>Ga0180009_10004666_pt1 | contig 15003 bp, 12 predicted proteins | sample OS_PC_MetaG_FD_123537 | JGI IMG/M metagenome (GOLD analysis project Ga0180009, IMG submission 123537) | Groundwater microbial communities from the Aspo Hard Rock Laboratory (HRL) deep subsurface site, Sweden - OS_PC_MetaG | ecosystem: Environmental > Aquatic > Deep subsurface > Groundwater...
AACAATATAATTACAAAGGCATGCCATATAAACGATCTTATGAATGAAACACTTGCCTTTGCCAAAAGCCTTAATAAAAGAAGGGCCGTAATTCTGGAGATGAAGAAAAGGATGCATGGAAACATTCTGCATGCTCTGGAGGTCGAAGATGTCCCATATATAGAATCGGGTACGTTTAATCTTTGACGGCTTCGTAAATGTCCGTAGTAATCGGCGGAAGGGAGGTGAAACATGAAGATATTCATCACCGGCGGTTCCGGTTTTATCGGTACCAGTCTATCCGCTTATTTTTTAACAAATGGTCACACTGTTGTCGCAGTGGGCGGACGTGATGCCGGCAAAACATTATCACATCCCAATTTAAAATACATTTCTGCCGACACAACCAAGAAAGGATCATGGCAGGAGGAACTCAAAGACATAGATGCTGCCGTAAACCTTGCAGGAAGAAGCATATTCAAACGCTGGAACGAAAGATACAAACAGAATATATATGACAGCAGGATCATTACCACACGCAATCTTGTGGAAGCGATTCCCGCAGGAAAAAACATAATTCTTTGCACCACTTCAGCCGCTGGTTACTATGGCGACAGAGGGGAAGATATCCTCACAGAGAGCGAACCGTCAGGCAGCGATTTTCTGGCAAAGGTTTGCAGGGATTGGGAAGAAGAAGCGTTCAAAGCGAAAGACAAAGGAGTGAGGGTTGCTGCCATGCGTTTTGGTGTTGTTCTCGGAAGAGGCGGCGGGGCGCTGGAAAAAATGATACCCCCGATCCGCTTTTTCGTTGGCGGGCCCATCGGAAATGGCAGGCAGTGGTTCCCATGGATTCATATTGAAGACCTTATTTCAGCGATTATGTTTGTTCTTGAAAATAAGGCTGTAAACGGCCCGTTAAACTTTACCGCACCGGAATCAACAAGAAATATTGAACTTGTAAAAACCATTGCCGGTATTCTTCACCGGCCGGCCTTTATGCCGGCTCCTTCTTTCATGATCCGGCTTATTCTCGGAGAGTTTGGATCTTCAATTCTGGCAAGCCAGAGGGTAATTCCCGATAAACTTCTGAGATACGGCTTTGAATTCAAATATCCTGATATAAGAAGCGCTGTATCAAATATTATTTAGTTTCCATCCGGAAATGGCCCTTTTGTGCGCTCTCGGTGTCAATCTGCGGGATTTCTTGTGCGGCATACATTACGTACGCTTCCGCGCAATCCCTTGATTTCCTTGAGCTTGCCCAAAATTGCCTATTTCCAAATTGGAAACTTGCAAGTGTCCGAACTTAGTTTCCGGATGAACACCGTCAGTTTTAGGCCTCGCTTACGGTTACACTCTCAATCTTATCTCCCTGCCGTATTAAATCAACGACTTCCTGCCCGTTTATTACCTTGCCGAATACCGTATGTTTCCCGTTCAAGTGCGACTGGGGGGAATGTGTAATAAAAAACTGACTCCCATTCGTGTCCGGCCCGGCATTTGCCATTGAGATCACTTTTTTATCGTGTATAAGTGGATTTCCCTTTAACTCGTCTTTAAACCTGTAACCCGGTCCGCCCCTTCCTGTTCCGGTTGGATCTCCTCCCTGGATCATAAAATTGCCGATAACACGGTGAAAAGATGTGTTGTTGTAAAAACCCTCTCCGGCAAGAAATACAAAGTTGTTGACCGTTTTTGGCGCATGTTGCGTATAAAGCTCAAGTTCAATAATGCCCTTGCCGGTCTCGATAACCGCTTTATACACCTTGTCCTGCTCGATTTGCATTTGAGGCGGACAATCCCATTGAAGTTTGGTCATAAATTATTTCTCCTTACCTTTATTAATCTTTCTGCCATTTAAGCTGAAATTCAATTTCTTCTTTTCCTGCTCCTCTTTCATGCTCAATATTGATAATTGCCTCAGGCGGAACGGATAAACGCACACCATCAATCTGTATGCGAAATTTTTTTCCCTGCTCAAGACAATCGGCCAGCCTGCGAAGCTTTTCGATAAATTGATTTAACGGGTATTCTTTTTCAATGTCTCTTTTAATTTTTTTCTTGCGTACAGCCATATAAAAATATCCTCCGGTGTTTATATTCAGTTTCAATTTAAAACCATTTGTTTTTTAGAAAGATCAATACACTGGTTACCGAAAGGCTTAATGAAATGCCCATGGTTATAAGAAATGCATGAGGTGAATCCTGAAAAGGCAGCCCAACATTCATTCCATATATACTTGCTATCAATGTCGGAATCATCAGAATAATAGTAAATGATGTCAGCAGTTTCACTACAACATTCAGATTATTTGAAATAACCGATGCAAATGCGTCCATCATTCCGCTTAGAATATTGCTGTAAATATTAGCCATTTCGATGGCCTGCTTGTTGTCTATAAGTACATCTTCCAGCAAGTCTTTATCTTCGGAGTCCATTTTCAAAATTTCGATTTTTTGCAATCGTTCCATCATAAGTTCATTTGATTTGAGGGAAGTTGTAAAGAAGACCAGGCTTTTTTCAATGTTTAGAAGTTTTATAAGCTCCTCATTTTTCAATGATTTGTGCAGGTGAGCCTCGGTCTCTCCGGTTTTTTTGTTGATTTCTTTCAGATATTTAAGAAAAGACAAAGCGGTTCTGTTGAATATGTGTAAAATGAAACGCCTTGCGTTTTGAGTATAAAGGTTTTTTGTCCTTCCGTTATTCAAAGTCAGGATTTCATTGATATCACCTGAACATACTGTAATTATTAAATCATTAACAAGAATTATGCCGACAGGCAATGTTGTATAAGGAACTTCCGAATTATTAGGGTCATAACTGGGCACCCTTACAACGATAAGAATAATATTATCTTCCGTTTCAATTCGCGCTCTTTCATCAACATCAAGCGGATCTGTTAAAAAATCCAAAGGAATGTTCAGGTCCTTTGACAGTTTATCCAATTCATCAGAACCGGGTTTTGAAACATTTATCCAGCAATTGCTTTCGACTTTATCGGTTGAGATAAACTTGCTTTCGCAACATCTGAATATCCTGATCATATGTTTATTCCTCTTAAGACTGGATATATCTTGTCGCCCGTTTATTTATTAAGCCCGCACATATACAAGATGACAGACTGTTTTTAATCCTACCGATATGGATTGTCAATGAAGAGATTTATATATAATGACATGCCGGAGGTATTAGAGTTTTCCCTTCTTCGAATTGCCCAAACAGATGCTGGTTACCGAATCGTAAACTCGAAGCTGCTCCCGGAAATGACGTTCCAGAGTATCCGGTTCATCCTTGCCGTTTTTGTTGTGCCAGTGATTGTTCTTCCATCCACCGCTTGATACGGTTCGCGTCGCCTATACGGGTCAGCTTGCCTTGAGCATCAAGCAGCACAATCAGAAGGGGGCGCCGGGCAACTGAAACCTGCATTACCAGGCATCGGCCTGCCTCATTAGTGAAGCCTGTTTTGGAGAGACCGATCTGCCAGCGCGGGTTCTGGATCAAACGATTGGTATTATGGAATTCCAGTGTGCGGCGTCCTGAAAAGATCGTAGCATCTTCCCGGGTAGTGAATTCCCTGACAAGAGGATAGTGATAAGCTGCGTCCACCATCCGAGCCAGATCCATGGCAGAGGAGGTGTTGCCGCTGGAGAGCCCGGCAGTATCTTCGAAACGCGTCTTGAAAAGTCCCAATGATTTGGCCTTGGCGTTCATTGCATTAACAAAGGCTTCAAGACCGCCCGGATAAGTCCGCCCAAGAGCATTGGCAGCGCGGTTTTCGGAAGCCATCAAAGCCAGCAGGAGAGCGTTTTCGCGTGAGAGGCGTGTACCCACTGGCAGGCGAGAGGGGCTGTAGAGAAGGGTGTCCACGTCTGTGGGTTCAATGGTAATTGATTCCTTGAGGTCAATTCGGGCATCCAGAACTACCATTGCGGTCATAAGTTTGGTTATGGAGGCGATGGGCAACACCGCTTCTGTTTGTTTCTGAATCAGCAACTCACCTGTTCGCTGGTCCTTTACCAATACTGAAGCGGAGCGTAGAACAAGATTCCGGGGAGTCCGTATGGCTTTAACGGACGAATGTTTTTTATTGGCAGATGTGGATTTCGGCGATTTTGAGAACCCTATGGCCCCTTGAACATCGAGCAACCATACACTCAAAAGGATACTCACGATCACCATGCCATATCTTCTTACCATGCTCTCTCCGTGACTTGAACCAAAACAGCCCGCATTCCACAACCACTACCCAATCCCGATAATAGTATCGGTTGTCACCTCGCATAATTTTCAGAATCTGTCAACAATTGCTTCCGGGATATTTTTCAGGGGAAGCAATAATCCGGATCATCAGTTTACTGGGAATCACTTCGATTCAGCATTGAAGCTCCCCGCTGCTTGCGACCGGGAGCTTCAAAGAAGAATTGATAATTGTTTGAAGTTTTGCGGCATTGTTTGAAAAAATCCATTCTGTTCCCCTGTTCAACTCCCTGAAGAGACAGTTTTCGGAATCAACAAAACCTGTTCCGATTTTCTGGTTTTTATCCATATGCTTTCTAATAAGAGAATTTGTTACCAGCAGGTAATGACCGGCAACTCCGCCATAGTTGCTTTGCAGCGCTATTTGACTCATGCTTCTCAGGTTTAATCTTGCTATGGGGATGAAAGTGCTTTTGGGTACGAAATCAATTATGCTGAATATTTCGGGCGATAGAGAAATAAAATGATAGTCTTTTCCCGGCATAAGATCTGAAAAAAGATTTTTCAGTATTCCGGCCTGTTGGAGAGGCTCAGGATAAATCTCCTGTTTTATTTCGGCCATAAGATGCAGTCTTTTGCCATATCTTGAAATAACTTCTTCAAGAGAGGGTATTTCCGGAACAGATGTTCTTAAATCAGAAAAACAAGCTTCATTAACATCAATATCTTTGTTATATAATCTTGTTGTATTCTTGTCGTGAAGTACTACCGGTTTTAAGTCTCTTGTCCAGCGAATGTCAAATTCAATACCAAAGACACCCTTATCCGAAACCCTATCGAATGCTTTCAGCGTATTTTCGAAGATGCTCCGGTTATCATATTCTCCCCTGTGTGAAATTATTTTGCAATTTATGAGATTGGATTTTTCAGGAAACGGCTGCACATGTTTTGAATATTTAAAATCAATGGCTCCGCATAATATTCTTTCAGCAGAATCCATCAGGTTATAATGGGAAAACAGATTGCCGGCTCTCTTTTCAGACAAAAATTTAATATTCATATTCAGGGAGATATATCGCTTTCCGAAGGTTTTTTGTGAGACCTTATCTCTTTGTTTTTACAAGATTCTTCAGACATGCATGATAGACAGCGGCTTTCACTGCAAAGCTGGCATGAAAAGCAGTCGTGACACTTCTGTTTTTTCAGGGTTTGGGGCTTTATCTCAGGGACATAAACTTTACCCTTGATATTTAATATGGTTATAAAAGCCATATATACCTGATAATATTACATCGTTAGCTTGACGTTTAAAATCATTCCTGCTATACGGGAAATAATTTGCAATCTGTCTGTCAGCTTCTATTCTCTGACAATGTACCACCCGGGCGGTTATGAGTAAAGATAAAATTCAATTATCAAACCTTGTAAACATGTATGATCCTCTTTGTGTATTTGATGAGGTAAAAGCAATTGTTTGCATGGCATATCCGAATATCGGTTTAGATCTTTTAACCCGTGTGTTCGGGGATATTACAGATCTTTTTCATGGCAAATACAATGGATACCGACATTGTAACACTAAATATCATGACCTTCGACATACCTCCGATGCATTCCTTGCAATGGCAAGACTTGTGCACGGCGCGATTTTAGAAAAAGAGAAAATCAGCGAGGAGAATGCAATACTTGCTCTGATTACAACACTTATGCATGATGTCGGATATATTCAAACAGATGATGACTTAACAGGCACGGGCGCAAAATATACAGAAGTGCATATTGATCGAAGCATAAAGTTTATGAAAAAATATTTTGAAGAAAATGCTTTCCCCAAAGAACAATTTAAAACATGTTCTGATATGCTTCTTTGCACCGGCCTGCATGCAAAAATAGACAATATAAAGTTTTCAACACGAGAAGCCGAATTTCTTGGAAAAATGCTTGGAACAGCCGACCTCGTCGGTCAGATGTCAGACAGAACTTATCTCGAGAAGCTGCCTTTTCTTTTTCATGAATTCAGGGAAGCGAATGTAAGGACTTATAAAAATGAATTGGATCTTATTATCAAAACAGTAGACTTTTATCATACAATAGAAATCAGGCTGGCGAAGGATTTCGGCAATGTCATAAGATTTTTTCCTGCTCATTTTAAGGCCCGCTACGGTATTTCAGAAAACTTATATGAAGAGGCCATAAAATCGAACATGAAACATCTGAAAAAACATATCCGAACATCAAGTGTGGACTATAACAAGGCATTAAGACGAACAAGAGTTGTTTTTAATTAACAACCAATACCGAAGTATCCTTCGCGTATTGTAAGACTTTTTGAGAAACACTCCCGAGTATAAATTCCATTATCCCGGACAGCCCTCTTCTTCCTATCACAATGAGATCGTAGCCGGATTCAGCTTCATTCATGATATCCCTTGCTATGCCGCTTTTCTTTTTTTCTATCTTCATAGATATATGCTTTTCCATGAAACCGCTGCGAACAAGCGTGTCTCTGGCTTTTTCCATAGCCTCGTTTATTATCTCTCTCTTTTTCCCCTCAAGTGCGCAAAAAGCGCTCTGCTGAGTCAGAAAATAAGGGGTTAATTCCGGGCTGTTCATGTCACAAAGAGCTATACTGTCCTGAAGAATGCTCAACAGAGTGACTCTGCTATCGTGAGTAAAGGATTTAGCAATAAATTCCACAGCTCTCATAGCATTTTCCGAATCGTCGAATGCAACCAGAATATTTAGTCCCATATTTATTCCTCCCCTGTTATAAGATGAAATATGTGTAGCTGCATATTATTAGTATTAACGAAATTTTTCAAGAATATTTAATAAAGGAAACGGGAGTTCAGAAATATAAGCAGATACATGCTTGATATTTTTAACCAACTACTTTAACTATGATATTTAATTTGTCATCCACAAACAATATTTAAGCTGTAAGGAGTGTTTTATAATGATTTTACTTAATCCAAAGACGAGTACGTTCGATCATCTTGATGAAAAATCAAGGGAGATAATGGTAAAGACAATCCGGTTTTTTGAAAATAAAGGCAAGGTCAAACTGAAAGAGGATGACCGGAACCGGGTCTGGTATGACGATTTTCTGGATTTTATAAAGAATGAAAAAATATTTTCAGCGCTCCTCACTCCATCGGCATATGGTGATAAAGGCTGCCGGTGGGATACTTCCAGAATATGTGACTTTAATGAAATTTTAGGTTTCTATGGATTGCATTACTGGTACACGTGGCAGGTTTCAATACTTGGCCTCGGGCCTGTCTGGATGGGGAAAAACGAGGCCGTGAAAAAGAAAGCGGCCCGGATGCTTGAAGATGGCGGTATCTTTGCATTCGGGCTTTCGGAAAAACAGCATGGAGCGGATCTCTATTCGAGTGAAATGATGCTGACGCAGATGCCTGACGGGACGTACAGGGCAGACGGCGGAAAATACTATATAGGAAATGCCAACAAGGCCGCGATAGTATCCGTTTTTGCCAAAGATTCCGATAGCGGCGAATATGTTTTTTTTGCGGCCGATTCGCAGCATGAAAATTTTGAATGCATAAAAAATGTCGTAAACAGCCAGTCATATGTCGCGGAATTTGCCCTTCATTCTTATCCTGTTACTGAAGATGATATCCTTACAAAAGGGCAGGATGCGTGGGATTCGGCATTGAATACGATCAATGTCGGCAAATACAATCTCGGATGGGCATCAATAGGAATCTGCACACACGCATTATACGAGGCGATTGATCATGCGGCAAACAGGCAGCTTTATAACAAATATGTCACCGACTTTCCGCATATAAAAATGCTTTTTACCGATGCTTATACACGCCTTTTTGCAATGAAGCTTTTTGCTAACAGGGCTGCCGATTATATGAAATCAGCCTCACCAGAAGACAGGCGATATCTTCTTTATAATCCCATGGTGAAGATGAAAGTAACAACCCAGGGAGAAGAGGTGATAAATCTTCTATGGGATGTTATTGCCGCAAAGGGTTTTGAGAGGGATATGTATTTCGAAATGGCAGCAAGGGATATCCGTGCCCTCCCGAAACTGGAAGGAACCGTCCATGTAAACATGGCGCTCATAATCAAATTTATGGCCAACTACTTCTTTAATCCCGGCCAGTTTCCGGAAATACCGAAAAGAAACGACCCTTCCAATGACGAGTTCCTTTTTAAACAGGGGGCGACAAAAGGGCTGGGGAAAATCCGATTCCATGATTTTAATATAGCATATAACAGCCTTGATCTACCTAATATCATGATATTCAAGTCGCAGATTGAAACACTGAAGGAGTTCCTTGTCAAAGCTACCCCAAGCGAAGCTCAGAGCAAGGATATCGACTTTCTCCTTACACTTGGTGAATTATTCACTCTTATCGCGTATGGCCAGCTTATCATTGAAAACTCACTTATGTATAAGATTGACAATGATATTGTTGACCGGATATTTGACTTTATGATTAGAGACTTCTCCAAATACGCACTTCAGCTTTATTCAAAACCCGGCAGCACCAAAGCACAGATGGAGCTTTGTATGAAAATGATAGATAAGCCCGTGGCAGATGAAGAGCGTTTTAAAAAGGTCTGGGAAAAATATGTCTATCCGTTAAAAGGCGCCTACCAGATGAATGAATAGAAAGCCTGAATAACATCCCGATCCGGTCTTTTGCGTCTTTTCCCCTGGTGCGTCCACGTCCGGCATGGCGAATGCGAGTTGTTCAATGTTTTCAGAAAAAAACTTGACACTGGAAAAGAGCAAGTGTATTTTATCCATCAAATGTTGGAAGCGGTGTGTGGGATAAGCATGATGAATATTTAACCGGTCAAGGGTAATATCACGACCAATGGTTTCAAAACTCGAAAAAGCAAGGCAGGATCCTTCATCCATGAAGGGGAAAATTCTTGCCGCAGCACGCAAAGTCTTCGGCGAATACGGTTATCACGGAACCACAACCCGGATGATCGCAAAAGCCGTCGGCATCGACATTTCGACCCTTTATTATCACTGGGGAGAGAAAAGAGACCTATATGAATCCGTTATCATGGATCTTAACGAGGAGATCCGGCAGAAGCTTCTTGAAATCGAGAATAAAGTCAAAGGAAAATCCCTTGCCACGCGGCTTGAAATCGCCATAGATGTGATGTGCGATTATCTTTTTTCAAATCCTGAGGTTTCCAATTTTATCCTCTTTCTTTACTTTGGAAAAACAAGAGGCGATTCAAGCCTAAATTTCAAGGTATCCGAATACATATCAAATATTGCAATAGCACTGGGTCTTGCTCTTGATAAAAAATATATACCGGTAAAGGCTAAGGCAAGTGTGATTGCCGTCTGGAATTCTGTCCTGAATTTTATTTCAGGGGAGGATTTTTTCAGACCGATGCTTGATATCGACCATGATGAATATATCGTAGTGGTAAAAGATACGCTGAAATTTATACTGATACCGGCTTTTACACAGAAACAAAGCTGATGGCTGAGAAAAAATCTAATTTTCACACCAAGACACAAAGTCACGAAGAATGACTATTGAATATATTCTGTTTTTTCTTTGTGCGCTCTGTGCTCTCTGTGTGAGAAAGTCTTTTTAATAAAAGGAGGATTTATGGCGCTTAATCTTGAAGCTCTCGGAAAAAAAATCGGTCCGATTATCAAGGATTATACATGGAAAGATACTGTGCTTTACGCGCTTGGTGTCGGTGCCGGCTTTTCCGAGCTTGAGTACTGTTATGAAAAAAACCTTAAGGTGATTCCAAGTTTCTCAATTGCCGCTATTTTCGAATTCCTGACACACATAGGCATAAATTCAAACCTTAATCTGGCCGGAATTCTGCATGGTGAGCAGGAACTTATCTTCCACAACCCTATTCCTCCCGAAGGCAGTTTGATCACCGAGGGAAAAATTACCCACTACTATGACAAAGGGAAGGATAAAGGCGCACTCGTTGTAGGAGAAAGTGACACTTATCATTCAACCGGGAAGAAACTTTTCACGAGTATAATCACTGTTTTTTCCCGTCTTGACGGCGGATTCGGCGGAGAGAATGCTCCGAAAAAAGAAGTGGTTTTTCCGGACAGAGAACCCGATCTTGTCGTAAGTGCTTCACCTTCACCTGACCAACCCCTCATTTACAGGCTTTCCGGGGATATTTTCGATCTTCATGTCAATTCCGAATTTGCAAAAATGGCTGGATTCAAAATGCCTATAATGCACGGGCTCTGCACACACGGATTTGCCTGCCGCGCTCTTATTCAAAGCCTTGTTCCCGGAGCTCCCGAAAAAGTTAGAAGACTTGTCTGCAGGTTTACAAAACCTCTTTATCCCGGAACCCCTATAAAGACGCTCATATGGAAAACTGAGGAAGGGAAGGCCATATGGAGGGTTGTGAACGCCGAAACAGGAGCCGTGACAATTGACAACGGGATATTCGAATACGGCGATATACCGGAAGAGAAAATAAGATTCGACGGCCGGGTCGCAATCATAACAGGAGCGGGCGCAGGTCTTGGTAGAACATATGCTCTTGAGCTGGCAAAACGGGGCGCAAGAATAGTGGTGAATGATTTAGGAGGCGCCCGTGACGGCGCCGGAAGCGGTTCAGCTGCTGCGGCAGACAAAGTTGTCGATGAAATTAAGGCTCTGGGCGGAGAAGCCGTCGCGAGCTATGACAGCGTTTCCACTCCTGAAGGGGGTGGAAATATCGTTAAAACAGCAGTCGATGCTTTTGGAACTGTTGATATCCTTATAAATAACGCCGGCATACTGAGGGATAAGAGCTTTATCAAGATGGAGCCTGAAAGCTGGAATGCGGTGCTCGATGTTCACCTTAACGGAGCCTACAATGTTTCAAGGCCGGCTTTTACCGTGATGAAAGATAAAGGCTATGGCCGGATTATTATGACCACATCTGCAGCCGGGCTTTACGGAAATTTCGGACAGACTAATTATTCATCGGCAAAGATGGGGCTTATAGGGCTTATGAACGCACTGAAGCTGGAAGGGGAGAAATACAACATAAAAATCAATACGGTTGCTCCGGTTGCGGCATCGCGGCTCACCGAAGATGTCATGCCTCCCGATTTTCTGGAAAAGGTCAAGCCCGAATTTGTTTCGCCCCTTGTCCTTTTCCTTTGTTCGGAAAAGTGCCCCGTAAGCGGCAATATCTATAATGCCGGGATGAGCTGCTTTAACCGGGCAGCAGTTGTTACAGGCCCCGGAGCCACGCTTGGCAGCCAGGATAAACCTGAAACGCTTGAAGGAATAATTGCCAACCTTGATAAGATCTCTTCATTAAAGGGAGGAAAGGAATACGGTCAGCTCAATGACCAGATTGGAGATGTTCTGTCGGCGTTATCAAAACCTTTGGACAGCAAGGTATCCGCCATCGGAAAGCAGGAGAAAACAGCATCGGTTTCAGCTGTATTTGAAGCTATGCCGGCATCTTTTATAAAGAGCTCTGCGGCGGGAGTTGATGTGGTATTCCAATATAATATTTCAGGAGACAAAGGCGGAGACTGGTGTTGCGTTATAAAGGACGAAACCTGCACGGTAAAGGCAGGAAAACATGATAAACCGAACTGTACGCTTAAAATATCGGATTCCGACTTTTTATTGCTCATGGACGGAAGCCTCCCGGCTATGCAGGCTTATACATCCGGAAAGCTGAAGATCGAGGGAGATATTATGAAATCTCAGCTCATTGAAAAATTATTTAAACGATAGATTCCCGGAATATTGAAAATATAAATCTGAAATAACTATCAAGGAGACTCAACATGATTGGTATAACATCTTATGGAGCTTACATTCCACGCCTCAGACTGGACAGGATGTCAATCTTCCAGGCCATGGGTTGGTTTGCGCCGGCCATCATGATGGTTGCCCAGGGGCACAGATCGATGTGCAACTGGGACGAAGACTCAATCACAATGGCGGTGGCGGCTTCGAGGAATTGCCTTTTGGAAAAAGATAAGAAGGAGCTTGACGGCCTTTTTTTGGCCTCAACAACGCTTCCTTTTGCGGACAGGCAGAATGCGGGAATTTTATCTACAGCCCTGAATCTTAAAGAGAACATACTGACCTCCGATTTTACATCCTCCCAGAAGGCCGGAACTTCAGCCCTTGTTACCGCCCTTGAAGCCATACGAGGCGGCGGTATGAAAAATATCCTGGTTACGGCGGCTGACCGCAGGGAGACAAAAACCGCATACTTCTACGAAATGTGGTTCGGGGACGGCGCTGCTTCGGTTGCGGTGGGAGATAAGGATGTAATTGCCGAATTTAAGGGATCCTACTCGGTATCGTATGATTTTGTAGATCACTACAGGGGTGCCCAGAAAAAATATGATTACGTGTGGGAAGAGCGGTGGGCGCGTGATGAAGGATACTCAAAAATCATCCCTGAAGCCGTGAACGGCCTTATGAAAAAAATAGGCATCACGATCGACCAGGTGGACAAGCTGGTTTTTCCCTGCTTTTTCAAGGCCGAGCACAGCAACATAGCCAAAAAACTGGGTGCCGCCCCCGGCAAGGTGGTTAATACGATGCATGAAACATGCGGAGATACCGGCGCGGCCCATGCCCTCCTTATGCTTGTATCAGCTCTTGAAGAAGCTAAACCGAAAGATCGCATTCTGCTGGCGGGTTTTGGCCAGGGATGCGACGCTCTCTATTTTGAAGTAACTGATAATATAACAAAACTTTCAAAAAGAAGCGGCGTTAAAGAGTCGGATAATAATAAGAAGGTTATTGACAACTATCCCAAGTGGCTCAAATTCAGGGATTTACTGCAGACCGAAATGGGGATCAGGGCGGAGGCGCCCTCCCAGACGGCCATGACAGCCCTGTGGAGAAAGCGAAAGATGCTGCTTGGAATGGTAGGAGGCAAATGCGAAAAATGCGGGACAGCTCAATTCCCGAAAATGGATATATGTGTCAACCCGTCATGCGGAGCACTCAAGAGTCAGGTTGAATACGAATTTGCGGATGTTCCTGCAAAGGTAAAGACCTTTACTGGCGACCTTCTTGCTGTATCTGTTGATCCTCCCCATAAATACGGCATGGTCCAGTTTGAAGGCGGCGGAAGATTTATGGCCGATTTTACCGATTGCGAGTTTGAGGAATTGAAAGTCGGGCTTCCGGTCCGGCTGGTTTTCAGGAGAAGAGGTGAAGACAGGGAGCGCGGTTTTATAAACTATTTCTGGAAGGCAATGCCTGTCCCCGGGGCGGCCGCAGAGATGGAGAAGGTCAGATATGACGGACGCGTTGCAATTGTGACAGGAGCAGGAGCAGGTCTTGGCAGGGTTTACGCCCTCGAGCTTGCAAAGCGCGGGGCAAAGGTTGTCGTTAACGATCTTGGAGGTTCCCGTGACGGATCAGGGACGGGTTCCAGTTCTGCTGCCGACAAAGTTGTAGATGAGATAAAAGCGGCAGGAGGAGAGGCGGTCGCAAACTATGACAATGTTGCAACACCGGAAGGGGGCGAAAGGATAGTTAAAACAGCTCTGGATGCATTTGGAAGAATAGATATTCTCATAAACAATGCGGGCATACTAAGAGACAAGAGCTTCATAAAAATGGAGCCTGATAACTGGAAAGCGGTTATGGATGTTCATTTGTCAGGCGCCTATAATGTTACAAGACCGGCTTTCAGCGCTATGAAGGAAAACGGATTCGGCAGGATCGTGATGACAACTTCAGCAGCCGGGCTTTACGGAACCTTTGGCCAGACCAATTATTCGGCCGCAAAAATGGCGCTTGTAGGTCTCATGAATACGCTCAGGTTGGAAGGGAAAAAATATGACATAAAGGTTAATACGGTAGCTCCTCTTGCCGCATCAAGACTGACTGAAGATGTCATGCCCCCGGAACTTTTCGAAAAGTCAAAACCGGAGTTTGTCTCTCCAATGGTTCTTTATCTTTGCAGCGAGAAATGCAGAGAATCGGGAGCCATTTTTAACAGCGGCATGGGTTACTACAACAGGGCTGCAATTATGACAGGGCCGGGGATCAAACTGGGCGAAGCCGGTAACCCTCCAACCCCTGAACAGATAAGTGAAAACTGGGATAAGATAAATCTGATGGAAGGGGCTAAAGAAATAGAGGATGCCAATTCCGCAGTTTTTGCGCTTATTGCCCCTCCTGATACGGATAAAAAGGAGACCGGCGGCCAGAAAAGCGCTGGACCGGATGTGAAAAGCATTTTCGGAAAAATGACGGAAGCCTTTAATGCTGAAGCAGCAAAGGATGTGGATGCCGTTTTCCAGTATGTCATTTCAGGTTCGGAAGGAGGCAACTGGTTCGTTACGGTTAAAGATTCAAAATGTGCTGTAACCGAAGGGAAGGCGGAAAAATCAACCTGCACCCTGATAATTTCCGACGGCGATTTTGTCGAGCTTATTACGGGAAAACTGAATCCGATGCAGGCTTTTACATCAGGCAAGCTTAAGATAGAAGGCGACATTATGAAGTCCCAGCTTATCGGTAAGCTGTTTAAATTAAATTAATGACTTCGTAAAAAGTCCATCTGCTGTGTTGCGCTGCATCATTCGTCATTGCAGCGTACAATAAAGCACGCTTCATTCCTCATGATTTGCGCGCCTTGCATATGAAGCTTTTTACAAAGTCATCCGGAGTTTTGACTTTTTCGGACTATCTTATTGACAGGAGAAAGCAGCCATGGCTACAGGAATAAAAGATAAAGTTGCAATAATAGGAATGGGATGCACCCGCTTCGGTGAACGCTGGGATATGGGAGCTGAAGAATTGATGGTCGAGGCTTTCACGGAATGCCTGGCGGATGCGGGT
>Ga0180009_10004667_pt1 | contig 14999 bp, 20 predicted proteins | sample OS_PC_MetaG_FD_123537 | JGI IMG/M metagenome (GOLD analysis project Ga0180009, IMG submission 123537) | Groundwater microbial communities from the Aspo Hard Rock Laboratory (HRL) deep subsurface site, Sweden - OS_PC_MetaG | ecosystem: Environmental > Aquatic > Deep subsurface > Groundwater...
ACTGATATTAAGCTAGATGAGCGAGCAGATAGGCAATTAATGGAGATAAAAAGAATTCAAAGGGATATGAATGAACAGATGGGGGCGTTGATGAAGGAAGTAAAATCTTTAAAGAAATAGTTTAGGAATGATCCAAGTAAGGGTTTTGGGGTGAACAATGCCAATGCCGTTAAAGCTTTTAAGTTTTAGCAAGTGTTTGTCCATAGAAATAATTAACCCAGCTTTTGCTTTCAAGGCACATTCAAGGATTCGGTCGTCTGTTGGGTCGGTTTTGACAATGCTTAGTTTCTCTACTGGTTTAACCAAAGTCGCCACCTGAAGAATAAGTTCAATGAATTCCTGACAGGTTTCTCGGTTAATTCCAAATTTCTCTGATAGTTTTCGTCTTATTTCTTTGATAATTGCGTTAGAAATAAAAAGTTCTATCTTACGTCTTTGGGCTAGTTTTAATATATCTGAGGCAAGACCTTTATTTAAAAACGCGGCAATGTAAATATTGGTATCTAATACCAGTTTCATTTTTCTAGATACTCTTCGATTTGGTCGTAAGATTCCAACCCCAGTTTTTGGGCCAATACTTGACCTGTTTGTTGAAGTTTTGCAAGTTTTTTATCAAAAGAGTAGCTCAAAAATGCGTCTCTTAATAGTTCGCTTTTAGATCTTCTTTCGTTTTTGGCAGTTTCTGATATTTGTTCGGCAATATCTGGTGGGGCGGAAATATTGATTACCACGGTATTTCTATTCATAGTATTACTGAGTATTACAGAAGAAATGTACGTTGTCAAGTGTTTGTTCTGTCCGAAAGGTATAATTAAGCAGACCTTGCCGGGTCATCTAATGGTAGGATAGCGGACTCTGAATCCGTTCATCTAGGTTCAAGTCCTAGCCCGGCAACACCAATATTGACATCGCGTGCTATAATAAACGTATAGAAAACTGGTAAGTGCGCCCCGCGGCCACATGCCAGTTTTTGCTTTTTATGGATACTTGGCGTATGCAATAATGGCTTTATAAAGTTCACTTTTCCTCTTTTTAATTACTCTTGCGCTTGTTGTAAATAATTTTCTTTCTAATATGTAAAGTAACTCCTTATCAAAATCACTGATTTGATCTTTAGTAATTTGCCCTGAATCCAGTTTATGTTTAATTTTAATAACACCCGCAAGTAAGTCAACAAATTGTGTCTCATTATCATCGTTTTGTTTTGTTACATAAGAGATTGCTGTTACATGTTTTTTTACATCGTCTGTACTGATGTGCAACTTAGGTATTCCATTTGCCATAAAATGGAAGAAGTTTTTATAAAGATGTAAATCTTGTTCATGAGCGCTCGCCTCAGCAATAATCTGACCTTTATAGTCTTTTGCCATTACAAACTTAATTAAATTGGACAAAATCATTCTATAAGATTTCTCAAGAATTGTAGTTTTGAGCCAACCACGAGAATAAGCCTTGTGCTTATCCGTAATTGTACAAAGCGCAAAGAAGTTAATTGACAGTGCTATCTTTCTAAAATCTTTGGAAAACTTGTTCAAGTCTTTCTTTTTGTGTTTCAAACCTCTCTTAACTTGGCTACCATGTATTACATAACCTTTTGATCCAAAATATTTTTGTTTAAGTTTCTCCAGTCCGTTTTTTAGACGCTCTCTGTTTACATCATTGATTATAATTGCCGAAAGACAAAAATACTCGCTTTTGTCTTTTTTGTCAACTTTCCCTGTCTCATCAATGAAAATATATGCGTTCTTCACAAACTTGAGTATATATCAAACTGCTCGTACTGAAATAGGTTCTTATCCCCTTCCACTAAGTTTCGTTGACTTCATTTTCTAAAACTTTTTCTACCCGATTCATGTCAAAAGGCTTGAGCATTCTTTGAAGTTGTTTATCTTGAGAAACATCAATATTATTTTTCTTTAAGATAAGCATCATCAACTCTAAAACCTTAGATAATTCCCTTTCAGAAAAAATGCCGATTTGCAAACTTATTTCCTCTCTTAGGTCGGTAATTTTTTCTTCCCGATTCTGGGAAATTAAAACAATGATGGCCAGAAAAATAGCCTCTAATGAAACAATCATTGTCAGTAAACCAAATGGGAAAGAGTCAAATGGTTTGATTCCGGGAATTAAATCTAGATTGACCAACAGCCAGACAATAAACCAGGCGGCATTAATGCTCAAAAAAAGAACTGTCCCAAACTTTTGGGTCAGCCAATCAGCAACTTTCTCTATCCAATTTCTTTTGAGATTCGCTTTAGCCTTAATGCTTTTGATAGCCATATTTTTATTATAACAGGGGTTGTGATTCCAATTAGAATATAGGTAGCTTGACGGACCACCAACCCAGATTAGTTTTTGGGCCAAGATTATTTTTCATAGGTTGGTATGTTTACCATATCATTTGGGGATATAATTTGAGTATGGTTTTTTATGTTTATATACTGCGGACTTCTTCTGATACTTTATATATTGGGCAAACGGATAATTTGAAAAGGAGAATGAGGGAACATAGAGGCAAGACAGCAAAATCTGCTAAATATATGCGATATTTTAAGTCTTTTGAGCTGGTGTATTCTGAGGAGTGTAAAACCAGATCGGAGGCAATGAAAAGAGAGGCCGAACTTAGAAAATTGTCAAGATCGCAAAAAGAGGCTTTGATTAAAAGTGATAAAATAGAAAAAGATTATGGCTAAAATAAAAAAAATATTAAAAATACTGTTTATTCTTTATGTTCTTTGTTTAATGCTAGGTTCTGGGTACTACTTGAGTCATTGTAGTTGTACTTATAAATTTTTTCTACTTAGACCCAGAATAGATTGTAGTCAGGAATGTGTTGACTATGAACCGCTGACCAATTATCAACAAGTTGTGAATCTGTTTTTACTAAAAAAATAGGTTCTAATATTGTCCGGGCTCGGCAACAATGTATTTCCTTTTTTTATGCCTGAGTACAATGGTTCGAACCATTGTACTAGGGAGGATAAAATAAAGATTGGTATGTGTTGATATACAATGGAAAGGGTGAAGAAGAAAAACTTTCTAAAAAATAAGTTTGGTTGGGGATGGGTGGTTTTGGGGGTGAGTTTACTTTTAAATGTTTATTATGTTGGCGTGGGTGGGTTACCAAAGCACGATGAGAGTATTGCTGTGGAAGGGGTGATTGATGGTGATACTTTGGTGCTTGATGGTAAGGTGCGGTTACGGTTGAGGCATCTGGATGCGCCCGAACTTGAGTTTTGTGGTGGTGAAGAGGCGAAAAAGTTACTGGAAGAATTGGTGATTGGAAAAAGGGTAATTATTAGAGATAAGATTTTGGACCAGAGAGGTAGAGCCATGGCTTTGGTGTATGTAGGTAAAGACTTGGTAAATCGGCATTTGATTGAAACGGGTTGGGGCAGATATCATAGTGATACTAGTGAGGTGGCTGATGAGTTAAAGGCTTTGGGACTTGAGGCTAAGGAAAAAGGCTTGGGGGTGTTTGGTCCAAAGTGCTATCAATGGGAGAATAGTGAAAACCCTAAGTGTGTGATTAAGGGAAATGTTGCACCTAATAACTCTAGTGAGAGAATCTATCACATGCCGGGGTGTGTGCAGTACAAAACTACGGTGGTAGAAAAAGACAGAGGTGAAGAGTGGTTTTGTAGTGAGGCAGAGGCAAAAAAGGCAGGATATGTGAAATCGAAGAGGTGTTAAAGGCCTAGGTCGTGGCGGATTTTTTTGATTAGTTGGTCGGCGTAGTTTTGGACTTGTTCTTCGATGTCTTGGGCGATTTTTTCCTTAAGATAATCTAAGATTTCAGGATCGTAAGGGGCGTTATGGAGATGAGATAAAAATGTTTGGTGGTGTTTTGGTTTTAGTTTGTTTAGGGCAAAATCTACGATTCCTTGATGAAGAATATCATCTACCAATTGTTTGATTTTGCTTTTGTGGTTATCTTCACCCTCTGCTTGATCTATGAGAACTAAGATTTCTTGTTTGTTTATTAGGTGATCGTAAAAGATTATGGACATGGTTTAGATTTTACTAGTAACTGGGCCTAATGGGATAAGGTTATCTGGATCGTCTACGAATAAGAACAAGACCAAACCTTTTCTACTGCCTTGGTGAAGGTCTAATTCTTTCATTGTTTCTGGTGAGCCACCAAACTGCTTGTCTGTCCAGTTGGCTGGACCGGCGTCGGCTAAGACAGTAACTACCGCTTGGCCGTTGGCGGGGTTAACAACAAGAATTTTTCTGTATTTGTACCAGTCTCTTAAGAACCTAAAGTCTTGATTCCAGTTTTGGAGGTAAAGGGTTTGGGCCACGGAGTAGTATTTTTCCCTGAGATAATCTTGAGTGGTAAAGTCTTGACGGGTGGGAGCAAAATAACCCCAGGCACCTTTGCCGGGGGCGATACCGGCTATCTGTTCGTCGTCGTGTTGATCTATGGTGTCACCCGGGTATCTTTTTAGGTGTTGTTCGTAACCGATGTAGCCCACTTGATGATTAAGACTTTGATCATTTAAAGTGGCTTTAACCGGAACACCTAGTGTGTTTTGAATATTCTCTTCAATTAATTTGGCGTTGTCTGGCGAAAGTTTGGTTGGTTGGTGGGGAACAATGGAACTTAATTTTTTGGCTAGATTTGTTTCAAGTTCCTGTTCAGAAACTTGCATTGGGGGGCTGGCTACCACGGGACCCATGGGGGTGGCAAGTAACGCACCTACCAGACCTGCCCCCGCAAGTAGTTGGGTGGATTTTTGTCTTAAGTCGTGGGCCAAAAGAGTTGACTTGGTGTAAAATTTTTTAGCGGCCTTGTGTTTTAGAAGTTTTTTTCTGGTGCTTAGAGAGGTTTTTTCTAAATTGGCAATGGCGTTTTGGAGAGCAGAAACCTGATTCATTTAAGTAAAGTTACGGACTTTTGTAGACGTGATAAAGTTTCTTTTTTACCCAGAATGGCTATACAGTCAAAAAGTGGCGGAGTAACGGTTTTGCCTGTAACGGCTAAGCGCAAGCTCATAAATGCTTGGCGGGGTGAAAGATCGGATAACCCTTGAGCTTTTTTTAATAATTCATGTATAGACTCTGACTGAAAATCTTTTAAATCTTCTAGATTATCCTTGACCGTGTTTAACCAACTTAGAGTAATTGCTGGACTGGCCTGACTATTGGCCAACAAATTTTCTTGAGTTGGAGTGGAAAATTTAAAGAAAAAATCGATTAGGTTGTTTATTTCACTTAACTTGGTTAACCTATCTTTGACTAGAGGAATTATTTTACTTAGATTTTTTTGCCAGTTTTTATCAATAAAAGGCGTAAGTCTTTTAGTTAGATCTGATATATTGAGTTTTTTTATCCACTTTGAGTTAAAGTAATCTAGTTTTTGGATATCAAAAATGGCGTTAGATTTACTTATTTTGTTTTCGTTAAAAATCTTGATCATTTCTTTCATAGAGAGAATGTCTGAATTGTCTTTGTATGAAAAACCTAAGTAAAGCAGAAAGTTGTTGATGGCTTCTGGTAAGTAACCCTCGTCTTTATATTGAAGAACGTTTTTGGCGCCGTGACGTTTGCCAAGCTTGGCTTTGTCTGGACCCAATATGAGCGGGGTATGCATGAAAATTGGTGGAGTCCAACCAAGAGCCTGATAAAGAAGTAGGTGTACTGGGGTGGAAACTATCCACTCTGCTCCCCGGATTACATGGCTAATTTCCATAAGATGATCGTCTACTACCACCGCTAAATGATAAGTAGGGATGCCGTCGGATTTTAAGAGAACTTTATCATCTACTTCTTCATTTGGAATTGAAATTTTGCCCTGAATTAAGTCTTTCCAGGTGGTGTAGCCCGTTTTTGGCATTTTAATACGAATAGCACCTTCGTCTTCATAGGCTGTACCATTTTTGATTAATTGTTTAGCGTATTTTTTATAGAACTTAAGGCGTTTGGTTTGAAAATACGGACCCTCGTCTGGGGTGTGGCCAAGGAACTCGTTTATTTTGTACATGGCCTCTATTGATCCGGGGACGAAACGTTTTTGGTCTGTGTCTTCTATACGAAGAATGAACTTGCCTTTATATTTTTTGGCTAGCAGATAATCAAAGAGGGCTTGGCGGGCGGTGCCAATGTGAGGAATACCAGTAGGAGAGGGTGCAATTCTAGTCCGGACTTTGGTTTTGGCCATACTTGATAGTATACTTGATGTAGATGGCAAGTTTAACCGAATCGGCAACAACAGCAAGAAAAGCAATTAAGTTTGGAGCAATTGGATTTGTGGGCATTAGCCTGCTTTGGTACGTGGGCGGATGGGGTATTAAGTTATATAAACAATATTTCCCCCCTGCTCTTCCGACCCCATTGGCCGGTTTTGGAGAACTTAGGAAGGTTAATTTCCCCAAAGAAAATGGCAGGCCAGAAGTGTTGTTAGAATTGCCTACTGGAGAGATTCCTACCTTTCCAGACAGAATGACTGTTTATCATTCGCCCTTAAAACGAAGTAGTTTTTTAAACGCAAGCAAAGCAGTTGAGCAGGCGGCTCAACTAGGGTTTACTTTTGGACCGATAGAGACATCTAAAACAGAGTATGTTTGGAACAACCAAGACCAGTTGGGTTCCAAACTGACCATGAACATTGTAACCGGACATTTTGAACTAACAAGACAGTGGCAGAATAATCCGGGGTTGGCAAGTTTGGTTAATTTTAAATCTGACGCGCAGGTTTTATCTGCTGGGGTAGGTTTTTTAAGAAAAAGTGGCGTGTTGCCTGATGATATTTTGGGTGAAGAAAAAATTGGTTACTTAAAAGTAGATAGCGGTAAGTTGGTTCCGGCCTTATCATTGTCTGACGCTGACTTTGTGCAAATTGATTTTTTTAGAAAAAATGTAGAGGAGGTGGAGCTAGAAACCAAGGAAGTTTTGGCAAGTTATCCTTTTTATAGACCCATATCTGATAAGGGTTTGATTAGGCTGGTTTTGTCTGGGTCTGATGACCCGAATGAGAGATTGGTTCTTTTTGAAAATGAATATCATGCAGTGGACTACACCAGATCTAGTACCTATCCAATTAAGACTGGACCACAGGCGTGGGAAGAGTTAAAAAATGGCGGTGGTTTTGTAACTGATGCTAGTCCTGATACGGGCAACATAAAGATAAGAAGGATGTTTTTGGGGTATTTTGATGGAGGGGTTGACGAACACACTCAGCCTGTTTATGTATTTCTTGGAGACAAGAATTTTGTGGCTTATGTCTCGGCCATTACAGATGAGTGGTTGAAGTAGCTTATTACCAGGAGAAGGAGTTGTAAACCCAAGAAATGATTTGTTTGGTTTTACCGAACCTGTCTTCTGAACCTAAGACGGTTATTAGAATTGGACGGTTGTCTTGATTTACTAGGGTAATAAGGCACTCACCTGCTTCTGGCGTCCAGCCTGTTTTGACCCCCAAGACACCCGGAACTACTCCAAGTAATTCGTTGGTTGAGGTAAGGGGGTACTGGTTACCGTTTACACTGGTAATTTCCTTGTATTTAGTACTTACCGCTTGACGGAAAGTGACATTCTTTAAGGCAAACTGGGTTAATTGGGAAAGATCTTGAGCACTGGAAAAATGGCCCACGTCTTCTACCCCAGAAACGTTGTTGAAATGGGTTTGTTTTAAATTTAATCTTTCAGCTTTTTTATTCATAGCAACAATAAACTGAGAGTAGCCACCAGGAAAGTTTTCTGCCAGAGCTAGAGCGGCGTCATTGCCAGAGGCTACTAAAAGACCGTAGATTAAATCTATTGTTGTTAGCCTGTCTCCTGGCTTTAGATTCATAGTGTTGCCAATGGAGTGATCGGCTGATTTTACGGTTAAAATTTGGTCAATTTGATAATGATCTAGGGCTACAACCGCTGTCATTACCTTGGTAAGGGAAGCAGGGAAAAGTGGTTCTGTGGAGTTTTTTTGGTAGAGAGTCGTGTTTGAGGTTAGATCTAAAATGTAAACTGATTTAGCAGAAAAGATAGGTATAGATTCCTGCTTTCGCAGGAATGACGGAACGCTTGCCTGGTGAATAAAGGCAGATTTTACTTCTGGGGTCGTTGGAAGGTCTCTTTTTTGATACTGTGGGACAAGAGGAAAAAGAATTGCTAGTAATAAGAGGGTGGTTTTAAAAAATTTCATAAAGCTTTTCTAATTTTTGCTTTAGCTTGGCTAGACTTAACAAACTGTAACCAATCTCTGTTAGGTTTTCGTTTCTTTTTGGTTTTTTCTATTTCTACCACGTCACCACTTTTTAAAGGATGGCTTAAGGATACAAGTTTTTGATTTACTTTGGCTCTTTGAATATGAAGGCCAAGGTCGGAATGGACGGCAAAAGCAAAGTCTACTGGGGTAGCTCCTTCTGGCAGGTCGTATACATCACCTTTTGGGGAGAATATGTAAATTCGATGAGATAGGGTGTCTAGGGTTAGGCTTGTCTTGAACTCTTTAGAGTCTGCTACCTGATCTTGCCAGCGGGCTAATTGACAAATCCACTCGGTTTTTTTGGGGGATTTAAAAGCAGTGCCTTTTTCTAAAGCAATAGAATCTTTGGTGTATTTCTTTGCTTGACTGTACGCATAGTGGGCGGCGGCACCAAGTTCTGCCTGGCTGTGCATGTCTTGAGACCTTATTTGCACCTCTACTACACCGCCATGATGATCAAATACCTTGGTGTGAATTGATTGATATCCATTGGGTTTGGGTTGGGCGATAAAATCCGAAACTCCTAGGTAGGGAACTGGCTTGTACGTCTTATGAACGTGACCTAAGCAGGTGTAACAGTCTAATTGGTTTTTGGTGATAATTCTAATAGCAACTAAATCGTGAATGTTGTTTATATTATTGTCTATATCTGAACGCTGTAATTTGTGATAAAGACTGTACTTATTTTTAAACCGACCGTGAATTTGCAAATCTAACTGGTTTTTTTTAAGAATTTTTTTAAGCTGACTGATTACTTGGTTGGTGTGTTTTTTAGTTTGCTTAATTTGAGTTTTAAACAATTGAGAAATCGTCTTGTATTGTTTTGGGTGGACAAACGGAAAAGCTAGATCTTCTAGTTCCCCTTTTATCTTTCCCATTCCTAGTCTTTCTGCTAGGGGAGCATAAACCTCTATTGTCTCCAGGGCAATTCTTTTTTGTTTTTCTAGCGGAACAGCCGTCAGGGTAAGCATGTTGTGATATCTGTCTGCCAGACGAATAAGAACCACGCGGATGTCTTTGGCCATGGCTATAAACATTTTTCTTAAGTTTTCTACAAAAACTTGATCTTTGCTGTTTCTTAGTTTAACTTGGCCTGTTTTAGTGACACCGTTTACTAGAAATGCTACTTTTGAGCCAAACTTTTGCGCAAGTTCTTTGTGGGTAACTGGTGTGTCTTCCAAGACGTCATGAAGCAAGGCGGCCTGAATTGACTCTTGGTCTAGTCCCCAAGAAGCAATAGTATTGGCTACGTGAAGTGGATGGGTAATAAATGGATCGCCCGAGTGTCTTTTTTGGCCATGATAAGCTTTTTCGGCAAACTGATAGGCCTTTGTAATATCAGCAATATTTATCTTAGTTTTGCTTTTTTTAATAGTGTTGATTAGGTCTTTGAATGATGGGTTCATCGTAAACGGATTATATTCTACAATATACAGTATGACGAACAGAAAACTATTAAAGGACGAGATTGGGTTGATACCTAAAACGGCGCTAGAGGTGCTTAAGGCTTTTGATGAAAAAGGTTTTGAAATTTATTTAATTGGTGGAGCAGTTAGAGACATTTTGCTTGGGAACGAACCGAGTGAGTGTGACTTTACCACTAACGCTGTACCAGAAGAAACGCTTGGACTAATGAAGGATTATGAACCGTTTTACGAAAACGATTTCGGGACGGTAATGGTGCCCATGGAGACAGAGAATGAAAAACAAGTGTACGAGATTACTACGTATAGATCTGAAAAGGAATACTCTGATCATAGACATCCAGATAAAGTTGAGTGGGGTAAAAGCTTGGAGGAGGATGTGAAACGAAGAGATTTTACTATTAATACCTTGGCAATTGGAGGCGGAGAATTAATCGACTGGGTTGGTGGGCTAAAGGATTTTGAGGATGGAGTAATAAGAGCAGTAGGAGAGGCCAATAAAAGATTTGGCGAGGACGCCCTGAGAATGATGCGGGCAATTAGATTTGCTGCCGTTTTGGGTTTTGAAATAGAAGTAAAGACTATGGAGGCCTTGAGCACACAGGCGCCGCTATTGGAAAAAGTAAGTAGAGAGAGAGCAAGGGATGAGTTATTAAAGATCCTTGCGTCTGACTATCCGGCTGATGGAATGAGGCTCTTAATTTCTACGGGATTAATGAAGTATGTTATTCCAGAAGTACTGAAAGCCAAAGAAGTAGAGCAGAAAGGACATCATAAGTTAGATGTCTTGAATCATATGTTAGAGTCTTTAATGTACTGCCCCTCTTCTGACCCTTTGCTTAGATTGGCTACTTTTCTGCATGATGTGGGGAAGCCTGCAAGTAAAAGATGGCGATGTTCAAAATGTGGTTGGGTAATGAAAGAGAAAAACTTAACAACTGGAGGTGCTCTTAAATGCTCAAGATGTGATTTTGAAACCGATACCAGAGAAGCAACCACATTTTATGGTCATGAAGTAATTGGGGCTAAAATGGTAGAGGAAATTGGAGAAAGATTGAAGTTGTCGAAAAAACAGGTGAAGAAATTGGTTATCATGGTTCGCTGGCATATGTTTGCCTACCAGCCAGAGATGACCGACGCCTCTATACGTAGATTTATTAAACGAGTGGGAAAGAATAACATTAACGATATGATGCTTTTGAGAATTGGCGACAGAAAAGGAGGTGGAAGTAAAGCAACCAGCTGGAGACTTGAAGAGTTAAAAAAAAGAATTAATGAACAGTTTAACCAACCAATGATGGTAAAGGATTTGGTGGTTAATGGTGAAGACGTAATGGAGATCTTAAAAATTGAACCAGGTCCAAAAATTGGTCAGGTAATGAACAAATTATTTGAAGAGGTGATTGAGGATACCAGCAAAAACAAGCGAGAATATCTACTTTCTAGAATTAAAGAGCTTGGCTAGAAAAAAACGTTCTAGTTGAATCTTCTTACATCTCTAATTTTACCGTCTCTGCCATGGATCACAACACTACTTCTATCGTTTCTAGCCATTTTGGAGGCACTATCTATTGCCGTTCCTTGATCGTTAAATATACCTGATACTCTTTGAGCTCCATTTTTTTTGACTGCCCAACCGTTTTGGTACTTTACGACATGATTAATTCTAGTTGCTCTTTTGAGAGCTCCGTTATATGCCAAAACCTTATCAGTTTGTTTGAGATTTATTTTAAGTTTTTTCATTTTTGTTTTTATTGTTTAATGTCAGATACTAGATTTATAATATCAGATTCAGACAGTTGTTGCTCTTCAATAAATTTAACAATCTCTGACTGGGAGTTGTAATTATACTTAAATACCTGAAGCTTGTTGTATTTATCAGTTTTTCCAATATATATTCGTATTTTTACTTGAGGAAAATTTTTTGCTATCCATAGTAAATTTTGTCTACTCCCAACGTGTGTCACATAAAAAATTTTAACTGGAATTTGTCTTTCACGAGTCAAGAATACACCAAAAGATTTTGAAATACTTTCTGGAAGTAAGGCACAAACCTCAACAAGTTTACCTTTCCCCACACTATTTCTTATCTTAACCTTTGCACCTTCTTGAGTGTGTAATGTACTATCGTAAATAATAGCTTCTTCGTTAATTAATTCAGAAGACACTAGCTCACTTTTACCTGAAGCACTTCCTCCACACATGAGTATTACTTTTTTGGGAGTTTTTTTAGAAAGAGCATTTTTAAATAACTTATCTGCAATTTTGGCTGATTCAGTATGATATTCTGTGGCCTTAGTTGGTGTATATCCAGGAATTTTCTTTTTACATTCATCAATATCAATTACGATGGCTGGCATACCAAAATTTTATCATTACTTTCTAGAATTAAAGAGTGAAATAAACTATATCAAGTTTGAGGCTAAGTGCTAGGCACGACCCCGCGGGTTGAGCCTGGACCAGATGACTAGGAGGGGGGCGGCAGTGAAGGTGGAGGAGCAGGTGAGACGATTACGGTTGCAAGAACTTCTGAAATGATCTCAAATTATCTGGACTGTTAAAAAGAAATATGTTTGGAAAGACAGGGGAATATTCTTTTATACCTATGTCTGAAGTTATTAAGCAAGAATTTTCTTGATTGCAAGCAATAGATGTAATTAAAAGATCGTTAGATCTAACCCTGGTTTTGTTTTGTTTGTTTAGGATAAGTTTCTCTGTGTGCTTAGCAAGCTTCAATATCATGGTTTCTGTAATAGCTAGATTAATAACCTGATCTATCATCATCAAGTTGGCAAGTTTTGTTTTTGCCTGCCTGTAAGAGACTCCGTTTTTTAGCAAAACAAACATTGTTTCATAGAAGACTGTAGAAGGAATTATGGTACGCACTGTATGTCCGTGAGAAAGTATGAGTTTAAAAAACTGAAGTGCGTGAGTGTGAAGTTTGTCGGTCTTATCTAGCAATGAAATGACGAAGGAAGAGTCTTCGACAACATATTTCATTTATCTTGCCAATGGGTAATATCTTTTCCAACTGGAGCCATAGCGCATTTTGTAGAGTGCTGTGCTGGCATTACCTTTTCCTGATGATCGTTTGGGAATAACAATCTCTCTTAGAATTGCTTGTATGCGTGTAGTGGTTTTTTTTCTTTTCTTTATATTGACCATAATTAATAATAGCACTAAATTATTGTGGAGGAATGGTTATTTTTTGTTGAATAACTTGGACCAGATGACTAGGAGGGGGGCGGCAGTGAAGGTGGAGGAGTAAGTGCCGATGATGGTACCAATCAGAAGGGCTAAGATGAACGGTTTAGTGGACTCTGCCCCCATTAATAGTAAGGCTAAAAGCATAAAGATGATGGTAAGAGAGTTGTTTAAAGAGCGAACGATGGTGTCGGTAATGGCTTGGTTGATGGTGGATTTCTCATTGGTGACAAGGACCGTCCCTGTCAATTTACTTAGCTCGCGGATGCGGTCGAAGACCACAATGGTGTCGTGGACCGAGAATGACAAGGTGGTAAGTACGGCGGTGACGAATAGAAGGTCTACCTGGAGATTAAAAAAGTGGCCGAGTAAGGAAAAGCTACCCAGAAGAATTAGTGAGTCATGCAATGTAGCCATAATGGCACAGACGCCAAACTTTAGTTTTTTAAAGGTGAAAGAAATGTAAATTAGCAGGGTGGCAACGGCTAGGACAATGCTGATAATTGTTTTTCTGATGGTTTCTTGGCCAATGCTAGGACCGACGTACTCGAAACCTTGGGGAGTAGTAACGGTACCACCGGTGAATTCTATGGATAAGTTAAAACCGTATTTGACAATTGAAAAAACGCTGACCGAAAGGAGCATAAAGGAGATGAAAAAATATATAGGTGACAGTTTTAGCCAGTTCATCTTGCTTTTTTATAAAATAATCTTAATAAGGTTCTGGTGACCACGATGCCGGTGAAGAGGGAGATAAATATTCCTATCATTAAGGTGAGAGCAAATCCCCTAACGGCACCAGAGGTGTTTAAAAAGCTCCAGTTCAACGGATTGAACAGGATAAGGGCGGTTATTATGGTGGCGGTATTGGCGTCTTTGATTGAGTCCCAGGCTCTACCAAAACCTAGTTCTAAAGCAACTTTGGGTGAACGACCGGCTCTAATTTCTTCTTTGTACCTTTCAAAAATTAAGATGTTTGAATCTACTGCCATACCCACGGAAAGCAGGAAGCCAGCAATACCGGGAAGAGTAAGGGTTACTGGAATAAGTTTGTAGATACTTAGGGTAATAAGGCCATAAAGGACCAATCCGAAAGAGGCGATTAAACCTAACCAGCCGTAGTAGGCAGTCATGAACAAGACCACTAGGCTCAAACCGATTCCACCGGCAATTGCGCTTTGAGAAACTGCCTGCGATCCAAGAGTAGCGGGGATGTTTTTTTGACTTAAAACGCTTACTGGCACCGGTAAAGCACCAGCGTTTAGTTGAATACTTAAGTTTTTAGCTTCTTCGCTGGTGAACTGGCCAGTGATGACGGCTTGACCAGAAGTGATAACCGATTGGATTGTAGGAGCGGTTAAAATTGAGTCGTCTAAAATAATTGCTAAGGGTTGATTGAGATACTCTTTGGTTAACTGACTAAACTTTTCTTTACCCGAGTCTTTAAATTCTATGGAAACACCTGGTTGCCTGTTTTCGGTTTCAAAAGTGACCTGAGCCCTTTTTAAATCTGCTCCGGTTAAATCAGTGGAGATAAAACCGTTAATGGTGGGCTCAGCAGTTGGAGAGGCAAAAATCAATCTGGCTGTTTGGCCAATGAGGTCTAGTGCTTCTTGCGGTTGGTCGATTCCTGGTAGCTCTACAACCAATCTGTATTCTTCACCCACCTTGATGTTTTAATGTTTGCTTCTGAGACACCATAAAGATCTACCCGTTTGCTAATAACGGAACGAACTGATTCGTGGGCGGTGTTGCGATCTTCTGGGCTTATGTTTTCCATGTCTGCTTTAAGGACAACCCTGGTGCCCCCTTGAAGGTCTAGCCCTTGTTTAACGTTAAGATCTCGATATATTTTGACTGGACCCAGATTAATGTTTAGGGCGGGTAATTGGCGACCAAAAATGTTGATTTCTCTGGGTAAACTTAAGAATAGGCAGACAAAGAATAACCCTAAGATGAAAAGAAAAAGCCGATTAAGCTTTTGATTGGACATAGAGAAATTATATATCTTTAGAGAGGGTGAGTTGTTGGGGATTTAGGAATGTAAGAGTTCACACTTCCTGAATGGGTTTAGATAGCGTAATTTGGATTAGTGAGGAGTTTTCCGCATTCTTTTAGAGGGTTTAGACCTTTGGTGTCCCAGGTTCCAAACAAAGATGAAAGAA
>Ga0180009_10004668_pt1 | contig 14995 bp, 22 predicted proteins | sample OS_PC_MetaG_FD_123537 | JGI IMG/M metagenome (GOLD analysis project Ga0180009, IMG submission 123537) | Groundwater microbial communities from the Aspo Hard Rock Laboratory (HRL) deep subsurface site, Sweden - OS_PC_MetaG | ecosystem: Environmental > Aquatic > Deep subsurface > Groundwater...
ATTGATAAGTCTGAAAGAATTCTCAAAAGGATTGGACGGCAGGCAAAAAAAAGGAATCTGCCTGTTGTTGGTGGAGAAAAAGGAAAACTGCTTGAAGTATTTGTAAATCAAAAGTAGTTCTTGGATTGGCAGTTATTTTTTTCATTTCACTGGTTTTGCAATTATTGTAAACCCTGATGAAAAGTATTGCTTGAATTTGTTTTCTGGCTCTATTTCTATTGCCTTAAAATACAGCTCAAGGTATTTTTCTCTTGCTATAGTCCAAGGATAAGGAGATGAAACATGTGTTTTGTCAAAAACAAATTGTATTTTGTTTCCTAAACCTATTTTTTTTAGGAATTGGTTTATGCTGAAAACAGTTTTTTTTGTCGGATTAAGAAAATGAGGGAATTCAAATAATTTTGTCGGGATATCTAACACAAGTATTCCGTCTTTTTTTAGTGTTCTATTGCATTCTTTTAATACTTTTTTGTAGTTTTTGATGTGTTCTATTGAATGAATTGAAATAATTACGTCAAAAAAGTTATTTTTGAATGGAAGATTTTCTGCATTGCATGCAATTAAATTCTCTTTAGGGCAGTCAAGATTTTTTCTGGCTTTTTTTATTGCATACTCTGATGCATCAACTCCAAATACATTAAATGTTTTTGATGCTTCTTTTAAATAATAACCAAAAGCGCACCCTATGTCAAGAAAATTTCCTTTTTTTTTGTATTTTAGTGCAGAACCCACTATTTTTTGAATGTATTTTTTTGCTTCAGGCAAAGCAAATGCTTCTTCGTAGGAAACATAACCTTTGTCTTTGAACATGCATTTTTCAAAAAACTCTTTATCGAATTCAGCCATTATAAACCGCTTTTCCTATAATTAAATAGTGTTATTGTTTTTTCTTTTCTTTTTTTGCAGTAGTTTTTGTTTTGGCTGTTGTTTTTTTTTCAATTACATTCATTTTTGTGCTTATTGCAGTTCCAGGCAGGCCTTTTTCCATTCTTGCTATTACTGCGCCTTTTCCGCCGTGAATTCTTGTTATTTTTCCTTTAATTATTTTGCCGCTTGAAGTCTTCCATTCTGCTTTGCTTCCAATTAATTTTGCTGCTTTTGTTTTTGAGTCAACGGAATCATGCACTAAAACAAACTGGTTTGTATGCTGTGTTCTTCTTCCTCTGCGAAAATTTTTTATTGTCATTTTCATCTTATCTTTTCTCCTAAAAATAAAATCAGTATTCAAAATTTTGTATATCGCAACACTTTTAAACTAAACTTTTTACTCTAATAATTCCTTTATTTCTTCTTCACTTAATTCTGCCTGTTTTAAAATACTGTTAAGGGTTCCAACGGCAATTTCTTTGTGCATTGGGATTATTGTTTTTGTGTTCCTTTCAATTGAAATCATTTTTACATGAGAGCCTTTTCTGCTGTAAATTTCAAATCCTTTCTTTTTCAGGAATTTTACTAGTTTTAGTCCAGAAACAGTTTTAGGCATCTGCCATTACCTTGGCTTTGAATTCAGTTACTTCCCTTAAAACAGGAATTCTAATAGGATCTTCTTCCAGATAAAGTTCAACTGCTTCTTTTAAATTCTTTAAAGCAGTTGTTTTTGTTTTTCCTTGTGATGCAACACCTAATTCAGGGCAGTAAGAAACAAACCATTTCTCTTCTCTTGTTATTACAGCTGAAAATTTTTTTTGCATTTTTTTCCTCATATAATATTTTTGTTAGCGTAATATAAAAAGCCTTGTGTTCGTTTATTGACTAACTTCACATTAACCTCTTAAACTTTTCATGCTTTTTCTTTTATTTATGCTTATTGCAGGAATTGACGAGGCAGGAAGGGGCCCTGTTTTTGGCCCAATGGTTTTGGCAGTTTGTTCTATCCACAAAAAAGACGAAGAAAAACTGTCAGAGTTAGGCGTAAAAGACTCAAAGCTTTTAAGCCCAAAAGAAAGGGAAAGGCAGTTTTTTCAGATTAAAAGCATTGTACAGGAATTTAATTCAGTTCATGTTAACCCAAAAGAAATTGATGTTTTAAGGGACAGAAAATCCTTGAATGAAATTGAAGCAATGCGTATTGGCCTGTTATTGAATTCGCTAAAAGAAAAACCTGAAATTGTTTTTGTTGACTCCCCTGATAACAAACAGGAAAATTTTTCTGTTAGAATAAAAAAATACCTTTCTTTTGACTGCATTATTAAATCAGAACATAAAGCTGACTTGAATTATCCTATTGTTTCTGCTGCATCAATTATTGCAAAAGTTGAAAGGGATTTTGAAATAAAAAAGCTGGCAGAAAAATTCGGAGAAATTGGTTCAGGCTATCCTGGAGATGAAGTTACAGTAAAATTTTTGAGTTCTTGGATGGAATGCAATGATTGCCTGCCTGATTTTGCAAGAAGTTCTTGGGATACTTCCCAGAGGGCTTTGAATAAAAAGTTTCAAAAAAAACTATTTTGAAGAACAAGAGGAAATTATAAAAACCCTTGCATAAAAAATTACCTTTAAAAATCTGATGAACTATTTTTTGATCAGAGAGTTGGTGTTTGTGCAGGATAAAGAAAAAAAAGTAATTAAGTTTTCTATGGATATGAATAAAGTAGAAGAAATGATTGACCAGTTAATGGATTCAATGATGGAAAAAGTTCCTGCAGAAAAACAGCCTTTTGTGATGGGGTTTACAATAAATTTTAATTCAGAAGACCTTCCAATAATAGAAGAAATAAACGAAATAGACGAAAAAGAAATTGAAAAAGAGATTGTTCCTGAAAACTTATCTAATCCTCTGGCTGAAGCACATTACTTTAAAGAAGAAATTGTTGTTTCTTTTGAACTGCCTAAAAGGATTTCAAGAAAAGAACTGAAAGTTGATGTAACTGAATCCAGTGTTGTTGTCATGGCGCCAAAACACACTTTTAAAAGAAAAATTTTCTTAAAAGAAAAAATTAACCCTAAAAGTTTTTCTTCGAATTTTAAGAATGCTTTCTTTGAATTGACTTTCAGGAAAAAATAATTTATTCAGTTTCAGGTTTTTTTGCTTTCATTAAAAATAGTTATTCAAAGTCAGGGTTTTTGATTAATTTTATTGCATTGTCTCCGAAATACTCAAGGAATTTTTTTGTTGTTTTAATCACAAAAGTTATTCCTGCTTTTTCTTTTGAAATAAATCCCTGTTCTTCTAAAATCTTTATTTCATCATATGCCTTGTTTGTTCTGAATTTTACTATAGTTGACTGCTTTACAGGCTGCTTAAATGCAATATAAGCCAAAGTTTTCATTACTCCTTTAGAGAATCTTGTTGGCCCTGCTAAATGAGAAACTTTTACTTCTAGTTCGCTTAACACCTGCATTCTGTATCCTTCTGTTTCCCTTACAATTTCAATTCCGCTTTTTCTTTCAATTAAGTCTTTTCTTAATGCTTCAATTAATTCAGAAATTAATTCAAGGTCTCCTGTTCCTGAAATTCTTGCAATTTCCTGCAAGGAAATTGGCTGAGGAGACATAAAAAGTGTAGCTTCAACTAACTGCCTTAATTTTTCAATTCTTTTTTCTTCCTTAAAATAATCTTTTTCAGGCTTTTCTTTTTTTTGGGTTTCTTGTCCGATTAGTTTGTTTTCATTTTTTTCAGCATCCTCTTTTTTTTCATTTATTTTTTGTTCTTCTTTTTCATTTTCATTGTTTTCTGTTGTTTTATTTTCATGTTCTTTTTTTTCTTCTGTTTCTTTTTCTATTTTCTGGATGTCTTCTTCTACTTTTTCTTCAATGACATCAACTGGCTTGTTTAAGTCGGCATTTAATTCTTTATTTAATTCTTTGTTTAATTCGTCTGTGTTTTCTTCTGCGTCATCCATGCAATCACTAAACAATAACTCCGAAAAATATTTAATTGAAAGTTAAATTATTTTTTCTGTTTTTCCCTGTAGTTTTCTATTGCTTTTTTTATTCCTTTTACTGCAAGGACAGAGCAATGAAATTTTATTGGAGGCAGTCCGTCTAATTCATCTGCAACTTCTTTTTCAGTCAGTTTCATTGCGTCCTCTAAAGTTTTTCCTTTAACCATTTCAGTTGCTTTAGATGAAGTTGCAATTGCACTGACACAGCCGAATGTTTCAACTTTAACGTCAATTATTTTGTTGTCTTTTATTTTGAGGTAAACTTTCATCATGTCTCCACATATGGGGTTTCCCACTTCGCCTACTGCATCAGGGTCTTCAATTTTGCCGATGTTTTTCGGGTTCTTGAATTCTTCCATTACTTTCTTTGAATACATTTTTTTCTCCTCTTAACATTTTAAATATTTTTTTGAATAATTTTTTCAGTTTTCTTCATTTTCTTATTTTTCTCTTTTTTTCATTTATTTTTTAATTGTTCTTTTTTTTAAATTTTCACTGAACTCATTTTCCTTAATTTTTCAACCACTAAAGGAATTTTTTCTAAAGTATAATCAATTTCTTTTTCTGTATTGTTTTTTCCTAATGAAAGCCTTAAAGAGCCATGAGCCCATATATGGTCTAATCCAATTGCCTCTAATACATGGCTTATTTTCAGGTTTTTGCTTGAACAAGCTGAACCAGTTGAAGCTTGGATTCCTTCAAAGTCAAGCAAGGTAATCAATGCTTCTCCTTCAACTCCAAAAAAAGAAAAATTCACGTTGTTTGCCAGCCTTTTTGTTTCATGGCCGTTTAACTTAGATTTTTTTATTTCATTTAAGCCTTTAATCAGTTTATCCCTTAATTTTTCCTGCCTATTCATTTCTTGTTCCCTGTTTTCTTCTGTAAGCTCTAATGCTTTAGCCAAGCCAACTATTCCTGGAATGTTTTCTGTTCCGCTTCTGATTTTTTTTTCCTGGCCGCCTCCATGAATTAAAGGCTCAATTTTAGTGCCTTCTTTGACAAAAAGCAAGCCGACTCCTTTTGGTCCATAAAATTTGTGGCCTGAAACTGAAGCCAGATTCAAGTTCAGTTTATTTAAATCAATTTTTATTTTTGCAGTTGATTGAACGATATCAGAATGAAACAAAACTTTTTTTGTTTCACACATTTCAGCAATTTCTTTTATTGGCTGGATTGAACCGATTTCATTGTTTGAGTGCATTACTGAAATCAAAGAAGTGTTTGAATCAATTTGTTTTTCTAATTCATCGATTTTGATTATCCCTTTTTCATTTACCTGAGCAAAAAAAACTTTTTTTCCTTTTTCTTTTAGATATTCTGCGGTTTTGATTATGGATGGATGTTCAATTGAGGATACAATTAATATATTTTTTTCATTTAAATTCATTATTCCTTTTATTGCTGCATTATTTGATTCAGTGCCTCCGCTGGTAAAATAAATTTCTTTTGGCTTTGCGCCAAGGATTCTGGCAATCTTTTCCCTTGATTTTTCCATTTCTTCTAATGCATTCTGCCCAAAAGAATGAAGTGAAGATGCATTGCCGTAATTTTCCAGAAAAACCCTTTGCATTTCTTCCAGCACTCTTTCATCAACTTGAGTTGTTGCAGCATTATCCAGATAAATTTTTTTCAATTGCATACACTTCCTTTCCTCATAATTTTGCATACTTCACATGCCTTTAAAATAAACTTTTTTCTGCTTTTTTTTCCTTTGAAAAGCGAGTCAGCCATTTTATGGATTTTTTCTTTTTGTTTTCTTGTTAAGTTAACCCCTTTTCCTCTTTTGCCTTTAAGATACTGTGATAAAGCAGCAGGTGTAAGGTCTAAAATGTTACAGACTTTTTTCCTTTCAATTTTTTTTTCTTCCACTAAATAAAGGGTTAATTCTCTTCTAATTGAAGGCAATACAGTCCATCCGATTATCTCACAGGGAAATTTCAATGCCATTAATTAACAATTGTTAAAAAAGCTTTAAAAGGTTTATCTCAATCCATTTTTCCCAAAAAATCTTTTTTTTCAGATAAAGTTTTTAAACTGAACTAATCTAATATATTTTTGGAGAAATTATTTTTTTTTCACTGATATTTTATGGAACAAAAAAATTCAAAGAACAATTCAAACTTAAAAAATGGTTTTGAACCAAAAAATTTTTTGTTTGTTTCAATTGATGCCTTAATTGCCGACATTGCATGGCATGTTGTAAAAGAAGGCCATAATGCAAAGCTTTTTGTTGAAAACCCTGAAGACGCGGAAGTTGCAGATGGTTTTGTGCCGAAAGTTGACGACTGGGAAAAAGAAGTTGACTGGGCTGATGTAATAATTTTTGATGATGTTTTAGGCCATGGCACTAAAGCAAAAAAATTAAGGGATGCAGGAAAACTTGTTGTTGGCGGAACCCCTTATACTGACATGCTTGAAGATGACAGGGCTTTTGGCCAAGAAGAATTGAAAAAGCACGGAGTTCCTATTTTGCCTTACAGGGATTTTACTTCTTTTGAGGAAGCAATTGATTTTGTAAAGGCAAATCCAGGGCAATATGTCATTAAGCCAAGCGGTGAAGCACAAAATATTAAAGGGCTTTTGTTTATTGGAGAAGAAGACGACGGAAAAGATGTTATTCAGGTTTTAAGCGATTACAATAAGGCGTGGTCAAAAAAGATTCCTTTGTTTCAGTTACAGAAAAGAGTTAATGGAGTGGAAATTGCTGTTGGCGCTTTCTTTAATGGAAAAGAATTTATTTATCCAATTAATGTAAACTTTGAACACAAAAAACTTTTTCCTGGAAATTTAGGGCCTTCCACAGGAGAAATGGGCTGCTATGATGAAGAAACAGAAGTCTTGACTGAAATGGGCTGGAAGTTTTTCAGGGAATTGAATTATGAAGACAAAATTTGCACTTTAAATCCTGAAAATGATGTAATTGAATTTAATGCACCGGAAGAAATTGTTGTTTTTGATCATCATAATGAATTAATTTCAATTAAAAACCAGACTCTTGATTTAATGGTTACACCTGACCATAATATGTATGTTTCAGGCCAGTGGAATGCAAGAAATAAAAAAAATTCTTTTAATTTTGTCAAGGCAAAAGATTTGGAATACCAGTCAGTAATTAAAAGAACAGGCAAATGGATTGGAACAGAAGAAGAATATTTTATTATTCCGTCAGTTCAGTTAGGACATTATGAAGGAAGACAGGTTGTATTGCATGAAACAGGTGAAATAAAAATTTTGATGGATGACTGGCTTGCTTTCATGGGAATTTATATTGCTGAAGGAAGTGCGTCAAACAACAAAGTAAATATTTCTCAGAGCAAAAAAAAGGAGTTTTATAATAAAATTAAATCTCTTCTTGAAAAACTTGATTTTAAGTTTTCTGAAACTGATTCAGGGTTTAATATTTACGATAAACAGCTTTCTTCTTATTTTAGTGTTTTTGGAAAAGCCCCCCAAAAATTTGTTCCGGAATTTGTTAAGAGTTTAAGGCCAAGACAGATTTCTGTTTTTCTTGAATGGTTTGCTTTAGGTGACGGAACACAAATGAAAGGTTACAGGATTTTTTATACTTCATCTAAAATGCTTGCTGACGGCATTCAGGAATTGCTGTTAAAAATCGGAAGAGTGGGAATAATAAAGGAAAGAAAAAGAAATGACAAGACTTGGATAGTTGACCATTTTGCTGATTCTTCCAGAATTCAGTTTGAAGTCCATGAAAGAGTAAAAAAACTTGAGTCCTGGATTGATAAAAAAGACATAAAAAAAACTGAATACAAAGGAAAAGTTTATTGTGCTACAGTAAAAAACCACATAATGTTTGTCAGAAGAAACGGAAAGCCCTGCTGGTGCGGCAATACAGCGATGTTTTGGAGTGTGCCAAACAAAATATTCAATAACACTTTAAAGAAGTTTGAGGGAACTTTAGCTAAAGAAAATTTTGTTGGTTATATTGACATTAATTGTATGGTTAATAATTATGGAATTTATCCTTTAGAGTTTACTTCCCGTTTTGGTTATCCTACTATTAGCATTCAAGAGCATGCAATGATTACTCCTATTGGCCAGTTTTTGTTTGATTTAGCTAAAGGAGAAAACCCTAAACTTAAAGTTCATAATGGTTTTCAGATTGGGGTAAGAATTGTTGTTCCTCCTTTTCCTTTTGATGACCCTGAAACTTTTGAGGTTAAATCAAAGGATTCAGTTATTTTTTTCAAGAAAGGAACTGAAAGCGTTCACATTGAAGACGTTAAATTAGTTAATGGTGAGTGGGTTGTAACAGGAAATTCCGGAGTAATTCTTATTGTTTGTGGTTCAGGCCAGACAATGAAACAGGCTCAACAACAAGTTTATTCTAAAATAAAGAATATAATAATTCCCCATATGTATTACAGGAAAGATATTGGAGACCGATGGTTTGAAGACTCTGACAGGCTGCATAACTGGGGCTATTTAAGGGAAACATAAGTTTTTTATACTTCAATAGAGTTATTTTATTGTGATTTAAATGAAGTTTCAGTTTGAAAACGAAAAATTAATTGTCTTTTTTGGCTCAGTTGTAATTGCATCAGTTATTTTATTTTTTGTTTTTTGAGAATTTTGTATAGCAATACAGCAAAAACAGCTGTCAGAACTAAACACACAATAGTTTTTGCAATCAAGTGTTTGGCTTATTCTTTTTCTGCTTCTCTTAAGCTAATGAATATTTCGCCGAACCATTTTTCCTGCCATAAATTAATTTTTTTATTGTTCTGAGATTCTTTTTGTTAATTTATATGATTTTAGCTGCTGGTTTAGCATGAAATGATAGTATTCTTTGTTTTTGTTTTCTCTTGCTTTTTTTATTGCATTAAAGTAAGCTTTTTTGTTGTCTTTGAATACAATCATTAAAGGATACTTGTTTTGCATTAATATTTTGTTCGTTATCAGCCTTCCGGTTCTCCCGTTTGCATCACGGAAAGGGTGAATGGTTTCATATCTTGAATGAAAATCAAAAGCAAGCTTTAATGGATAACTTTTCTTGTTTTTTTTATGCCAGTCAAGCAGTTTTTTCAGTTCCGGTTTAATTTGTTCTGGTTCAATTGTTTTTTCGTTTCCTACTACTAGTTCTGTTTTCCTGAATCCTTTTGGGTAATGATCGCCTGTTTCCATTACTAAGCTTTTAGTGAGAATTTTGTAAAGCTTTTTTATTTGAGGCAAAGAAAAATAAAATTCGTCTTTCAGGTACTTAAATGCCTTGATTGAATTTTCTGCTTCCAGTATTTCGTTTTTGTTTGCATAAGAGCTTTTCCTGTTTTCAAATATTTTTTCCAGTTCTTTTTTTGGCAGTTTTGAGCCTTCAATGTTATTTGAATTAAATACAAATTCTTTAACTATTTGTTTTTCGACAACTAACTTGTTTTGTTTTGCTTCCATTAAATTGTTTAAATAGATTGCATGCTTTTCTGTTTTTTCGAGTAATCTTTCAAATGCAAGTTCTTTTGGAAGAAATGGTTTTTTTAATTCATGTTCCTGTTCTGTTATCCTTTCAAGGTTCTTCTGCAGGTATTCTTCTTTTGAAACTAACGGGTTTTTTCCCATATACTTGCTTATTTTATGCTGTTTGCCCATAAACGAGAATTTCTTCACAAAATAACAGTATGTTTCTCTGTTTTTTTCTTTCTTTTCAATATAACTCATAAACAAAGCTTGAATAAAACAGTTTAAATAAGTTGTGTTTGGGCAGTAAAAATTAGCTTAAATTTGCCTCTAAAAAAGAAAAATATTAATGTTTTTGGGCAGTAAAATTATTGCTTTTTTGAAGGTGTTTGGGCAATAAAAAATTTTGGTTTCTTCTTTATGCTTTTTTTGCTTTCCAGAAAAAATAAACTGCAATCAAAATAGAAACTATTGGAACAATTAAAGGAATTCCCATGCAACCGAGATTAAATGATGATCCTTGGGCTAAGCTTTCAATGAATTTTGGGGAACTAAACATTGGGCATAAAACTGCTAAAATAAGAAATAAAACCGGCGCAAGTATTACAAAAATAACCCCAATTTGGTTTTCTTTTTTCATAAATTTAATACGTTTTCCTTAAATATAAATCTTTTGTTTGGCGTATTCTGTTTCTCTTAAGCTGATGAATATTTTTTTTAGAATTGTGTATTAGCTGTCATCTTATCAGCTCTTCTACTTTTGTTGTCATACAGTAGGCTCTATGTAATTATCCTATTTTTGCATCGCCGTTTCCTTTGTAGGCCAAAGAGTCATCGTTTTGGCTTAGAGCCTTTAGTGCTGCCCTGTTATATGGTTCTCTAGATAAGATAAGCTTTGAAATGTATTTGATTGTCAGTGCCCTCGCTGAATCAACAGCTTCAGAGGCCGTGCAATTTTTTATTATTGATAAAGGGATTTGGTTTGATACCTCAAGAACTGGCTTGGCCGCCATATCTTTCAATGGAGTTAATTCAAATTTGTGTATTCTTGGAATCCAAAACTTGCCTGCGTAACCAATAAAAGACTTACATCCTTTGTCAACAGCTGATTTCCCCAGTTTGACGACGCAGTTACAGGCCCTGGTAAAGGTTATTGTATTTTTAAGCAAATGGCTTGACGATTCATCCAAAATGGTTTCAAGATTGTGTCCGCTCATTTCGCTTTCGTTTCCATGACCGTTAAAGAACACAAAATCGGCTGAATTCTTTTCAAGCCTGCTTTGCACTTCTGCTCTTGTTGCTTTTGGCCCGTCTGATTTGTTAACTATCCAACCGTGGTCTTCAGCAGAGTCTATTATTTTCTTGCTCCAAATATAGAGGTAATATGTTCCCTTGTCGTGTTGCGGCCTCGTAATAAATAGTCTTGTCATTCAATCATCTTTGCAAACTTTGGTAGTTTCCTTAAAAAACTGAGTTCCATTTCCGTAGCGGCCTTTCCTACTTCAGTGCCTTTTTCAACCTCTTCAATAAGCTGGTTTCTGGTATAATCCCCATATTTGCCAATAGAAAAACTCACATCCTGAGGAACAGCATTTAATCTCATAACCACAAGCTTCTTCAAATATTTTTCATCCACTTCAATCACCCAGCAATCCAATCTGGTCCATCAGCCTAAGTATCTGGTCACCTTTCTTTGTCTTACCTCTTACTTCAACATTGGTCGTTGACCAGTCAAATGGCTCGTCGTCTATAACTGCAATGATTTCGTCTCGTAGGCTATCAGATACTTTGGCTAAAGTCTTTAAGAATTTACTCCTCAACAGCTCGGTCTCTTTTTCATTTGACATAAAACTCTACCTTGAATATAATGATATTTTTCGCTTAAATACCTTTCTGTTACTTGAAACTATACGGAGATGTTTTTTTCATCGCCTATTTATTATGGTGTGACAGCAAGAGTTTAAAATATACTATTTTACTAAGCTAATGAATATTTCGCCAAACCATTCTTCCTGCCATAAATTGATTTTGTCTTCGTCGTTTAAAAAAAGCAATGGAATAAATGTTTCAATCAAGTGGTCATTTAAATTTTCTGTAAGATTTGAAAATAACACTAATCCTTGAGAGTCAGCCAGTTCTTTTATTCTTGCATAAACTTTCTTCATTTTTTCTGTAATGTTTTCTCCTGCTACAGGAACATGGAATTTGAGTTCAGGCATTTCCCTTAACTTCATTTTTTTTGTTTTAGTCTGTTCAACAATGCTTTCAATTGCGTCAACTAATTCATCCAAAGAAATTTTTCCTTCCCTTAAAGTTCTCATATCCTTTAATTCCGGAATAAATTCTTCAATTATTTTATCCACGCCATTTTTTTCTGTTTCTTCTTCAATTGAAGGAATCTTCAAAAGCTTTGCCTTTGCCCTTAAAAGAATTGAAGAAGCAAGAATTGCATTTGCCGGAACCCTTAAATCCATTTTTTCCATTGAATTAATTTTTTGCAAGTATTTTTCTGAAAGTAAAATAATGTCAATATTCCATGGATCCATTTTTTCAGAGCTAACCAAGTCAAGCAAAATGCTTTTCCATTCAGGTATGTCAATTAATGAAACTAAATTAGTGTCTCCTAATACAACCGAATTCTGCATTATAAAAATATGCATTACTTATACTTTAATTTAATGGTTTTTTTCAGAAAACAGCAAAAGTTTATTAATAGTTAAAGCTTATTTAATACAAAGAAGATTTTTTTTCAGGTGATGTAATGAAAAGGGTTCCGACAGGTATTGAAGGATTAGATGAATTAATTCAAGGAGGCGTTCCAAAAGGCGCTTCAATTCTTGTTTCAGGAGGCGCAGGAACAGGAAAAACAATTTTTGCAACACAATTTTTATACAATGGAGCAACAAAATACGATGAGCCAGGCTTATATGTTACTTTAGAAACAAACCTGAAAAACATTACTTGGGATATGGAAAACTTCCGCTGGGACATAAAAAAACTTCAGGAAAAAGAATTATTCAAGATTTACAAATTAAATTTAGCTGAAAAAGATTCAGAAAACATTGAAGAAGAAGTATTAGAAGAATTAAATGTTATTTCAGAATACATAGAAAAAGTTGGTGCAACAAGATTGGTTGTTGATTCAACTACTTCTCTTGCAATGTGGATTCGAGGTTCAGCTGCAATGAGAAAAACTTTATTCCAGTTTACTGACGGATTAAAAAAATTAGACTGCACTACTCTTTTGACTTCAGAAACAAAAGGAGACAAAAACCAGATAAGTGCTTTTGGCGTAGAAGAATTTGTTGTAGACGGAGTAATGATATTGTATTTGCATCCTCCTCATAGAACAATTTTTGTAAGAAAAATGAGGGGAACAAACCAGTCAATGTCTCCTCATCCGTTTGAAATAGGAGAAAACGGCATTATAGTAAGAAGCAAAGAAGAAGTTCCATGGGAAGGAATAAAACTGTGATTTCTTTTTTCTAGGTTTTTTTATGAGTTCAAAAACTAAATTCATTCACTTTATTTTAATGGGAGGTACAATTGATTCATTTTATGATCCGACAGTTGATACTACTGCTTTATTAAAGAATTCAGTCATTCCACAATACATTAAAAGCCTAAAATTGTATGAAGAATCTAAATTCACTCAAGTTTGTATGAAAGACAGCAGACAACTTACTCCAAATGACTTAAAGAAAGCTTTAAAAACTATTGAAAAAAGCCAAAGCAAGAGAATTATTATTACTCATGGAACTTATACTATGTCTGATACTGCGAGATATATTAAATAAAATCTAAAGAGAAATGACCAAATCATAATGTTTACTGCTTCAATGCTTCCGCTTACGGGCTTTGCACCCTCAGATGCTTCTTTTAGTTAGGTTATGCCATTGCAAAAGTTCAGGATCTTAAACCAGGAATTTATGTTTGCATGAATGGAAGAGTATTTTCTTCGGAAGAAGTGTTGAAAGTTATTTCAGAAGGAAGATTTGTTTCCATCTTTGTAGGAGAAAAAAAATAATAATTTTTGTTTTACTGCTTTTATTCTTTTTTTCTTGCATTCAAGTAAAAGCCAAAACCTAAAATTAAAACCAATACAGTAAAACCAATAAAAGAACTAAAAGAAGGCAATAAAGCAAAACCTGTTTCTGTTTTCCCTGAATTTGATGCAAGCAAAGGCAAAGCATAGCCAAAAAACAATCCAATGATTGCAATAACTGCGATGCCGGAAATCAAAGGAAAAACCCTTTCTTTGAATAAACCCATAAAAAACTTTTATGTATAAGAGTTTTTAAAGCTTTGGAAGGGTTAAATAAGTTTAATGTAATTAAATTATTTAATGAGTAAAATACTTGTTTCAAGAATGCATTTAAGGCTTAAAACGTCTAAGCGTTTATTGCGTAAGCCTGTTGCAGAAAAACAAAAAAAATTCCGTGACATGTGTAAGCCTCATGGCGTATGGCATTTTGCCGGAAACGTTTTTCTGGTTTTTGACGGAATCAAAATCAGGATTGAGAAAAGAAAATTGCGTTCTGAACTAAGATATGAACTTTATAAAGGCAACTCAAGCATAGGCAATTCAAAAGAACTTTTTGTTGAAGGAAATGTTAGGCAAAGAAAAAAAAAGGAAAAGAATTAAGAAAATTGGTTTGATAAAATCGATTGAGTCCATGATAAGTGACAGGGAAAAATTAATTAGAGTTTTTGAAAAAAGAAAAACAATGAATGAATACACTAAAGCGAATTATTTAATGGAAATAGACCGTATTGAAGAATCACTGAAAATTCCAAAAGACTCACGTTATATGCGCAAGTTTGATAATAACACTGAATTTCATTGATTGCAGTTTGTTTTTAATCCTTTTTTTTCTTTTTTTGTTGGTTGAAATGAAGATTTTAGTTACAGGTGGCGCAGGCTTTATTGGAAGCAATGCAGTAAACTTTTTTCTTGAAAAAGGCTTTGAGGTTAATGTAGTTGACGACCTTTCACGCGGTTTTAAGGAATTAGTAAACCAAAAAGCTGAATTCTTTGAAGGAAGTTTTGGCGACAAAAAAGTTTTGGATAAAGCCCTTAAAGGAGTTGAAGCAGTAATCCATTTTGGGGCTTTTGCTTTAGTTGAAGAATCAGTTGAAAACCCGCAAAAGTATTTCAAGAATAATGTAATAAATTCTGTTGTATTGCTTGAAGAAATGAGAAAAAAAGGCATAAACAAAATGGTTTTTTCTTCTAGTTGTTCTGTTTACGGTGAACCAGAAAAAGTTCCAATAACTGAATCTCATTTATTAAATCCTGTTTCTCCTTACGGTGAAACAAAAAAAGCATTTGAAAAAATTTTGGAATTATATTTTCATTCTTTTAAAATGAATTCAATTTGTTTGCGTTATTTTAATCCTTTTGGGCCAAACGAACTCCATAAACCTGAAACTCATGCAATACCTAATTTTATTAAAGCAGTTTTAAGGAAAGAAAAAATTTCAGTTTTTGGAGATGGAAACCAGATAAGGGATTTCTTTTTTGTTGAAGACTTGATTAAAGCCCATTTTCTTGCATTAGAAAAAATTGACGAGTTTGGTTTTGAGGTTTTTAATGTCGGTTCTGGTTCAGGGCATTCAGTTAATGAAACAATTAATGCAGTTTTTGAGTTAACTGGAAAAAAAACTGAAATACAATTTTTGCCTGAAAGAAAAGGCGA
>Ga0180009_10004669_pt1 | contig 14995 bp, 11 predicted proteins | sample OS_PC_MetaG_FD_123537 | JGI IMG/M metagenome (GOLD analysis project Ga0180009, IMG submission 123537) | Groundwater microbial communities from the Aspo Hard Rock Laboratory (HRL) deep subsurface site, Sweden - OS_PC_MetaG | ecosystem: Environmental > Aquatic > Deep subsurface > Groundwater...
ACGCCATGCAGATCGTCTCCGGCCCCCTTCACAAACAGAAGGTGCATTTCGAGGCTCCGCCCTCGGCGAAAGTCCCGGCCGAGATGAAGCGCTTCATCGCCTGGTTCAACGGCACCGGCCCGGGCAGCGGAACCCCTCTGTCCTCGCTTGCACGCGCGGGCGCTGCGCATCTCTATTTCGAGTCCGTCCACCCATTCGAGGACGGCAATGGCCGCGTCGGCCGGGCGGTCTCGCAAAAATCTCTCGCACAGTCGCAGGGCGCACCGGCACTCATCGCGCTCGCGCGCACGATCGAACACAGGCGCAACGACTATTACGACGCCCTCGCGCGCGCCAATCGCAGCAATGAGATTACGGATTGGCTGGCTTATTTCGCCGACACCGTACTCGCCGCGCAGGAAGAAACGCATCGTCACATCGAATTCCTCATCGGAAAGACGAAATTCTATGGCCGTTTCCGGGGCCTGTTGAACGAGAGGCAGGACAAGGTGCTGGCGCGCATGTTCCGCGAGGGGCCCGACGGCTTCACGGGCGGATTGAGTGCCGAGAATTATATCGCCATCGCGCGGACATCGCGTGCAACGGCCACCAGAGATTTACGGGACTTGACGACGAAGGGCGCGCTCCTGCGCAGCGGCGAACTCCGGCACACGCGCTACTTCCTGAATATTCCCGAGACTTCACGCAATACGTGAAACAAAAAGCCCCGCGCTTGCGAAAGCGCGGGGCTCTGCCGTTATCAGGTTGCGCGCGTTCAGTGCACGCTTTGCGGCTCGAGATCGTACTGGCGCGCGCCCGCGAAGGCGGCGTCGCGGTCGTCGAGCACGGCCATGCGCTGGCCGTTCGCGGCATGCACCGAATAGAGGCGCGTGCCGGCCGGAACGTCGAGTTCGGAGCCGAGTTCGCCCGCCAGTTCACCGGCGAGTATCTCGCGCACATAAACGATGTTCGGCATGCCGGCATTGGCAAAGGTTTCCGGCGTCAGCTTGCGGAAATCGCTCACGCCCCAGCCGGTCTTTTCGTCGCCGGCAGCATCGAAATCGGATTCGTTCTGCATCGTACTTCTCCTTTCCGGCCCTTCCTTGCTTAACGAAGCAAAGGGCTCACTCCGTCGCCGGGGAGCGGACGGCATCGCGCATGACGCGGCGGGAGGGCTCTGCGGGCGCCTCCTCTGCGATCTCGATCGTGCGCAGCATGCGTGCGGGCTCCGGCTTTTCGAGATCGATCATCAGGAGACCGTTCTCGAGGCGCGCGCCTTTCACCTCGATGCCATCGGCCAGCACGAAGGAGCGCTGGAACTGGCGTGCGGCGATGCCGCGGTGAAGATAGGTGCGCTCTTCGTCCTCGAGCTGCCGGCCGCGAATGACGAGCTGGTTTTCCTCGACCGTGACGGACAGCTCTTCACGGGAGAAGCCAGCGACGGCCAGCGTGATCCGCAGCGCCTCGCCCTCGGCCGCCGGCAATTGCTCGACATTGTAGGGCGGGTAGCCGTCGGACGCCTTAGCGGCTCTTTCGAGCATCCGCTCCAGCGCATCGAAGCCCAGCAAAAAGGGGCTGTTGAACTGCATCACGCGTGTCATGTCCCAAAGTCCCGCATCCAAGCGACTTTGCCATTTGCGGCCCGCCAGGCGGCACCGCTTCGAAAAACATGTGGGGATCGCGCCACTGCGTTGCAAGGCGAGCACTGCTCCCGCTTTTCCCATATTTTCCACCCCTTATCCCGGAAAAGCCGCGGCGCGGGCCTTGAAACGGGAGGCTCGCCGGTCGAAGTGTCGAGGGGGAGGCGGGGTTCACGGAAAAGGAAACGACGTCATGCTGGAACTCCCTCCCCTTCCCTACGAGAAGAATGCTCTCGAGCCCCATATCTCCGCGGAGACGCTGTCGTTTCACTACGGCAAGCATCACAAGGGATATGTCGACAAGGCGAACTCGATGATCGAGGGAACGGAGCTTGCCGATCTCGAGCTCGTGCCGCTGATCCGCAAGGTGGCGAAGGACGAAGGGAAGAAGGGACTCTTCAACAACGCCGCGCAGGTCTGGAACCACGACTTCTACTGGCGTTCCATGGCACCGAAAGGCGGCGGCCAGCCATCTGGCGCGCTCGCCGACAGGATCGCGCAGGATTTCGGCAGCTTCGACAAAATCAAGGAGGCCTTCAAGCAAGCCGCCACCGGCCAGTTCGGCTCGGGCTATTGCTGGCTCGTGCTTGGCGAGGACGGCAAGCTCAAGGTCTATGGCACAGCGAACGCCGAGACGCCCATCGCCGATACGAAGGACACGCCCCTTCTCACCACCGATGTCTGGGAACACAGCTACTATCTCGACTACCGGAACCGGCGGCCGGACTATATCGACGCCTTTCTCGACCACCTTGTGAACTGGGAATTCGCGGAAGCGAATTTCGAGAAGGCCGGCCTCCAGACGGCCTGACCCCGGTCTGAGGCGGCGCCGGAGCAACTCCACATCGCTTGGTTATCCCCGCTTCGGCCCATTCCGGGGATAAAAAAGGCCGGGGGCGGAATGATCCGTACCCGGCCTGTTTTTCAATTGCAACGGTTCGATGACATTTCGATGACAGAGGACCGCCCTTATCCCCGGTTCTACTTCCAGCCGGCCCTGTCGAAGATGCGCACGGCCTCCGCCTGGTTGGCGCCCAGCGCACTCGCGTTGATCTCGTCTTCCTTGAAGGGTCCTGTGCCCTTCACCGGCGACTGCTTCATCGCGTCCGGCACCGCCGTATATTCGTGATTGCTCACGGTGAAGGCGTTCTGCGCCCAGTCGCCCGTCAGGAACTCTATGAATTTAATGGCGTTTTCGCGGTTCGGCGCATGTTTCAGCACGCCCGCTCCGGAGATGTTTACATGCGTGCCACGATCGTCCTGGTTCGGAAAGATCAGTCCCACCTTCTCCGCCGCCGCGACGGTTGCGGGGTCGTCCGAACCGAGCATGCGTCCGGCATAATAGGTGTTCACCACCGAAATCCGGCATTCGCCCGCCGCCACCGCCTCGATATTCGACGTGTCGTTGCCCTGCGGCGGTCGCGCAAAATTCGCGACCACGCCATTCGCCCAGTTTTCTGCGGCTTTCTGGCCCTCATGCTCGATGATCGAGGCGAGCAGCGAGACGTTGTAGATGTTCGATGATGAGCGCATGCAGATCTCGCCCTTATGCGACGGGCCGGCAAGATCGTCATAGGTTTCGAGCTTTTCGGGACGGCCCATCTTCTTGTTGTAGACGATGATCCGGGCGCGCTTGGACAGGCCGAACCAGAGCCCATCCGGATGGCGCAGATGCGCGGGAATCCTTGTCTCAAGCACATCCGAGCGCACCGGCGAGAAGAGTTCCTTCTCCTCCGCGCGCCACAGGCGGCCTGCGTCCACCGTCACCAGAATGTCTGCCGGGCTGTATTTTCCCTCACGCTCGATGCGGGCGATGAGTTCGTCGCTTTCGCCTTCGATCAGGTTCACGCGGATGCCCGTCTCCTCCGTGAAGCGGTCGTAGAGAGCCAGATCCGTGTCGTAGTGACGGGCCGAATAGATATTGACCTCCTGCGTCTCCGCCTTCGCGCCAACGGCGATGGCAAGACCCGAAGCAGCGATGAGGACGGCGGCGAGCAGGCGAAACATGGGAAACCGTAACCTTATGATAACGAGTTGCAATTGCAGACGGGGAGCCTAGCCGCTGGACGGGCCGGGTGCAAGACGGGCCTGGCGGGGCGAAAGGTCGCGTCAGACGGCGAAAATGAAGGTTCCGCGCGGGTCAAAGCGGAGCGAAACAGCCTCGCCGACGGAGAGGCCGTCGAGGTCGGACACCCTGGCGCGGAGCGGTTCGAGCGCCGGGAAGCTCTCGCTCGACAGCAGGATCAGCCAGTCGCGGCCGAGAAAGCGAATGTCGCCGATCCGGAAAGTGTCGTTGGCACCCCTTGCCGGCTCAAGCGTGACCGCCTCGGGCCGCACGATCACCTCGACCGCCGCGCCGTCCTCGAAATCTTTCGCCGGCACAGGGCCGTAGGCGGTCACCGCCGCGCTCCGGCCAACAACCGCGGGAAAGCGCTGCGCCTCGCCAAAAAGCGAGGCCACCAAAGCACTTGCCGGATTGGTGTAGAGCTCCTCGGGCGTCGCGCATTGCGCGATCCGGCCGCCTTCCATCACGGCGATACGGTCGGCGATCTCCATGGCTTCAACGGGATCGTGCGTCACGACGAGCGTTACCACATCGGCGGCCTTGAGGGCGCGGCGTGCCTCCTCGCGAAGCGCGCGGCGGCGCGTGACGTCGACACTCGCAAAGGGCTCGTCGAGCAGCATGGCGGCCGGCGAAGGCGCCAGCGCCCGGGCAAGCGCGACGCGCTGCTGCTGACCGCCGGACAGCGTGTGCGGATAGCGGTCCTCGAAGCCGGCCAGTCCTACCGATGCCAGGCGTTCGGCGACGATGCCGCGTATCTCCTCCTTCGGCCGTCCGGCAATGCCAAAGGCAATGTTTTCCGCCACGGTCAAGTGCGGGAAAAGAGCGTGGTCCTGAAAAACCATGCCGAAGGAGCGCCGCTCGGGCGGCACATCGCGGCCAGGCGCTGCGAGCCGCGCGCCGCCAAGGTCGATGCTGCCTTCCTGCAACGCCTCAAGCCCCGCAGCCAACCGCAACAGAGTCGTCTTGCCACTGCCGGACGGGCCCAGCAGGCAAAGGATTTCTCCCGGCCGCGCCTCCAGCGAAACGCCGGACAGCACCCGATGAGCGCCATAGCTGTGGCCGACATTGCGGAACGCCAGGGACATCGAAACTCCTCTCGGGGCGGGACTTATCGCCGCATCATATGCAAATGCGTAGCAAAATTACTTTGCCGCCCGACGCGGTATTTGTCACAACTGCGCCATGTCAGTCACGGAAAAAGATCGCCGCCCCCGCGGCCTTCGCATCGCAGAGCGCGCAAGGCTGCGCCTTGGCTCGGGATGGACGCTGGCGGCGCTGGCCGTTGCGCTCGTCGTGCTTGCGCCGTCGCTTACCGTGCTCTGGAGCCTGACGGCACCGGCCAGCGAGAACTGGGCGCATCTGCGTTCGACGGTCCTTCCGGACTACATCCTCAACACGCTCAAACTCATGGCGCTCGTGGCCACGATGACGGCCGTGATCGGCGTCGGCACGGCCTGGCTCACGGTCTCAGCGCAGTTCCCCGGAAGGCGGTTCTTCAACTGGGCCCTGGTGCTGCCGCTCGCGATCCCGGCCTATATCGTCGCCTATGTCTATACCGACCTTCTTTCCTTCGCGGGTCCCGTGCAGAGCGCGCTCAGAGGCATCACCGGCTGGGAGGGCGGAGAATATCATTTCCCGCCGGTGCGCTCGCTTCCCGGTGCGGCCGCGATGCTGAGCCTCGTCCTCTATCCTTACGTCTATCTCCTCGCGCGCACCGCCTTCGAGCGGCAATCGGCGGCGCTCTTCGATGCCGCGCGCATGCTCGGTGCGCGGCCCTGGCGGGCCTTCCTGCGCGTTGCCCTGCCCTGCGCACGGCCGGCCATTGCAGGCGGCCTTGCGCTTGCGTTGATGGAGACGATTTCGGATTTCGGCGTTGTCGATTATTTCGCCGTGCCGACGCTCACGACGGGCATATTCCGGACATGGTTCAATCTCGGCGATGTGCTCTCGGCGGCGCAAATCGCCGCATGGCTCTTCATCTTCGCCATCGCACTCGTCTTCATCGAAATCATCGGGCGTCGAGGCCGCGTTGCCAATCCGCTCGCCCGCGACCGGGCCGCGGAACCGCGCGCGCTCCGTGGCGTTGCTCGCTGGGCAGCAAGTCTCGCCTGCGCCCTTCCCGTCATTCTCGGATTCGTCATTCCCGCCGGTGTCCTACTCCGCTACGCCATTCTTCAGGGCGATCCGCTCCTTGGCCGCAACTTCTTCGGCTTTGCATGGAACAGTCTTTTCGTCGCCGCCGTGGCGGCAGCAATCGCGACTGCGTTCGCACTTCTCCTCGCCTATGGCGAGAGGCTGCACCCCTCGCGTTTCAATCGCATATCGATAAGGCTCGCGACGCTCGGCTACGCGCTTCCCGGCGCCATGATCGCCATAGGTATTCTCACGCTTTCGACCGGCATCGATCATGCCTTTGCCACCGCGGTGGGTGGGTTCGGCTTTTCGCCGGGCCTCATCCTCACCGGATCGATCGCAGGCCTCGTCTTTGCCTATATCGCGCGCTTCCTGACCGCCGCCTACAACGCGACGCATAGCGGCCTCGAAAAAATTCATCCGACGCTCGATGCTGCCGCTCGAAGCCTCGGCGCAACACCCCGCCGCGTCCTTTCCGCCGTCCACATCCCCCTTCTGCGGGGCGCCCTTGCCAGCGCAGCGCTCATCGTCTTCATCGACGTGATGAAAGAGCTTCCGGCGACGTTGCTGTTGCGACCCTTCAATTTCGAAACGCTAGCGACGCGGACCTATCGCCTCGCCTCCGACGAGAAGCTCGGCGAGGCAAGCACGGCGGCGCTCATGATCGTTGCCCTCGGCCTCATTCCGGCGATCCTGCTCAGCCTGTCGATTTCGCGCGGCGGCGCGCGGCCCGTCATTGTGCCTCCCTACACGGACAAGTGAGCCGGTTTCGACGCGACCATCGAAACACGGATATCATGCGAGGGTGCGTAAGGATTCGTCCACTGGTAGACTCGCGAAGGACCAGAGGCCTCAAACACCGGTGACAGTGCGATCTTGCCCAGATCTCCAGAGACGTTCGACAACGCCGCAACCATCGCCGATGCGATCATTGATCGTGTCGGGAAGAAAATCGTCCTGGCGTTGCCCTTGGGGCTCGGCAAGCCAAACCATCTGACCAACGCACTTGTGCAGCGGGCGATCGAAGATCCCTCGGTCTCCCTGCGGATCTTCACAGCGCTGACGCTTGAGGTGCCGCGTCCGTCCGGCGATATCGAACGGCGCTTCATGGGGCCGGTACTGAAGCGCTTGTTCGAGGGGTATCCCGAACTTGCCTATGCGAGCGCGCTGCACGCCGGAGCACTGCCCCAGAATATCCAGGTCAACGAGTTCTTCATGCAGGCCGGGCGCTGGCTCAATTCCCCCCGGCAACAGCAGAACTACATTTCGGCCAACTACACACATGCCCTTCGTTATGTGCTGGAGACGAATGTGAATGTCGTTGCCCAGCTTGTCGCGCCGGCGCCGGCACGCGACCGTTTCAGCCTGAGCTGCAATCCGGATATTTCCCTCGACCTCCTCCAGGCGAGACGGGAAGGCCGGGCCGACTTCATCTTCGCGGGCGAAACCAATTTCGAGCTTCCCTACATGGGAGGCACCGCGGAAGTTGACGCTTGCGAGTTCGACTTGCTGCTCGACAGTGAAGCTTTACAATTTCCTCTCTTCGCACCGCCGCGCGAGCCCGTCTCGCCCACGGATTATGCAATCGGGCTGCAGGTCGCGAGCCTTGTTGCCGACGGCGGCACGCTGCAGATCGGCATCGGTTCCATCGGCGATGCAGTGGGGCAGGCGCTGGTTCTGCGCCATCGCGACAACGAGGCATTCTGCGACATGGCGAGCCGCCTCAATGCGCGCGGCGACGAACGCAGCCTTTTCGAGGAAGGGATTTACGGCGCGAGCGAAATGCTCGTCGAGTGTTTCATCGATCTGATCGAGGCGGGTGTCGTGAAGCGCGAGGTGGACGGCGTCCTTGTGCATGGCGGCTTCTTTCTCGGCTCTCGCACGCTCTACCAGCGGCTAAGGGACATGTCCCCTCCGCAGCGGGCGCGCATCGCCATGGTGCCGGTCTCTTTCGTGAATGACCTTCATGGCGACGAGGAACGCAAGCGCGCCGCTCGGAAGAAAGCGCGCTTCGTCAACACGGCAATGATGGCAACTCTGACGGGCGCCGTCGTTTCCGACGGGCTTGAAGACGGCCGCGTGGTGAGCGGCGTCGGCGGGCAGTACAACTTCGTTGCGCAAGCCTTCGCGCTGCAAGACGCACGCTCGGTCATCACGATGCGGGCGACGCGTGCCAAGGGCGGCAAGGCGATATCTAACATCGTCTTCTCCTATGGACATACGACGATCCCGCGGCATCTGCGCGACATGGTGGTGACGGAATATGGCGTCGCGGACCTTCGCGGAAAGACCGATGGCGAGGTGGTGGCCGAGATGCTCTCGATCGCGGATTCCCGGTTTCAGGATCAGTTGCTCGCTCAGGCGAAGAAAGCGGACAAGATTGCCGCCGATTACGAGATTCCGGACCGCCACCGCCACAACACGCCTCAGCGGATCGAGGCTGCCCTCAGCCATGCCCGAATGGCCGGCCTGCTGCCGCCTTTCCCTTTCGGAAGCGATTTCACGGAGGAGGAAGTCGCGCTGATGCCGGCACTCGGCCGCCTTCGCGGTGCTTCCAGAGGAGAGCTGCTAAAGCTCGTTCTGCGCGGGGGGCCGGAAACGGCGGAGGCCAGGCCGGGGCTCGAACGGATGGGGCTCGCCGAGCCCCGGGGCGTCAAGGAACGTCTCTACCGGCGCGCGCTGCTCGCCGCCCTCGACTCCTGACGCAGAAATTACAGGAAAAAAGAGCGCAGAAAACGGCAGCTGCCCTTGATGGGCGCCCCGGCTCCTCCCAATTTACGTCAGGGAAAGGTGGTTATGGGGCCTTTTGATATCGATTCCCCTGACTCTCCTTCCAGCATGGTGTGACTTTCATGCCGCAGCGCAAAAAATATGCGCCGCGGAAGGAGAATCGGGTCTGCGTGATCTTGGAATCCGGCTGGATCATAATATATAGCCCCGATATATCACCTCTATATACCTCGGACCGATAGCAGCCCCGGGGGCAAGGACAGCCTGTCTATGCAAGTCACGACGCTCTGCCTGGGCGCGCTCGTTTTTGGCGATGCCACGGGCTACGAAATCAACAAGATGTTCGAGGACGGCCCCTTCAGCCATTTCCTCGACGCAAGCTATGGCTCGATTTATCCGGCGCTGACGCGGCTGACGGAAGAGGCCCTCGTTACCTGCAAGGCGGAAGCCCAGGAGAAGCGGCCGGACAAGAAAATCTACTCGCTGACCGAAAAGGGCCGCCTGAAGCTGAGGGATGCATTGCTGCAGCCAATCGCCGACGACAAGTTTCGCTCGGAGTTCCTCTTTACGTTCCTCTTTGCACATCTCCTCCCGCGCAACCGAGTCCGCCTGATGGTGGACCAGCGCGTTGCCGCAATGAGGGAGAAACTTTCCGAACTCGCGGAGCCCGGAAAAGAAGACACACCAGGCATGGATTTCGCGCGGCGATATGGCCATGCCATCTACTCGGCCTCTGTCGACTTCCTCGAGCACAACCGACACCTGATCGAAGAGATCGCAACCGAAGAAGAAGCGCATGTTTGACCGGCTGAAAAACACAACCATCAAGACCACCGGCGGACGGCTTCACCGCTCACACATGATCGCGATCGGCATTGCGATCGCGATCGCTCTCTGGTTCGCGACGGGCGTCTTCACCGGCAACGGGAGCAGCGGCCCGGAACTCACCGCCGCCGAACAGGATGCCGCCAATAGCGTGGCGGTTCGCGTGCGTGTGATGGAATCGAATGCGACGCTGCGCCGGGGCTCCTTCATCATTCGCGGACGCACCGAGGCGAAGCGCGCCGTCGACGTGCGCGCGGAGACGCAAGGGACAGTGGCGAAGCTTCCGGTCGAAAAAGGAGAGCGTGTCGTCAAGGGCGATGTTCTCTGCGAACTCGCGCTCAATGCCCGCAGCGCACAGCTTGCCGAGGCACAGGCCCTCGTCACGCAGCGGCGTCTTGAACACGACGCTTCGCGCCAGCTCGCGGAGAAGGGCTATCGCGCACCGACTGTCGCCGCCGGATCGAAAGCCGCCTACGATGCCGCGCAGGCCCGCCTCAAGCAGATGGAAGTCGAGGTCGGCCAAACGAAAATCAGAGCACCGTTCGACGGTGTCTTCGACGGGCGGCCTGTCGAGGTGGGCGATTACATGCGCGTGGGCGATGTCTGCGGGCTTGTCGTCGAACTCAACCCGCTCCTGATCGTGGGGCAGGTCGCTGAAGACCGTGTCGCTTCGCTGCAGATCGGCGAGCCCGGCACGGCACGACTCGTCACGGGCGAAACGGCCGAAGGCAAGATCAGCTTTGTCGCAAAGACGGCGGACCCCGCGACCCGCACTTTCCGCGTCGAACTCGAGGTGCCGAACGAAGACCTGTCAAAGCGCTCCGGCGTAACCGCCGAGATCGTGGTGCCTGGCCGCGAAATGCTCGCCCACAGGATCCCGAGCGGCATCCTCTCGCTCGACGACAATGGCGTCATCGGCATCCGCACGGTGGGGGCGGACGAGCGGGTCGAATTCAAGCGGGTCACGCTCATCGACGATACGCCCGAAGGCCTCTGGGTTACCGGGCTGCCCGAGAAAGTCACGGTGATCACGGTCGGGCAGGATTACGTCAAGGAAGGTCAGAAGGTCGAGCCCGTCGCTGGCAACCAGGTTGGAGCGTCGCTGTGAATGCTTTTATCGAAGCCGCTATCGGACACTCACGCACCGTTCTGACATCGATGGTGCTGTTGGTCGCGGCCGGCATCATTTCCTTCATTTCGATCCCGAAGGAAGCCGACCCCGATATCCCAATTCCGATCTTCTATGTCTCGATCATCCATCAAGGCATCTCGCCCGAAGATGCCGAGCGCCTGCTCGTCCGGCCGATGGAAACGGAACTGCGCTCGCTTGAGGGCCTGGAGGAGATCACCGCCACAGCCTCTCAGGGTCATGCCGGCATCGTGCTCGAGTTCGATGTGAATTTCGACAAGGATGCGGCACTTCAGGACGTCCGGGAGAAGGTCGACCTCGCACGCGCCAAGCTTCCGAGCGATACGGAAGAGCCGATCGTCCGCGAGTTCAATGCGGCGCTGTTTCCCGTTCTGATCGTCACGCTGTCAGGCGACGTACCCGAACGAACGCTCTACAACGCCGCGCGACGCCTGAAAGACGAGATCGAGGGCGTTCCAACTGTGCTGCAGGCGGAGCTCGTCGGGCATCGGGAAGAACTGCTGGAGGTCGTCATCGACCCCGCGAAGCTCGAGTCCTACAACGTCTCGCAGGGCGAGCTCATCAATGTCGTCTCGCTGAACAACCGCCTGGTCGCGGCGGGCAACATCGACACGGGCCAGGGCCGCTTCTCCGTGAAGGTCCCCGGCCTCTTCGAGGATCGCGAAGACGTTCTCAACCTTCCGGTCAAGGTGTCCGGAGAGGGTGTCGTCACGCTTTCCGACATTGCCGACATCCGGCGTACTTTCAAGGATGCCGATGGCTATGCCCGCTTCAACGGGCACTCCGCAATCGCGATCGAAATCACGAAGCGCATCGGCACCAACATTATCGACAACAACCAGCAAGTGCGCCAGGTCGTCGAGGATTTCACAGCGCAGTGGCACGACGCCATTCATGTGAATTACACGCTCGACGCCTCCGACTGGATTTTCCGTTCTCTGGGCTCGCTGCAATCGTCCATCGCAACGGCCATCGTGCTCGTCATGATCGTGGTCGTGGCGGCGCTGGGGCTTCGTTCGGCCATGCTGGTCGGCATTGCGATTCCGACTTCCTTCATGATCGGCTTCTTCTTCCTCGCGTCGTCCGGCTACACGATCAACATGATGGTCATGTTCGGCATGCTGCTCGCGGTGGGCATGCTTGTCGACGGAGCGATCGTGGTGGTCGAGTATGCCGACCGCAAGATGTCGGAAGGTCTCGACCGGCGCGAAGCCTATACGCTCGCCTCCAAGCGCATGTTCTGGCCCGTCGCCTCCTCGACCGCAACCACGCTGGCGGCCTTCCTGCCCATGCTGCTCTGGCCGGGCGTGAGCGGCAAGTTCATGAGCTACCTGCCGATCACGCTCATCGTCGTTCTTTCCGCCTCGCTTCTCACGGCACTTGTTTTCGTGCCGACCATGGGCACGATTTTCGGCAAGGCCGAGAGCGAGAATGACGACGTTCTGAAGCAGCTTGCCGGCGCGGAAACGGGCGACATCAGGGCCCTTCCCGGCCTTACCGGCTCCTATGTGCGGATGCTCGACAGGCTCGTCCGGTTCCCGGGGCTCGTCCTCGCGGCGACGGGCGTCATACTCGCCGTCACCATCACGCTCTTCTCGATGTTCAGCAACGGCGTTGAGTTTTTCGTCGATACGGAGCCGGAGCGCGCCATCGTGCTCGTGAGTGCGCGCGGTAATCTTTCCGCGCAGGACACGCTGACACTTGCTCAAGACGTTGAGCAGATCGTTCTCGACACGGATGGCGTGGAGACCGTCTTCACCCGTACCGGCCCCGGGCTCGGCAGCGGATCGACGGGACGCAACGATGTTCCCAAGGATCTGATCGCCCAGATGATGATCGAGCTGAAACCCTATGAGGAGCGGCGCAAAGGCGCGATCATCCTCGAGGAGATAAGGCAGAAGACGAAGTCCATCCCCGGCATCAAGGTCGAACTGCGCAAACAGGAGGACGGACCGCCGACCGGCAAGGACATCCAGATCGAGCTGACGTCGACCGACTACCAGAAGCTGCTCGCCACAACCGCACAGATTCGTTCGCATCTCGATAGCGAAGTGAATGGGCTTATCGACGTGGAAGACGGGCGACCGCTTCCCGGCGTCGAATGGGTCATGACGGTGGACCGCGAGATGGCGGGGCGTTTCGGGGCGGATGTCACTTCCGTCGGCGCCGTCATCCAGCTTGTCACCAATGGCATCATGATCGGCGAGTACCGGCCCGACGACGCACAGGACGAGGTGGATATTCGCGCACGCTTCCCCGACAGTTATCGCGTTCTCGATCAGCTCGATCAACTGCGCGTGCAAACGACATCGGGCCTCGTTCCCATCTCCAACTTTGTCGGCCGCGAGGCACAGCCGCAAGTGAGCACGATCGAGCGCATCAACGGCTATCGCCGTATCATGATCAAGGCGAACACGGCGGTCGATCCCGAGACGGGTAACAAGATCAATGTGGACGACAAGGTCGGTGAAATTTCGACCTGGCTCTCGCAGCAGACCCTGGACCCGGCCGTGAAGGTCAAGTTCCGCGGCGCCAACGAGGAACAGGCGGAGTCGGCGTCGTTCCTCGGCGGAGCGCTTATCGGTGCGCTCTTTCTGATGTTCATTATCCTGCTGACCCAGTTCAACAGCTTCTACCATTCCGTTCTCACGCTCTCGACCGTTGTCCTTTCGACGGTGGGTGTGTTGATCGGCATGGTGGTGACGGGACAGGCGTTTTCGGTGATCATGACCGGCACCGGCATCGTGGCACTTGCCGGCATCGTGGTGAACAACTCGATCGTGCTGATCGACACGTATCAGCGGCTTCGGGAAGACGCGATGGACGCAGTGGAAGCGGTTCTCCGCACGGCTGGGCAGCGTTTGCGGCCGATCATGCTGACGACCATAACGACCATGCTCGGCCTGCTGCCGATGGCGCTTCAGATCAATCTCGATTTCGTGACACGGGAGATTGTCATCGGCGGTCCGGTGTCGGTCTGGTGGGTTCAGCTTTCAACCGCGATCATTTTCGGCCTTGGCTTTTCGACACTGCTGACGCTCGTCCTTGTGCCGGTGCTGCTCGCGGCGCCGAGCGTACTCCGAGCCCGACGGTCGGCCCGGCGTGGAACGCAACAGGATTGGAGAAGAACCGAAAGCCCGGCGCGACGCGCAGCGGAGTGACGTCAGATTTCGCCGGCGACGGGATTCGAGAGAAGACCAACGCCTTCGATTTCGATTTCGATGACGTCACCCGGCTTCATCCATAGCGGCGGCGTGCGGGCAAAGCCCACACCCGCCGGCGTCCCCATCACGAGAACGTCGCCCGGCTCGAGCGTCATGCACTGGCTGAGCAGCATGATCGTCTCGTCGACGGGAAAGATCATGTCGGCAGTGTTCGCGCTTTGCATCACGGCGCCGTTGAGGCGCGACTCGATCCTGAGGCCCGCTGCGCCGGGCGGCAATTCTTCCGCTGGAACGAAGGCGGGCCCGAAGGGACCCGTCGCGTCGAAATTCTTGCCGATGGTCCATTGCGGCGTGCGGCGCTGGTAGTCGCGGACCGAGCCGTCATTGAAACAGGAATAGCCCGCAACATAAGCGAGCGCCTTCTCCTTCGGCGTGTGCCGGGGCACGTACCGGCCGATCACCGCGGCAAGCTCCGCCTCGAAATCGAGCTGTTCGGAAATCCGTGGGCGGATCATTTCCGCGCCGTGGCCAACGAGGGACGTGGCGCTGCGCATGAAAAAGTTGGGATAATCGGGCTTCTCGCGCCCGCCCTCGGCGGCGTGGGCGGCATAGTTCAGGCCCAGGCAGACGATCTTGCCGGGACGGGGGATGACCGGAAGGAAGGCGATACGGTCAAGCGGGATGCGCGGCGCCGAAGCGGCTGCTTTACCGGCCGCCGCGAGGCCTGAATTATCCGCACGGATCGCCTCGAGGAGGGAGGCCGGCGCACCGGAAACGGCCGAGATATCCGCGACCTCGCCGTCAAAAAGGGCACCAAACCGCTCTTTTCCCTCAAACTCGAATGTCGTGAATCGCATCACATATCCCCGCTTTCCGTCCGGCATGCGGGCGAGGTAAACGCCAACTTTCAAGCGAAGTCAACGAGGCGCTCCCATGGCGGCCGCGGGAACCGGGGATAAGGGCCAATTTTCCTTTCGTAACAATAAGTTGATGGCTTATCCCCGGCTCACTGTCATTGAAATGTCATCAAACTGTCACAAATAGCGAAATCGTCTCCTCCGTACACGGATTTCTTTCCGGTGCCCGCTCCGCACGGCGAATGCGAAAAATAATCCCCGTGGCTTTCGGGCACTTCGAGCGGCCCGGACGCGATAAAATTATGCCCGGTTTGCCGACGCCGCCCTGGCGGCGTTTGACAGGCGGGCCGCACCTCCCTACTCAAATTGTCAAAAGCAATTGAAGGGCGAGGGAGGCCCGACCCCATGAAAAGCCTGTTGATCGCCAATCGCGGCGAGATTGCCGTGCGCAT
>Ga0180009_10004670_pt1 | contig 14995 bp, 7 predicted proteins | sample OS_PC_MetaG_FD_123537 | JGI IMG/M metagenome (GOLD analysis project Ga0180009, IMG submission 123537) | Groundwater microbial communities from the Aspo Hard Rock Laboratory (HRL) deep subsurface site, Sweden - OS_PC_MetaG | ecosystem: Environmental > Aquatic > Deep subsurface > Groundwater...
CTTGACGAACTTCTGAAAGCAGAGGGTACTAGTAAAACATTGAATCTAGTACCGCTTTTCGATCAGTAGTCCCTGAAAGCGGTTGACTAATACGACACAGGGACTTCTGATCGGCGGTACTAGTCGGCGTCGGGCGGCAGCGGCTCCTCGACGGCGGCGCGCAGGAGATCGAGGTTGCCCCCGGTCGCAGTGATGTCGGTGGTTCGCACGCGTTCGGTTGCAAAGCGCATCAGGTAATTGGGACCGCCCGCCTTCGGGCCGGTTCCCGACAGCCCCTCGCCGCCGAACGGTTGCACGCCGACCATTGCGCCGATCTGGTTGCGGTTGACGTAGAGATTGCCGACGCGGGCATTCTTCGCAACGTAGTCGGCGACGCCGAGAATGCGGCTGTGCAGGCCCAGCGTCAGGCCGTAGCCCTGGTCGTTGATCGCCGCGACGACGCGGTCGAGATGGCCGGGAGCATACCTGACGACGTGCAGGACGGGGCCGAACATCTCGCGCTTCAAGACGTCGAGCGACTCGATTTCGTATGCGGCGGGCGTCACGTAGGAGCCATTGCGGCAGGCTTCCGGAAGCGGGCAGTCGACGATCTCGCGGCAGGTGCGGTTCATCGCCAGTTTGTGGGCGTCGAGCTGGTCCTGGGAGACTTCGTCGATGACCGGGCCGATGTCGGTTGCGAAATCCATCGGGTCGCCGATTTCGAGTGCGGTGACGGCGCCGGCCAGCATCGAAATGGTCTGTGCGGCGATATCGTCGTGAAGGAACAGAACCCGCGTTGCCGAACACCTCTGTCCGGCGCTGTCGAAGGCCGAGCGGACGGCGTCACGGACCACCTGTTCGGGCAACGAGGTGGAGTCGGCGATCATGGCATTGATGCCCCCCGTCTCGGCTATAAAGGGGACTATCGGGCCGCGGCGCTCGGCCAGCGTGCGCTGGATCGCCCAGGCGGTTTCCGTCGAGCCGGTAAAAACGACGCCGGCGATCCGGGGATCGCGGACGAGGGCCTCGCCGATCGCGCCGTCGCCTGGAAGAAGCTGCAGAACGGGGGTGGGCAGCCCGGCCTCGAGGAAGAGTTCGGCGGCGGCAAAGGCCGTCAGCGGCGTCTGTTCCGCTGGCTTGGCGATCACCGGATTGCCCGCTGCGATGGCGGCTGCTGCCTGGCCGGTAAAAATCGCGATGGGGAAGTTCCACGGGCAGATCGACGCGAAGACGCCACGGCCGCGCAGCATCAGCGTGTTGGTTTCACCGGTGGGACTGTTCAACCCCACCGGGGCCGTGAACAGACGCCGGGCTTCGCCCGCATAGTAGCGAAGGAAATCGACAGCTTCGCGGATTTCGTCGTGGGCGGCGGTGAGCGTCTTGCCGCTCTCGCGGATGATGAGCGCCATCAGGCGGGCGCGGTCGCGTTCGAAGAATTCCGCGGTGCGCTCGAGATGCGCAGCACGGTCGGACGCCGGTGTCGTTTCCCAGGCGTGGGCAAAGGCTGCCGCCGCCGTGACTGCGTCACGGACATCCTCGATCCGGCTATTGGTGACCTTGCCGAGGCGTTGGCGCCGGTCGTGCGGCAGGAACTGGAATTCACCGCCATTGAGGCCGATGCGCGCCTCTCCAGCAACGATCGGGGCGGCGGCAAACGGCTCGGCCAAGGCTTCGTCCATTGCCGCGTAGAGCCCATTCCTGACGGCGGGCTCGGACAAGGCGAGGCCGGCGCTGGCGCGGCGCACGGGCAGGTGAATGTCGCGCGGGCGCGGAATCGTGAGGGCGTCGGTGCCGGTGGCGCGTTCCTGCTCGACGGCCAGGATCGGATCGCGGACGAGTTCGGACACCGGGCCGTCGTCGTGGGCGAGGCGATTGACGAACGACGTATTGGCGCCGTTCTCCAGCAGGCGGCGGACGAGATAGGGGAGAAGATCCTCGTGCCCGCCGACGGGCGCGTAGACGCGGCAGGGGATGGCGAGCTTGTCGGGGCCGACGACGGCATCGTAGAGCGCTTCGCCCATGCCGTGCAGGCGCTGGAACTCATAGGGGTGGTTGCCGGTGGCGACGTAGGCTGCGGCAAGAGTGTGCGCGTTGTGCGTCGCATAGCTCGGGAAGAACGCCTTGCGGTCGGATTGCAGCATGCGAACGCAGGCGAGATAAGAGACATCAGTGTGCAGCTTGCGGGTGAAGACCGGATAGTTTTCGAGGCCCCGCTCCTGCGCCCACTTGATCTCGCTGTCCCAATAGGCGCCCTTGACGAGGCGGACGGGGATCCGCTTGCCCTTGCGCTCTGCGAGCTGGCGTAACCAGCGCAGCATCGGGATGGCGCGCTTCGAATAGGCCTGCACCGCGATGCCAAGACCGTGCCAGTTGTTCAGCGCGGGGTTCATGTAGGCGTGCGCGAAGACCGCCGCCAGCAGATCCATGCGGTCCTGCTCCTCGGCATCGAGGGTGACGGGGATGCCTTGCGCGCAGGCTGCGCGCAGAAGCTTCGTCAGCGTCGGCATCAGTTCGCTGGCAAGGCGGAACTCCTTGCCCGGTTCGAAGCGGGGGTGCAGGGCCGAGAGCTTGATCGAGAGGCCCGGCCGGCGCATCAGCGCGTCGGGGTGCTTGGTCATCAAGGGGCCTGCCGAACGCGCGATCGCCATCAGCGCGTCCATGTATCGGGTGGCGTAGCGGTCGGCGTCGGCATGCGTGCGGGCGGCTTCGCCGAGCATGTCGTAAGAGAACAGATAGCCGCGTTTTTCATAGTTTTCCGCGCGCTTCAAGGCATCCTGGATGGTGCGGCCGAACACGAACTGATCGCCGAGCAGGCGGACCGCCTGCTTCATGGCCTGACGAATGACGGGTTCGCCGGAGCGGACGACGAGACGCTTCAAGGCGTCGACGGCCTTGATCTTTCCAGGGGCGTTCAACTTGACGATGTGGCCGGTGAGGAGCAACCCCCAGGTCGAAGCGTTGACGAACAGGCTGTCGGAATGACCCAGGTGCTTGTCCCAGGCGCCCTGGCCGATGCGCTCGGCGATGAGCTGGTCGGCGGTTTCCGAATCGGGGATGCGCAGCAGCGATTCGGCCAGGCACATGAGAATGACGCCCTCCTCGCTGGAGAGATCGTATTCGCGCATGAAGGCGTCGACGCCGGCGTATTCGTGGCGGCTGGACCGGGCGGCATGGATCAACTGACGGGCGATTTCGCCGGTGCGGCGGCGTTCGGCCTCGGTATAAACGGCGCGCTCGGTCAGTCCTGCGACAAGGCGATTCTCGTCGATCAGGTGGTAATCTGCAAACTCATCGCGCGGAGGCCCGGCATCGAGGCCGCGCACGAACGGCTCGAAATCATCGAGGTCGGTATTATCCACTGCGGCCATGTCGTCCCTTCGGATTTTTGCAATCAACACAGACGACTCAAAGACAGGCTCATCATTATCATATTAGGTGTGCACCAGAGCATGGCGAGTCGCCAAACCAGGAGAAATTGACGTGGCCGAAACGCCCAAACGCCCGGAAGGCAAACCTGCACCGCGCAAAAAGTCTGCCGCAACAGGCGGCAAGGCCGCGACCGGCAAGGCCGGCGCGCCGGCCAAATCACCCGCCCAGACACCGGCCCAGACACCGGGCCAGACGCCGGGCCAGACACCCGCCAAGCCAAAGACGGCTGCCAAGGCTGTCGCGAAAAGCCCCGGAAAACCGGCTGCCGCGAAGGCCCGCGCCGCGAAAACCGAAACTGTGCGGACCGGGGACGATCTGCGCAAGGCAACCGCGGCGTGGCGCGCGAAGAATGAGAGGATCGCGCTGGTGGCGACAATGGGGGCGCTGCACGAGGGCCACATCGCTCTTGTGGAAAAAGCCAAAGCGAGCGCGGATCGCACGGTCGTGTCCATCTTTGTCAACCCGACGCAGTTCGCGCCGAACGAGGATCTCGAGCGCTATCCGCGCAACGAAGAGGCCGACCTGAAACAACTCAGCGCACTCGGCGTCGATCTCGTATGGATGCCGAGCCTCGAAGAAATGTATCCGGACGGTTTCTCGACCGGAGTCAAACCGGGACGTGCGGCCGGCGGTCTCGAAACCGACTTCAGGCCGCATTTCTTCGGCGGGGTCGCAACGGTCGTCGCCAAGCTTTTCAACCAGGTGCGGCCCGATTTGGCCGTTTTCGGAGAAAAGGACTATCAACAGCTCATCGTCGTCAGGCAGCTGGCGCGCGATCTCGATATGAACCTCGAAGTCGTCGGCGTTCAGACGGTTCGCGAGAAGGACGGACTGGCGCTATCCTCGCGCAACGCCTATCTGAGCGAGACCGAACGGGCGATCGCGCCGAACCTCAACCTCGTGTTGAACGAGGTCGCCCATGCGGCGGCCAGCGGGGCAAGTATCGCGCACCTGAAAGCGGCGGCGCAAATGCGGCTCCTGACACTCGGCTTCGCGAAAGTCGACTATGTCGAAGTGCGCGACGCGGAAACGCTGGAGCCCTACGATGTCGACGCGGGCCGGCCGGGACGCGTTCTCGGCGCGGCATGGCTGGGGCGTACGCGGCTGATCGACAACGTTCCGGTTGCGCTGTGACTTAATCGAGCCGCCGCTATGCCAAGACGACCGGCCGACAACGCAGAATGCGCGCGAACCGTGTCCGTCAAGGCCTTGCCAAGGATGCACGCCGCGTGGCACCCAGGCGTCTCCAAACTCGAACAAGAGATTCGCATTGGCCCTCTGCCAGTTGTCGCGCGTCGGCCTGAAACACGCCAACGTGAAACAACCGAAGCGGGATAGAAGCGAATGGCAAAACCGCAACCCAGCGATCTCTTCGCAACCCCGATTAAGACATTGACCACAAAAACACCTCCACGCGGCCGCAAGCCTGTCGGCGCGGAAGAAGACTATACCGCCGCCGACATCGAAGTCCTGGAGGGTCTCGAACCTGTCCGGCGGCGACCCGGCATGTATATCGGCGGCACCGACGAGAAGTCGCTGCATCATCTGTTCGCCGAAGTCATCGACAACTCGATGGACGAAGCGGTGGCCGGGCACGCGGACTGGATCGAGGTGCATCTGGGAGCCGACGGCTATCTGAGCGTCGCCGACAACGGCCGCGGCATCCCGGTCGACTCGCATCCCAAATTCAAAACGAAGTCGGCGCTCGAAGTGATCATGACGACGCTGCACTCCGGCGGCAAATTCGACGGCAAGGCCTACCAGACCTCCGGCGGCCTGCACGGCGTCGGCGTCTCGGTCGTCAATGCCTTGTCGGACGATGTCGAAGTGGAAGTGGCGCGCGGCCAGCAGCTCTACCGAATGCGCTTCTCGCGCGGGGTGCCGCAGGGCAAACTCGAAAATCTCGGGGCGATCAAGAACCGGCGCGGCACGAAAGTGCGCTTTCACCCGGACGAGCAGATTTTCGGCAAGGGCGCGACGTTCAAGCCGGCGCGGCTGTTCACGATGGCGCGCTCGAAGGCCTATCTGTTCGGCGGCGTCGAGATCCGCTGGTCGTGCGATCCTTCGATCATCATCGGCGATACGCCGGCCGAAGCGGTGTTCCATTTCCCCGGCGGGCTGAAGGACTATCTGGCCGAGACGATCAATGGTTCGACGCAGGTTGCGAGCGAACCGTTCGCGGGGCGCGTCGAAAAAGACGGCGGGCACGGCTCTGTCGAATGGGCGGTCGCGTGGATCAGCAACGCAGACGGATTTTCGCGCTCGTACTGCAACACGATCCCGACCGGCGAAGGCGGCACGCATGAGAACGGCCTGCGTCAGGCGCTAACCAAGGGTCTCAGAAACTACGGCGAACTGACCGGCAACAAGAAGGCCGCCCAGATCACCGCCGAGGACACCATGGGGACAGCGGCCTCGATGCTGTCGGTGTTCATACGCGAACCCGAATTCCAGGGGCAGACGAAAGACAAGCTCGCCACCGTCGAAGCCCAGCGCATCGTCGAAAACACGGTCAGGGATGCTTTCGACCATTGGCTTGCCGATCGTCCGCAGCAGGCGACAAAGCTTCTCGATTGGACCATCGAGCAGGCCGAGGACCGGCTGCGGCGGCGCCGCGAAAAGGAAGTCAGCCGGCAGTCGGCGACGCGCAAGCTGCGTTTGCCCGGCAAGCTGTCGGACTGCACCATCCGTTCGGCTCAAGGTACGGAAATCTTCATCGTCGAAGGCGACTCGGCTGGCGGATCGGCGAAGAGCGCGCGCAGGCGCGAAACGCAGGCCGTGCTGCCGCTCAGAGGCAAGATCCTCAACGTCGCCAACGCGACGGCAGCGAAACTACAGCAGAACCAGCAGCTTTCCGATCTGGTGCAGGCACTGGGCGTCGGTATCGGCAAGCATTACAACGACGCCGAACTGCGCTACGAGCGCGTCATCATCATGACCGACGCCGACGTCGACGGGGCGCACATCGCCTCACTGCTGATCACGTTCTTCTATCAGCAGATGCCGCAACTGATCGACAACGGTCACCTGTTCCTCGCGGTGCCGCCGCTGTTCAAGCTGACGCACGGGGCGAAGTCGGTCTACGCGCGCGATGAAGCGCACCGCGCCGAATTGGAGAAGTCCGAGTTCAAGGCCAACGCCAAGATCGAAGTCAGCCGCTTCAAGGGCCTCGGCGAGATGAGCGCAGCGCAACTCAAAGAGACGACGATGAATCCGGACACGCGCACTTTGTTGCGCGTCGAGATCGCCGAAGCCGAGCGCGCCGAAGTCACCGACGCGATCAACGCGCTGATGGGTTCGAAGCCGGAAGCGAGGTTCCGGTTCATCCAGGACAACGCGGCGTTCGCGACGGATCTGGATGTTTGAAGGGCGAGGTGCGTAAAAGTCAGCCGGGCCGCGGGCGGTGGATTTCCTGCTCTAATCGCGAGGTAACTTCAGCTGCTCGCGGGCGAAATCGTAGGCCGCCCAGCGCAGCATCCGATGGTTGGTCCAATCGAGGACGCTGGCGCCTTCGGGGACAGGAAACGACAGCAGCTGATCGCCGGGTTCCAGTTCGTCTTCGACGTTGCGGGTCTCACGCAGAAGGCTTCGCAGCAGCACCGCCTGCGGGCCTGGAGACTGCGGCAGCGGATTGCCGCCGCGCGCCATCAGCTGGCGCATCAGGTTGGCGCGTGCGGGCAACGTCGATGTGTCGATATCGCAGCGTCCGAGTCCGGGGACGGCGAGGTCTAGCACGATGTTGGGACCGCGCTTCAGCGCGCGCATGGGAGCGAGCGGCACATTGTCGATCAGGCAGCCGTCGACCAGCATCTCGCCATCGGCGAAGACCGGCGGGAACAACGCCGGGATCGCCGCCGAGGCGCGGATCGCCTTCCACAGCGGGCCGCGCCGGATGACGTGGAGGGCGTTACGCGACAGGTTGGTCGAGACCGCAAAATAGGGAACCCACAGGTCGGCGATGTCGGATACGGGATAGAGTTCGGCAAGGCATTCGTCGAACACCGTGTGGTCGAGCAGGGAGTAGCGCGGCCAGTTCCAGCGGGCCATGGCCTTGCGCGTGACGAACATCTCGTGAGTGTGGCGGGCGACCGTCGCGGCCTCGACGCCGCTGGCGAAAGCTGCCGTCATGGCGGCGCCGCCGCTGGTGCCGCCGTAGGCGTCGATGACGCAGCCTTCCTCGAGCAGTGCCTCGATCATTCCGACGTGGGCTGCCGTGAATGCGCCACCGCCGGACGCCACCACGCCCAACGCTTCACCACGGATGAAGCGCAGGAGCCGGGCGGTGTCGCCGGCATCGCCGACCGCCAGATGATGGTGCATGCCGGCGAACGGGCGCGGGTCCACCCAGGCTGCGGTCCCTTCGACGACGTCGGCGCGGTTGCGGTGAAGGATTGCGAGGCGAATGTTGTGCGGCTCGTGCAGGGAGGCAGCCATGGCTTCGAGTTCGTTGACCACGGTCGCGCTGCCTGGCAGCCGCTCAACCGCATCGGCGACGAGGACGACGTGATCGGCCTGGTGCAGCGCTTTTTCGGTCCAGGCGGTAACGGTGTCGTCACAGACGTAGACGATCAGCGAATGGCGCTTCTCGAGGTCGTTGAAACGCGCGGCATTGAGGCAGGCGGTCGCGTAGGATGACGCGCCGTTCGAGCGGGCGACTTCGCTCGCAGAATCGAGCACCAATGTCGATGCGCCGGCGAGTCGTTGCTTGAAGCTTTGCAGAAACGCGCGATTGAGCGGCCGGCCGCCGGCGCGGCATACCGCTAGCGTCTTCGGCACGGTGTGGACGCGGGGCTGTCGTGCCCGGTTGTGACTGGCGGTCGTCTCGGCGAGCCTTGTCGCAAGCGTGCGGGTGACGCACGGCCAAAGGTCCGGCATCGCCTCAGCGAGGCTATCGAAGTCGGCGCGCGAGAGGGCGAAAACGACGCTGTCGCGCTCGGCGCGCACGGTGGCGGTGCGCCGGCCGCCGGCAAAGAATGCGATCTCGCCAACCGGCTGGCCGGCGGCGATTTCCGCGACGGGGCTTTCGGCGCCGGCAACGCGAACCGAGAAGCGGCCCGTCACGACGATATAGAGATGGTCGCTTGGGTCGCCTTGCCGGACGAGCGTGTCGCCGCGCGGAATGCTCAGCATTTCGAGATGCGAGGCGATCGCCGCACGTGCAGCAGAATCGAGCCTGGAGAAGGGCTCGATCCCGGCGAGGACATCGTAGGCGTGCTCTGTCATGGCACTGACAATAGGCTACCTGCCTTAGATGCGCAGCGCAGAAAGCGCGCCGCACAGTTGAGAGAATTTCCCCGAACACCTGCCGCCAGCATGCCACTGTTTTGTGCGGCCCGGGTATCCCTTGTTACGCTGGCATTAATTTTCGGCCTGCCAATCCTCGCAAACTGTTTCAAAGCGGCAACCTCAGACACGATCTGAATACCGCGACAATAGAACCTCAAAGACCTCTAACTTTCGCCATGTTGTAATCACCTTGTCCGCGCTCCGTGTTGCAGATGCGATTTAATGCGTGCGCTGCGATGTCGGGCGCGGCTCGCGTCGACAGCCCCCTGGCGGGACTGGAACCGGTGCGGTTGCGAAGGGGAGCGGGAGGCATCCGGTCGCGTCACGGAAACGTCCGGCGCGATGGTGAAGGATCGAAATCATGGCAACGAATTCGGCTTACGAGCAACTCGTCCTGGAACTCATCAACCGCGCCCGGCTCGACCCGGCGGCCGAAGCCGCGAGGCTCGGGATCGGCCTCAATGACGGAATTTCGAGTGGATCGATATCGACGTCGGCCAAGCAAGTGCTGGCTGCAAACCCGCTGCTCGTCGATGCGGCGCGCGGGCATAGCCAGTGGATGCTCGACACCGACACGTTCTCGCACGCAGGGGCGGGCGGCAGTTCGCCGACGGCACGCATGCAGGCCGCGGGCTATACCTTGTCGGGAAGCTGGTCGACGGGAGAGAATATCGCCTGGGCCGGCACGACGGGCTCGGTCAACCTGGCCACCTATACCCAGCGCCTCCACGACAACCTGTTCAAGAGCGCCGGTCATCGCCTCAATATTCTCAACGACGGATTTCGCGAAGTCGGCATCGGCGAACTATCGGGGAATTTCAGCGGCTACAACGCGGCCATCGTGACCGAGAACTTCGCACGCTCGGGCTCCAATTACTTCGTCACCGGCGTTGCCATCACCGATGCCAACGGCGAAGAATTCTATGACATCGGCGAAGGCCGCAGCGGCATTGCCGTTTCGATCTCGGGACAGGGCAGCGACGTGACGGAGACCGCCGGCGGCTACAAGGTCGCGGTCAGTTCGGGCACGCACACGGTGACGTTCTCGGGCGGCGGATTATCGGCACCGGTGTCGGTGACGGTGGCGGCGGGCAGCGGCAACGCGAAAGTCGACCTGACCGGCGTGAATAAAATCCTATCCTCCGCCGATACGACGCTGGGGGCCGGAGCCAGGCACCTGAGCCTCCTCGGCGTTGCTGCCCTCGACGGCACCGGCAACGGCCTCGACAACATTCTGCGCGGCAACAAAGGCGCCAACGCGCTCGACGGGCTCGGCGGCAACGACACCATCTACGGGCTCGCCGGCAACGATATCATCGACGGCGGGTCGGGATCGGACACGATCGGCTTTGCCGGCCGGCGTACGGACTTCACGATCATCGAGAACGCGGACGGGTCCTTCTCCGTCATCGACAACAATGCCGGCGACGGTCTCAACGAGGGCCGCGACACCATTCGCGGAGCCGAGTTCCTGCGTTTCGATGGAAGCGCCGACATCGTTGCGCTGACGACCGCACCGCCGCCACCCGAACCTACTCCGTCGGCCGGCGATCCACCGCCGCCTGGCGATCCTGCGCCCGCCGCTGTCGCGACGATGGGGGACGACAAGATCACACTTCCCGACGGCGGCGAAAGCATCGATGCCCTCGCCGGCAACGATACCGTCATCGGCGGGGCCGGCAACGATATCGCCCGGGGCGGGCTTGGCAACGATTCGATCTTCGGCGAATTCGGCGACGACGTTCTGTTCGGCGATGACGGTCTCGACTTGCTGTTCGGCGGTGAGGGCAACGATCGCGGCGTCGGCGGCATCGGCGCCGACCGGCTTTACGGCGGCAACGGCAGCGACGTCCTGTTCGGCGGGGACGACAACGACTACCTCACCGGCAATAACGGCGTCGATGTGCTGCGCGGCGGCAACGGTGCCGACAAGCTTCTCGGCGGCAATGACGGCGATCGTCTTTTCGGCGACAACCACAACGATTTTCTCGACGGCGGCAACGGCAACGATCGCCTCATGGGCGGCGGCGGCAACGACCGCCTCGTCGGCGGGCGCGGCAACGACAGGCTCGACGGCGATGGCGGGCGCGACATGGCGATGTTTGCGGGCAACTCGGGCCGCTACGACATTGACCACCTGGCCAATGGCAGCGTTCGCGTTACTGATCTGCGCGGCAGCGACGGCGTCGATGTTCTCATTGATGTCGAAGTGCTTCACTTTGCCGACGGGACGTTCCTGATCTAAAGCGCGCTCCCTTCCCTTCGCAGGCTCGTGTCAGCTTCTCCACTCGACACTTCGCAGGCTCGTGTCAGCTTCTCCACCCGACACTTCGCAGGCTCGTGTCAGATAGGCGGTTTCTTTGGCCAACACTCGGTAAACCGGTGTTGGGTTGGCTTCAATCCGGTTTTCCCAAGAGCCGGTTGGCGAGGCGCGAGCGCCTGGCGGGTTCGGGCTCTTCGAGTTGTTCGACAGGCGCAGCGTCGACGGCCTCCAGCGTTTCGGCAGAGAGGATGCGTTCAAGCTTGAAGCGCAGTTCCGCTTTGGCGGGCGCCGCGGCTTCGAGCACCCTCGCGAGCTTGTGGAACTCGAGGACGTGGAAGTTTCCGACATCGACGTCGATCAGGACGTCGGGCTTGCGCGACAACAGCTTCTCGCGAACGATCGTGTGCTGCAGGATCTGCAGCGAGGCGACGAGCGATTCCATCGCCTTCGGCGGCGTGCGGTCGTCAGGCAATCTGCCCGCACCCGAAACGTTGATGGCAACGATTATATCGGCCTGTCCGGAGATGACGTCGAAGGGGAGCGGATTGACGAGGCCGCCGTCCATCAGGGCGAAACCGTCCGTCGTCACCGGTGCAAACAGCGCCGGCAGGGCCATGCTCGCGGCAATTGCGCGCCGGATCGAGCCGGAATTCAAGACGACCTGATCCTGGGTGTAGAAGTCTGCGGCCACGATGCGCAGCGGGATGGCGAGGTCGTCGAAGTCCTTGGCGACCCGCGGCGGCATGACGATGTCGAGCAGCGCCTCGGCGTTGAGGAGGGCGGAGCGCAATTGCAGGACGTTGAGGACGCGGCCCAGCGGTTCCTGACGGGCGAGGAAGAACTGGCGCAGGATTTCGAAGCGGCTGCGCAGCAACTCTTCGGTGTGCGCACGGATCGCCGCCGCCGAGTAGCCGGATGCATAGGCGGCGCCGAAAATCGCGCCGATGGAAGTCCCGGCAATGACCGCCGGCTTGATGCCCATCTCGTCGAGAACCTCGAGCATGAGGATATGCGCCAGCCCCCGCGCGCCGCCGCCGCCGAGCGCCAGTCCGATCGTCGGCTGGCGGGTCAGCGCACGCTCAGCCTGCCCATGTTTCGGACGGGTTGTCGGCAGCCGCTCTGTGGCATCCTCGCTCATGGGCGAATTCCAGCAGCCGATCTCGGCTTTATGGTGTCCGTGACGATCATCAGTGGACCCGCGGAACCTACCGGTCAGCCGCCGGTGTCTTCGCGTGCGATGGCGCGCCAGCCGATGTCGCTGCGGCAGAAGCCTTCGGGCCAGTCGATCCTGCCGATCGCAGCGTAGGCGCGGGCCCTTGCTTCGGCGACGCTGCGCCCGGGTGCGGTGACGTTGAGGACGCGGCCACCGCTGGCAATCAGGCGGCCTGCGGCATCGCGAGCTGTTCCGGCATGGAAGATCATGACGCCCTCGGTACCGGAAACGGCGGCGTCGAGGCCCTTGATCTGGCTGCCCTTGACGGGCGTTCCGGGATAGCCGTCGGCGGCCATCACCACCGTCAGCGCGACGTCGTTGCTCCAGTCGAGCCTGGCGCCCGACAGCGTTCCAGAAGCTGCCCGGTCCAGCGTGTCGAGCACTGCGGCGCGGTCCGCGCGCATCATCAGGACCTGCGCCTCCGGGTCGCCGAAGCGAACGTTGTATTCGATCAGCTTTGGACCCTCGGGCGTGATCATCAGTCCGGCGTAGAGGACCCCCTGATAGGGCGTGCCGCGGCGGGCCAGTTCTTCGATGGTGGGCTTGATGATGGTGTCGAGCGTCCGTTGAACGAGATCCTCGGTCATCACCGGGGCCGGCGAATAGGCGCCCATGCCGCCGGTGTTGGGACCGGTGTCACCATCGCCGACACGCTTGTGATCCTGGGCGGTTGCGAGCGGCAGGATGTCCTTGCCATCGCAGAGGACGAAGAAGCTTGCCTCCTCGCCTTCGAGGAATTCCTCGATGACAATGGAGGCCCCGGCGCTGCCGAACTTGCCACTAAAGCACTCATCGATGAAGGCGGCCGCGTCCTCGCGATTGTCAGCGATGGCGACGCCCTTGCCGGCTGCAAGACCATCGGCCTTGATGACGACGGGAAGCGCGTGGGCGGCAGCGTAGGCCAGCGCTTCGCCGGCCTGATGAAACGTCGCCGAACGCGCGGTCGGGATACCTGCGGCGGCGCAAAGATCCTTGGTGAAGGCTTTCGATCCTTCGAGCCGGCTTGCGGCGCGGCCTGGTCCAAAGCAGCGAATTCCAGCTTCGCGCAGGTCGTCGGCGAGACCGGCAACGAGGGGTACTTCCGGGCCGACGACGACGAGGCCGACCGAGTTGAGGCGGCAGAAGTCGATGACGGCAACATGATCGGCGATATCGAGCCTGATGCAGTCGGCGAACTCGGCGATGCCAGGGTTGCCCGGCGCACAATAAAGCGTCTTCAGGCGCGGGCTTGCGGCAATGGCCCAGGCAAGGGCATGTTCGCGCCCGCCGCCACCGATCAAAAGGACGTTCATATCGGAGTTTTCCAAGACTTAGCGTATTCCTTTGCGATGCGGCTTCAGTACGCCACGCATCGATGATGTAACATTGCGGGGCAGAGAAACAAATCGGGACTGATTCGTGAGCGAAGATTCCACATCGTCCGCCTCATTACCCCTGGACAACCCGGAAACGGGAGGGAATGCGCCGGAATTCACCGTTTCGGAACTCTCGGGTGCCATCAAGCGGTCGCTCGAATCGGGCTTCGAACATGTGCGCGTGCGCGGTGAACTGGGGCGCATTTCGCGGCCGGCATCCGGCCATCTCTATGTCGACCTCAAGGACGAACGCAGCGTATTGGCGAGCGTTATGTGGAAGGGCACCACCAGCCGTCTCAGATTCAAGCCGGAGCAGGGCCTGGAGGTGATCGCCACCGGGCGGATCACGACGTTCCCGGGGCAGAGCAAATATCAGCTCGTCATCGAATCGATGGAGCCGGCGGGGCTGGGTGCGCTGATGGCGCTGCTCGAAGCGCGCAAGAAGCAGTTTGCCGAGGAAGGATTGTTCGAGGAGGCGCGCAAGAAGCCGCTGCCGTACCTGCCCGGCGTCGTCGGCATCGTGACCAGCCCGACCGGCGCCGTCATCCGCGACATGCTGCACGGTTTCAACGAGCGGTTTCCCACGCGCGTCATCGTGTGGCCGGTGCGCGTGCAGGGGGAGACGTGCGCCGCCGAGGTCGCCGCCGCCATCCGCGGCTTCAATGCGCTTCCTCCGGGAGGCCCGGTGCCGCGGCCCGATGTGCTGATCGTCGCGCGCGGCGGCGGCAGTCTCGAAGACCTGTGGGGGTTCAACGAAGAAGCTGTCGTTCGCGCGGCTGCCGAGAGCGATCTGCCGCTGATTTCGGCTGTCGGACACGAGACCGACTGGACGCTGATCGACCTCGTCGCCGATGCCCGTGCGCCGACGCCGACGAAGGCTGCCGAGTGGGCGGTGCCGAAGCATTCCGAACTGCTCGAACGGCTGCAACAGAACGCCGACCGGCTGCGGATTTGCCTGCGCCGCAAGCTCGAGAGCGTTGCCGACAGGTTCAAGGCGGCCGCGCGCGGACTGCCTAAACGCGATGCGCTGCTCGCCGAGCCGCGCCAGCGCCTCGACCGCTGCGATCATCTCCTGAGGGCGGGGCTCGTCGCGTCAACCAACAAGAGCAGCCTGCGGCTGACACGGGTGACCTCGCGACTCGGACCAGGATTGCTGAGCGCCCGTATCTCCAAGTGCCGCGAGGCGCTGGCCGGCTTCGATAACCGTGGCCGGCAGGCCTTGATGCGGACAACGGGCCGCCGGCGCGTCCGCTTCGAAGGCGCACTGGGGCGGCTGCGGCCGTCCGCGCTAAGAAGCCAGTTGCGCCAGTGCCGCGAACGCCTGGCCAGCCTCGATGGACGTGGCCGTCAGGCCTATCTGACCAGCCATATCGCCCGCCGTCAGCGATTGGATTCGCTCGGCAAACTGCTGCAAAGCCTGAGCCACCATGGTGTGCTGGCGAGGGGGTTCGCGCTGGTGCGCGATGCCGA
>Ga0180009_10004671_pt1 | contig 14992 bp, 14 predicted proteins | sample OS_PC_MetaG_FD_123537 | JGI IMG/M metagenome (GOLD analysis project Ga0180009, IMG submission 123537) | Groundwater microbial communities from the Aspo Hard Rock Laboratory (HRL) deep subsurface site, Sweden - OS_PC_MetaG | ecosystem: Environmental > Aquatic > Deep subsurface > Groundwater...
GGATTACAGCTCATGGCAGCAATGTGATCAAGGTTGATAGTAAGGAGTAATGTCGGGTGACCCATTCTTGCGGCCGCCAGGGCTGCTTCGCACCCGGCATGACCGGCCCCGATTACGATTACATCATATTCTTTGTCATAAGTAGGCATGGTGAGGAATTTATAGTCACCGCTGAGACGCAGAGATCGCAGAGAATTTGTTTCTATTTTCTTTTGCCGTTTCTTAATCCCGTCAGATTCTGCGGGGCCCCTCAACGGTAAAAGAAATAATATTTAACTCTGCGTCCTTTGTGCGTCTCTGCGGTGAATTAGTACCTAAAATACATCTTTAACCATTATTGTCGCTTCCCGTCCGGCCCCTACTGAAATGATAGAAATAGGGACCCCCGCCAGTTCCTCAATGGCTTCCACATAAGCCCGCGCCTGTTGAGGTAGTTGGCTAATATCCCTTGCCTGGGATATGTCTTCTTGCCATCCTGGCATTTCCTTATAAACGGGGCTACATAGCGCCTGGCGTTTCAGGCTCGCCGGTCTATTATTAACCCGCTCGCCCTCAAGTTCATAACTTACGCAGATCTTCAACTTCTCAAGGCCCGTGAGCACATCCAATTTAGTAATCGCTAAGCTGTCAAGGCCGTTCAGGCGCGCTGAATCTTTGACTACTACCATGTCAAGCCAACCACAGCGCCTCCGACGTCCTGTAGTGGCGCCGAATTCCTTTCCCCGCTCCTGAATACAATCGCCGATTTCATCTGTAAGTTCCGTTACAAAAGGGCCTGCGCCAACCCGGGTTGTGTAGGCCTTTACAATACCAACCACATGATGTAACTGATTAGGGCCAATGCCCGCTCCGGCGCATGCTGCACCGGATAGGGGATTGGATGATGTAACAAAAGGGTAGGTCCCGTGGTCCACATCGAGATGCGTACCCTGAGCCCCTTCAAACAGGATCTTTTTATTTGCATTCAAAGCCTGTTCCAGCTCAACGGAAACATCTGTAATGAAGATTCCGAGCTTCTCGGCCATTCCTAAGTATTGGTCCACTATGGGCTGCGCGTCCAGGGCCTCCGCATCCAAAAACTTCGTAAGATAGAAGTTTTTTTCTTTGAGATTTGTTCTTATCTTTTCTTCAAGTGTCTCCGGCTCTGTGAGATCCACGACCCTCACGCCTGTCCTTGCCATCTTGTCTTCATAGCACGGGCCGATTCCCCTGCCGGTTGTGCCTATTCTGCCCTTGCCCTTGGCATCCTCTCGGGCCAAATCAATGGCCCTGTGGTACGGCATTATAAGATGAGCCTTGTCGCTCAGGGACAGCCTCCTGGGGGTCACCTCAATCCCCGCTTTTTTCAGATCTTCGATCTCTTCCAAAAGCACTTCCGGATCAACCACAACCCCATTTCCAATAAGGCATTTCTTGTCTTCATAAAGAATACCGGACGGAATTAGATGACAAATATATTGCTGCCCATTGACTACAAGGGTATGACCGGCATTGTTTCCCCCCTGAAACCTTACAACCAGATCAGCCCTGGACGTCAAAAGATCAACTATTTTGCCTTTCCCCTCATCACCCCACTGCGTTCCAACAACCACGGTATTGGACATCATTTTTCTCCTATGGATATCTTAAATGTTTTTATTTTTGTAATCCGAAAGCGTGAGTCTTGTCAATGGGTTTCACTCAGCGCGTCAACCATGACAATTCCGTTTTGTTGAGGTGGTAAGTTATCCCTGATATAGCCGCAAAAAGGCACAAAATACACAAAAATAATAGTTCACATATTAGAATATCAAATAGTTATGGGTGGCAAAAATATAAATTTGGACTTTTTACAAGACCATCATCCCTGGGGGCCCAACATAGTGCCCAAACAAAAATCCCGTTCAGGCACGATTTTGGATTGCGGATTTTGGATTAAGGCAGGCGGGGCTATGATGAGCGAAAAAGCTCAATTGGAAGAATACAGAATTCAGTAGACAGAAGACAGAATGGCCGAAAACCCGATGTCAATAACCTCACAATGAGTGAGACATAATTCATCAGCTCTCCATCGCTCAACCCAAAACTGACAACGGACAACGGATAACTCCTGATCGAGGCTTGACTCGATTAGGGTTATGGCTTCCCGAGATGCCGTTATTCTCCCAGTGCTCATCTCATTCGACTTTTGTCTGAAGATGCCCGGTGAGAAGATGCACGCACATTCGAGAAGCCTTTTAAGTGCCACCTAAAACTTTACTAAAAATCTAACCACGAAAATCATGTTGTAAAGCACTGCCAATGTATTTTACCCTAACTCCTTGGTCATGCACACAATTTATTAAGGATGTTTCTTCGTATTTTCTCACTCGCCCCAAGCACCATCACAAAAATCCTCAAAATATTTCCCATTTTTTTGAAGAAAATCCCCATATAGACGTCTATGGACATTAAAAACGGCAGCCCATCAGCGTGGGTCGGCCAAAATCTGCAAACCTAATCTTAGCGAAATAAAAGGAGGAGTGATGATGAAAAAGGTCGTCTTGATTCTTTCAGGATTTTTCCTCGCCAGTTTTTCCGCTGCCGCCTATGGTGCGCGAGGAGTGGCAATTCAGCGAGTAATCACCAATACACGTACTGAGCTAGGACAATTGGCCTCTTCTAAGAAAGCCCGTGAAATTGCCGAGCTGATGAAGAAGTTCGATACACAGTATGAGACCTGGAGCAGCTCTTGCGGTTCCGGCGAAAATTTTGATCCGGAGCAAGCCAACGATGCTTGCCTGGCTATGGCCGCGCAAATGCGGCAGACGGGTATTGCCCTGTACGGCAAACTGGCAGAATACTTGCCTGATGTGGCAGCCCGCTACGAGCAAGGGGCGCGCTCGTCTAAGAAAATCCTCGAGATGAACGCTTTGGAACAAACACCAGCTGCCCTCTATCAGGCTACCATGGACGGCATTTCAGAGGCTCCACGGCTCGGCACACTTTCTCCCGGGGACACGGACAGTCCTTTTGATCTGCAGATGGATGATTTTCCGGATCCCACAGAAAAGATGTTCGCAGTCTTGGAGAAGCTGGTACCCGATTTCGGCAAGGAGACCCCGGAGGCAGTTCGTGCCGGCAATACTCAGATTACCATGATGAAAAAGGCCCATCGCGCCCGCTTTTTGGCTGAGCAGTTTCAGAAAGCAAAATTCGTCCTGGAATCACAGCGGGATTACGGGGAGATCATCTTTAACGCCACCAAGGCCGTCAGCGCCATGCCCCAGGTACTGGGCATCCAATATACTGGCACCCTCCTGACAGCGAAACCCAACCAAAAGGTACTGGACTACTACCGCGGGGGAAGAACCGGAAAGGACGCGAAATCCAAAGAGCGTAACATCGGCGGTTTTGAACCGCGCTCATAGCTTTCATCCAAAAGGAAGGAGGAAAAAGATATGCCAAATCGAAATTATGCCTTTTTATCTATCTTGGTGGGGGTTCTTTTGTTAGGCCTGTTGGCAGCGGGATGCGCAAAAAAACAAACGCAGATCGCCAAACCGACCTCTCCCCCATCCCTGATCACGATCCATCAGATTGACTCATTCAATCCGGAAGTCGCAGGTCGCCAGGCACTGGAAGTGATCAACAACAACCCCTACGAACAGGAATTCTTTGAAAAGGTCTTCGCACGCGTCGTGGACCAGTGCCAGAACAGCAAGTCAAAGACCAATGCAGACATTATCTGGGAACAGCTTGTGGTTCCCCTAAAACAGAGCGGCAAGGTGCCGCCGGATCTGGCAAAAACCATCTGGAATTACTATTTCTCACGACAGTTTGTCAGCCTGCCGGCAATGGGACCGGTTAGCCATTACTGTCATCGACTCCCTGAGATCAAAAAGAACTTAGAGAAAGAGTATCAATTAAAAAAGGTCGGCTTTGAGATCTGCCACCAGGGGACCGTCGACCCGCACTTCCTAAACGCCATGTATGTGTATAACACCATGTGGGCGGCCTGCCACGGAACGGAATAATATACGCAACGGGGGTACGACATGAGAACCGCATTTTTTTTGATCCTATCCCTGGCAGTGGCCGTGACCTTATGTCTGGTACTGGTAGCAACGGGAGTATTGAAATTTAACGGTGACAGTGCCGCGATCGAAACAGTGCTTTCACGCAGTCGTAAAGTCCTGGATGCCTTGCCAAGTGCCAGAGAAATCATTTCGCAACCGGGACGGCAAGAAACCCCTTCAGCGCTCCCTGATGCCAATCAGGCGATCCCGGAGATGTCGCAGGCCTCCAGCAATGATGGTGGGAATGTACAGGCCACGACTGACCGAGAGGGTCTTATCTATAGCAGGGCCTTGGATTTTTTGAGAACCGGGGCGGCTAAAGGAGGGTCTGATATCGAGGAGCGGTTTGCGGAATTTCTAATGGGGGAACTGGACCTCGATCAAAAGGAGACGGCAAGACTTGTCAAAATGAGTTTCTGGAAGAATTTTGTCACCCTCCAACACCCCTGGCGCGCTGAGGACAAAGATGAGATGCGGATCGCCTTTGCCCGGGAAAAGGAATTGAAAAAGGCAGGGTTTGCGGCAAGGGGACTGACTCTCATGGAAAATCAAGTGCAAGAAGCCGAAGCCCGCGTGCAGGAGCTGGGGCAACGATTGTCAGATTCTGCTACCGGAGGAGAAGGGCTATGAGGTCGATTGTCGGAATATTTCTTCTTTCCTTCTGCTGGTGCGTGCTGTTCTTGAGCTTAGGTGTCTTTTCCGGGTGGGTCACCATTTCCGTTTCAGCCCCCTGGATTATAAATCCTGCGGCTTTTCTCTACCGGCATCTTCGTTTTTCGGTTGTTCCCTTTGGCTGCCTGTTTCTGCTCTATGCCTATCTTGTCGTTAAAATTCGCCGGTATCTCGGACGGGAGGAAACGAAAATTTCGCAGATCACCTACTATGACCGCCTCCTCAACACTACCATTTCCACCTTTTTTGGGGTGGGCGTCATCTGGACGGCCGTGGGTATGGAGATGGCCCTGATGCAGGTCCTTGATGGCGTGAACGAGGGGCAGGAAGCTGTTGCCGCCTTAAGCGCATGGGGGCTTTTGGAACGTCTGGTGAACGGCGGGCTATTGCTGGCCCTGAGCACCACGGTTTTTGGCGGGGTATGCGGTTATCTTCTAAGGCTATTTAAAATCGTGTTGTTAGGCAAAGAATGGGACCAATTTATCCTGCATGAGGCCGGAGAGCATGGAAAGACTGGGGCTTCTTAGAGGAGAGGATCTCCAGGATGACCGGCTCCTGGAAACAGATATGATGCGGTTTCTGGCCATTATAGGCATTGTGTTCTGGATCATCTTTGCCCTTATTAAGAGTATTCCCTTTAAGATGCCGGAGGCCGATTCCCCCCTCGTCCAACCAATCGTAGAAAAGCAGACAGTGCCGGTGACCCCTCAGTCTGATGTTACGCCTCAGGCCACAAATCATAGCCATGCGGTTTCAGTCCAAACGGGCAAAAAAGCTGACTTCAGACCATCAGAACCCGCCATGCGGGATACAAAACAGACCAAAAGTCCAAAACCAGCGCCGCCAAGACAGCAGGGCGTCCAGATGCAATTTCAAAGTCTCGATGATCTCTTAGAGCTGATGACCATCCGCAAGGTTCGCCTTTTCTGCCGTGCCCGGGCCACCGGCTTTGATCTTTTCTTCGAGGGTAATCCCCAGGGGAACGCTGTGAGCTTCAGGGCTGTGAAAGGCCTGCCCCCAAGATTGTGGGAGATCAAAAGTGGCAAAGACTATGCCTATTTTCTCGATCTGATGGCCAGTACATATCCGGCCATTCGGTCCTTTCCCATCAGGCAGGTGCTGGTGGTTTTCGCTGATGAAGAATTGGAAAAGCTTGTAGAGCAGACCCTAGTCCTGTTGGAACAGGATGGGGACAACGGAATTCTGTCCATCACCCGTAACGGTGACACTGTGTTCGAACCTTATAACGCCCCGGCGAAAAAATGATTGAAGAAAACCTCTAAATCACCGTCTAAAGTAGTGAATGAAAAAAAGGAGCTGGGATATGAAACGATGGATGAACAAAGTCTTCTCATTTTGTTGCTTGTTTTGTTTATGCATGTGCTTTTTGGCCGGGCATGCCGCACCAGCCATAGCCCCCGACTCCAGTATCCGGTCTGGTCTGGAATCCCTCTTTACCGACCCACCTCAGGTTCACGGCTACCCATATCAACAGTTAATTGAGACGGCCGCGGCCCAGTACGGTCTGCCGCTTCCCTATGTGTTAGCGGTGGTCAGGGGCGAGTCATTTTTCGATCCCAAGGCAAGAAGCGCCAAAGGCGCCCTCGGGCTTATGCAGGTGCTGCCGTCTACGGCGTCTGATTATGGTGTGAAGCCGGAAGACCTTCTTGATCCGGCAACCAATATTGATGTGGGGGTGCGCTATTTAGCGGACCTCCATGCAAAGCTGCAAGATCCCTACCTGACCCTGGCTGCCTACTACTGTGGCTGTGGCGGGGTAGACAAGGCGCAATTCACCCTTCGCGAGGACTGCGACGAGTATGTTCATTACATCCATGCCCATCTGCAAAAGGTCCTTGAAAGGGCCAAAGGTGAAGGGTCGATCCCTGCCGGAGAGGTGCAGCACTTCCTGTTAGCCCGGTTCGATAACTTCTTGGATGCCGAGCGTTTTCTGGAATACTTATCCAGGAAATTACCTCGCCGACAGCTTGACATCTTTCGCAACGAAGTGACTCATTTGGATCATGTCCGCTACCAGTACCAGATCCTTGTAGCCGATGGAAAAGACAAGGGGAAATCTGACATCTGCAAGGCAGTGGAAGAATCTACAGGTTTTTCTTTTTGTTGGGAGAAGGATTAACCAGACACCAACACGGGCTCCGCGTCCTCAGCGTCTCCATGGTGAAAAACGCCTGTGTCCGTCCGTGTGGGTCTGTGGCTAAATAAAGAAACGGAGAGCGATGATGAAACCTACATTCAGGATTATGTACATTCTAACTGTGGCCTTGGTATTATCGGGATGTGCCGGATTGCAGGGTAATGAAGGTTCGCCAGCAACCGAAATCCTGCCAGAGACGGTCCCTGAGAGTTTTCATTTTAAGGTCCGGGATGCGGCAACACGCCGCTATCTTACCACCACCGACCCCAATACCCTGCCGCCAGACCGGCGGCTGGAGGTCATCCTGCTCCGCGAACTGGCAATGGCGCCAGCCGAAAAAGAGCTGCCCAAGGTGTTTGACCGTCTCTGGGAAAAGCACGAGGAAATCAGGGAAGTCCTACGCCGACCTGATCGGGCAGAAGGCTATATGCGTCCGTTAGTTGAAATATATTACCTGCTGTCGGCAGTGCCGGGTTCGCACTGGCAGGATGAAACCGCTGAACAGCTTTACCAGCACACCCTGCGTCATTTGGAACCAACGGAGCTTTCGGGATATGCCCTCCACTTTTATACCCTGGCCCTGCTGAAAAACAGTAAATTTGATGCCGCTCTGCCTTTCCTGCTTCGATTGGAGCATTATACTCTGCCACAAGTTTATGTCCGGGATCTTACCGTGGCCCTCGCCCATGCGATAGATGGTGGAGCCCTCCAGCTTGCCTGCCATCTGATTTTTCTCATCTGTCAAAAAGGATCGAAAGATCATATGGAGCTTCCAGAGGAAGAGCTGAAAACCGCCATCATCGCGCTAAAAAAGGCTGGTAAGCTGGAGTTGGTCCGGGAAGCCCTTGTTCCGATGGTTCGGAATAATCCCGGATTGCAAAACTATTCATTTGTAAAACTACTTAATGAGCCGCACGATTCAGCTCCTGGAGAATGGCAAATCAAAGGATATGTTGCGGCTGCCGAGAAAAATGTTTCTAAAGCTCCAGGAAGCCCACCTGATAAACGATGGACAGCAAACTCCCGGTCAGCTAATAAAGAAAGCAAGTTGCGGATCGAGGTACAGGTGATCAAGGCCGGTCGGCAATCCAATTATATAGATCCTTCTCTTAGTGGAATCGTTCAGAATTTGCAGGAAACCCTCAGTTTTTCGAGTTTTTCTCTGGTTAACCGAAAATTTTTACACCTCAGGATCGGAGAGAAAGGCGTAATCCCCCTGTATGGAGGGCACTTTTTAAGGATCATTCCCCGCAGCCTGACACCTGAGATTGCCCGCATTGAAATATCCATCATGGAGGGAAACCGGGAGGTTTTCCATACTTTTATTGAAACGGTTGACAGGGGGGTAACCACCATTGGTGGCCCGCGGTCTGGAGATGAGGTGCTTTTGCTTCGAATAACCACTTTCACCTTAAAGATAAGTGCAGGTTGGCGGCATACCTGCTCTGAGGATAACGCTGAGAAAAAGAAGACTTAAAATTTCTTCTGGTTGATGAAAAAAGAGTTTGAAAATCTTACAAATAGTAGTATAAATTCGCTAATCATAGTGAACTTATAGATTTTTAAGCTGCATTCTCATGAAAAATTCATAGATATAATTAATTATACTAAAATATAATTATTAACAGATTATAATAATTTAAATAAATATGTTTAACATTTTATCTAATTTTTACACGAGCTTAATAATTGTATCCATAAATTCTATTAAAAAGTCAGCCAATTTGTCCCTTGTTGTTCCTTTTTTAAGGTTTACCCGAGGAAATGTGCACCATATTTTACTGGTGTGAAACTGTTCCATTAGACCATTTATCCTTTAAAACTGTCCTAAAGAAAAGGAGGGGTTCCCATGCAATCACAAAGATCGCAAGGATTAGGAGGCGTATTATGGGTCGTATGGTGTGTACTGGGTTTAGCGTGGATTGGGTGTAGCATAAGCCTGGCCCAGGAACCAGGCCAACATGAAAAAGCGGCCATTTCCCAGGAAGCACATGAATGGCAGGTGCTGGCTACTAGCCCTGGCGTGAAGGTACTCAGCGAGCACCGGAAGGCTCCAGGAAAAGTCCTACCCTCTGGAGTCGACCCCCAGGATGTGGCCCGAAACTGGCTGTCGGAACAAGGTCTCGAAGAAGGAAGAAATTTCTATCATAACAAACTTCTTTACATCAGTACTGGCGCGGCATCTATCAATGCTACGCCTGCCGATCCGGGTTACATTGACAGCCGATTTCTTGCCTTCCAGCGGGCTGAGTTGGAGGCTAAGGCAAAAACTGCCATTTATTTAGGGGTAGATCTCACCACAGAACGGGGTAGTTCTGAACGGGAAATCAACCCCGAGGAACGGGCCGCCCTGGAAGAGATTGTCAATGCGAGTCCCACTCTTGAGAAAAATGCCAAAATGATGGGGATTACCGATGCCATTTATGGGTTGTTTCAGAAAACCAAGATTTTAGCCGGGGCAAAATTAGACCAGGAAATTAAAAAAACAGAGGTGGATGTGACCGCAGAACGGCGGGAGGCAGAGCGTAAGAAGGCAGCGATCCAGGTAGAAAGAGATAAGATTACACGTCTGCGAAATATCAGTGAAGCATCTTTAAAAGCGGCGGCCTGTGCCTTTGCCGACGTGCAGGGAACGCAGATTATCCAGTCCTTTGAAGGTTCCTACCAGAACAATTACCAGGTGGTGGTCATTACCCTGTGGTCCCAGAATCTGCAACGGTTGGTAGATAGTATGAGTCAAGGAACTGCCCCCGGAGGCCTTTCCAGAAAACAGGCCAAGAAGAAAGTTGCCAGTCAATTACCGGAAGATCCAAAGGAGCTCTCCTGTTTGACCGGCGTACGTGCCTATATTGACCAGAACGGTGAACATGTCTTGCTTTCCTTCGGACAAGCAGGAGTAGAAGTGCTTGGTGGTCGTAAAGACAAGGCGTTTGAGTTGGCTGGAAAAAAGGCAAGACTCCGGGCCATGGCGGCCATGCGTACCTTCATGGGCGAAAAGATCGCTTTTTCCTCCACAGAAGAGTTAAAGGAAGTTCTGGCCCTCTACGTGGGCGAATATCAAGGAGACGTCGGCGTACAAGACTACCGATCAATCAGCCAGTTTCACGAAAGGATTAGGGCGATATCCGAAAAACAGAGGATCACCGGTCTCAGCGATCTGCTGACCCGCGAACTGTACCACCCCTTTACCGATAAGCCTATGGTTTTCAAAGTAATGTCCTGGTCCCCGTCAGCCCAGGCTGCCGCCCAGGAACTAAAACGGACCATTGAATACGGGGTGGAAAGGGAGGGCAAGTCAGAAGCCGCAGATCGGCCTCAGGAGCAAATCCCTGCTCGCAAAGGAATAATATCTTCCGGTGAAGGGGCCGATAAAGATGCCTGGTAGGAAATGTCTCATTTTTCTGCGCGCTCTAATCTGTCGTCAGGGTAAGTAACAATTAGCTTCTCACCCCTTAATTGGTGAAAGCATGAAAAAGGGTAATTGTAATCGCCATATGGTTAGCATATTAATCTCCGCCGTCCTGTTGGTAGGCTGCTTGGTTGTGCCCGCTTTGGCCGTCGAGCCACGGTGGCAGGATGTTCCGCAGCGTCTGAAACGACAAGATGGGGCTGAGCGCCAGGGTGACTTTCTTTATGCCACAGGTGTAGCCCAGGCGCTTAATGTGAGGGCAGACAAGTCCCATGAGGTGGCCCGGAAAAAATCTTTGTTGCGGGCTTTGCAACTGGCTTACATATCATCCTCATGCCGGGAATTGTTAGCCGACCTGGGCTTGGATGAAGGCCGTGAGTTTGTCCGACTGTTTGCTCCCCTGGCACCTCCTATTCATGTGGATGGAGTGACCGTCATCCGGCAATGGGAAAAGGACCGTACCCATTTTACGAGCATTGCTGTTCCCATTTCAGCCATTCCAGCTCGACCATGTCAGTTTCCAGATTTACCAGCGGCCATCTCCCGTTATGATGAGATTGAACAGGTTTCCTTGGAAGGCTTGGCCTTCTGTTTACGGTATACCCCCCGCTATTCTCGTTTAAATCAAACTCTCAAGGAACGAGTCGGCCATTGGTTTCAGAAACAGGGTCAGAAGGAGTTGGCGCTTTGTTTCCTCCACAATCAAAATTCGAATCCGAGCAACTCACCACTTGAAACACTTGCCTTACAAAACCGCCTCGACCGAGCAACCAAATACACACTGAAGGCCGAAGGTCTGGCAGCGCAAGGCCAATGGGATAATGCACTGAATCTTGTTTCCCTGGCACTAAACCTGGCACCCACCTATGCTGACGCCTATCTGCTTTTGTCCGACTATTTTCTCCATGAGCTGAAGATGCGCACATTTGCCTTGCCTGCAGCAGAAGAGAGTTTGCGAGACGGCACCTGCCTTCAGAAGGGACTGGGCAAAATAGTCTCATGCTTAGAAGAGCTCGGCAGCCCGGAAGCAGAAGTCTTTGATTTCCTCCTTTCCCAGTTCAGCCAGGGGAGGCAAGGCACCTATCCCGCCAGTTGGGAATGGGAGCTTGATCGATTGGCTGACACCTCCATTCCCTACCTGGTAATAAGCAGTGCGGGTTGCGCAATAGAAGGTAGATCCGAGCCGCCCGGTGAGGAGTTTGTTCTGGCTGCGGCGCTTTTTGAAAAGGCTAAAAGTGATGATGACGTGCGCCGGGTCCTTGCGTTGCTTTTGAAAGCTTGTGAAAAGCACCCGAAATCGGCAAAAACCTACAATCTGATTGGGGCCTGTTATCGCAATCTGGGGCAACCGGCCGTGGCCCTCCCATTTCTCTGGCAAGCCCTCAGGCTTGAACCTGAATATGATTACGCCCTCACCAATCTAGGGATCTGTTGCCAGCACCTGGGGCTGATCAAGAGTGCCCGTTTTTACTTCGAACAGGAAGCCGTTAAGAATAGCCCCAACAGTTGGGTACAGGAAAGCTATGCAAAGTTTTATGCTGCGAGTAAGTAAACCATTTCTCCGGTCGGTAGTATTTCATGGAAATGGACCGATCTCTATAGGACTTGGTAGTTTATGTCTGCTTATTGCCTTATGCCTGTTCCAGATTAATGCAATAGCTCAGAAAAACACAAACTTCCAAAAAGTGGAAATTCAAGAGCCGTTTCATAATATGCTTTTACAAGACCCCGAGTTCATGCAGGAAGCTGGTGCCCGCTTTTTCACCAATAACATAGGAGGGTTGGCTCTTATCGGGATTGGTAAGGTGGTACCAGAAGACAGCCGGGCGGAGACCATGTTGCGGGCAAGGAGAATAGGTGAAATTCGTGCCCGAACCAGCATTCTTGAAATGCGTGATGGTATCAAGATATCAACCTCCCGAGGGTTAAAAGAAGGTATCTCTCTCTCCTCTTTTTTCCAGGTGACCGAGACGCGGGTTGAGGGAAAGATCCAACAGTTGCCGATCATTGGTACATGGTGGTCACCAAGCCGTAACATCTTTTACGTGGCAGTGGGAAAGATGATGGATGCCGCTGTTCAACAACAAGTCCTTGCCCACATCTCCCCTCCCTTGGCAGCCTCCGGCTCGGAGAGATTGCGCCTCGGAGAGGAGGGAGCGGGAAACAACCATGATCTCTTAGATATGGAAGGAGAAGAACCATTTCTTTCCTTTGTTCGAATCTCCCCCGTCCTGTGCCGAAACGGTGGGGTCCGCGGTTTCCTCTTTGGTAAAAATAGTAAAGCCCTTATTTCCGTTGCATCAGCCTTACTTAAAGGATCATGGGCAAAAACAGAAAGGATTGCCCAGCTCAAAGCCGTTCGCTCTCTTCTCGGCCATCGAAAGGGAATTCAGCTTTCATCAGTGGAGTATCTTAGCGATCAGGAACACTTGCGCCTCACCGAGGATGAGAAAAGGCACGTTTTAATCTCTCAATTTTTATCAGTACAGGAAGAGCAGGTTTCAGGGATCATCAAGTCATTGCCTATTGTTGTCACCTGGAAAGATCCAAAAGGCCAGGTGCTCTATGTGGCTATCGGCAAGTTATGCCCTTAGAAAAGATGTGGCGTTTAAGATCAGAAACCATGCGTAAGGTCCGCCGAAGGCGGATTCAGCCGCCATTGAGACCGCTCCTATAGTTTTGAACATTTGAGCATTTTATATTTGGATTTGTTTCGAGTTTCGGATTTCGTGCTTCGTATTTCCGGTTTATCCGGGTTAGGGGGCTGGGTATGTATCGCAAAATGATCGTGCCTTTTATAATATTGCTTTTTCTGCCAACTATATTTTCTCCAATGATATTGGAAGCCCAAGATACCATTATTGTTAAATCTAAAGGGGTTGGTGATATATTTGCTGGTAGAGAAGCAAGGGCAAGAGATGTGGCCATAGAGGATGCTTTACGTAGAGCAGTAGAACAGGCTGTTGGGATGTTTCTTAATTCAGAGACCATTGTTCAGAATGAAGATATTCTGAATGATTCCATATATTCTCACTCAAAGGGCTATATAAGGAAGTATGTGATTCTCAGAGAACTTACTGATGGCAAGTTATACAACGTTAAAATAGAAGCCCATGTTTCCACTGGTAAACTCCAGGACGAACTATCGGCTATAGGTCTATTAATGACCAGGAAACATAAACCAAGAATAATGGTCATTATTCCGGAGTACCACATAAATAGAAGAATCCCTGATCCGGCAGGTGAGACAGAAATTATTAAAAGGCTTTTAGAAAAGGGATTCAAGGTAGTCGAACAATATCAAGTCTCTAAAATCAGATATAATGACCAGGTAAGGGCAGCAATAAAGGGAAACACAAGTCTTGCCACCAGGATCGGATTGGAATATGGGGCCGAGGTGATAATCATCGGTGAGGCCTTCAGTGAATATGTTGGTCGGATATTTGGTGAGCTGGAGTCCTGCCGCGCTCGGCTGGAGGCAAGGGCCATAAGGATAGATACGGGGGAGATTTTAGTAGCCTGTGGCAAAGAGGCAGCAGGCCTTGATATTACACCGGCCCTTGCTGGGAAAAAGGCTCTTCAGAAAGCGGGCAATGAACTTGGTGGATATCTTATTGAACAGCTCCTTGCCAAGTGGAGTAGTGACGTTACAAACGTTACAAGTATTGGGCTGGTAATTAATGGGCTAAATTATAAACAGTTTATTGAGTTTAAATCAATGCTTTTAGAATCTATTCGGGGTATAAAAGCAATTCATCAAAGGTCTTTTACAAACAATAGAGCGGTTGTGGAAATTGATATAAAAGGTGATGCGGAAACTCTGTCAGAAGAGATAATAAGGAAAGATTATAAGAATTTTAAGGTACAGATTACAGATTTCTCAGCCAATAGACTAACTCTAAACATTCATTATGGAGGTAAAGGCTTATGAAAAAGATACTTGCATGGATAGTTGTTCTGGCGTTGGGTACGGTCCTTCTAACCTCCTGCGCTACGAGCCCGCGAACGCATGAAGGAGCGACAGCTGGTGGCGTCTTGGGAGCAGCAGCAGGTGCCTTGATCGACAAACACAATCGCTGGCGTGGCGCTGTCATTGGAGGGGTTCTTGGTGCAGCCTTTGGGGGCACCGTGACTGAGATCTCTTCTCGGGCGGCTCGGGAAGCCGCGCAAACGGGAAGACCTGTGGCCTACCAGAGTACAGATGGGTGGCAAAGGGTTCAGGCCGAGCCCGTTGCATACAATTACCAAACCAAGTGTCATAAGGTACACGAGAGGGTTTGGCAGAACGGTCGGATGGTAAAAGATGAGATCAGGGAAATCTGTAAAGGAGAAAAAACAGAACGAACTTACTAACGAATCATGCCTGTGAACTTATAGTAAAGGGATGTGTTTTATATGCAGTCCAAAAAGCTTGCGTTTCTCTCAGGAATTCTGCTACTCCTGATGCTGCTTTTCGCAGGATGTGCAACTAAAATAAAAACCACTATGCTTTGCCCCGGTAAAGCCCATGAAGCGTCTAAACTCAGACGGATCGCTGTATTATCCTTTACCGGACGTGGAGGTGATAAGGTAAGTGCCGATGTAGAGGCTTTATTATAGTTCTTCGCAGATGAATTGATACTTGACAAGCGGTTCAGGTACGTGTTATTTTATCCCTGAAATTCACATAAATCAAATTAAATTTTAGGGTGTGATATGATTTCCAGTCGTGGCCGA
>Ga0180009_10004672_pt1 | contig 14991 bp, 9 predicted proteins | sample OS_PC_MetaG_FD_123537 | JGI IMG/M metagenome (GOLD analysis project Ga0180009, IMG submission 123537) | Groundwater microbial communities from the Aspo Hard Rock Laboratory (HRL) deep subsurface site, Sweden - OS_PC_MetaG | ecosystem: Environmental > Aquatic > Deep subsurface > Groundwater...
CTCGCTGCACCCGTCGGACACCACGCCGCAGCTCGCCGACAGCTGCGAGCAGGTCTTCGCCACACAGCTGTCGTACCCACACTGATTGGCGCCTGCGCCACCGCAGATCTGGCTCGAAGGGCACGTCCCGCAATCCACCACGCCACCACATCCGTCGGGCGCGGTACCACAGGAAGCACCGAGCGTGGAGCACGTCTTGGGTTTGCAGCCGCAGGTCCCGTCGGTGCCTCCCCCGCCGCACGTCAATGGCGACGGGCAGGTTCCGCAGTCGATCGCCTCGCTGCACCCATCCGAAACGTACCCGCAAGAAATCCCCAATTGGAGGCAGGTCTTGGGCGAGCAGGGATCGACGCCACAGCGGTTGGGACCACCGCCACCGCACATCTCCTCGGCCGGGCACGCGCCACACTCGATCTTGTCCCCGCAACCGTCCGGAACCGAGCCGCATGACGCGCCCAGCTCCTCGCAAGTGAATGGGGTGCACGACGGTTCGGCAGCGTCAGGGAGACTGGAGTCCACGGAAGTTTCTGCAACGGAACCGTCGAAGCTCGGTGGCGGCGGCAACGCCTCGTCATCGGCCTGGCCGCACCCCGACAGGGCCGCGAGGACCAGCACGACGACGTCAGTGCGGAGCGCACGCATCATTCACTAGCTGAAGCGAACGATTCTTCGCTGTCAAGCGGTATGGTTGGCGGCAGAGGCAGCGAGCGTGTGAAACTGGTCGCGGAATCCTGCATCCGCTGTCTCAGTTGACAGCGGGCGGACAACTGAAGCTCACGCCGAAGTTCTTGACCTTGGGTGTGAGCAGTCCGGTCGGATCGACCGCGCCGACCGAGAGCCACACCTCCACCTCGAGAAAGCGCTCCATGGTGGCGCCCTGCTGAGCCATCTTCGGACCGAGTTGAGCAGGCGACACATCGCTCGGGATCGCGGCCACCACCACCCACTTCGCGGTATCCAACCCAGCCAGCGACGACGCGGAACGGATGCGGAACGTCACCGACGTGTCCGTTGGCGTCTCCACATCCCACGTCAGCTCCGCCCACGTGGTCTGCGCCCCTTCTTCGCACCCCTCGAACGCCTCCCGGTAGAACCCAGGATCATTCTTGGCCAGCGTCGCTTGCAATCCCGTCATGTCCGAATAGGTGTAGGGGTTGACCAACCCCGTCACCGCACTCGGAATGATGTTGGCGTCCATGAGCGTCGGTCCGGGTTCGATCACGTGCGCCGATTGCGCCTGCCCAATCACCCAGATCTTCCCGTCACGATCGACCGCCATCCCTTTCGAGTCGGGCACCGCAAGGGAGGTGTTCTCCATCGTGTCGCCGTTCATGCGAATGACCGGGGTCGTAGCAGCGCCCCAGATCCAGCCCTTCGCATCCGCCGCCACGCCGTGGGTGAATCCGTGCAACGTTCCCGTCAGGCGCGTCGCCTCCGGTGCCGCAGGATCATAGCGCTTCATGCCTGAGCCGCCGCCGAGCCACACCCGCTGCTTGAAGTCCACCGTGATGCCGTACGTTCCGTCCTGAATCAGCACGCGCTGTTTGACCGCGGTATCGCAGGTAGCGGGGCATGAGGCCTGATAGATGCCATTTTGCACATCCCCGTTCACACACTGCACCTCGCACACTGGCACGTTGCAGCTCGCGTCATCCACGCACACGTTGGTGTCAATCCGGCCCAGGTGACCTCCGCCACCACCACCGGTCACCCAAAGCTGCCCCTGCCCATCGATCGCCATTCCGTAGACAGGTGTCGGAGAATCCGTGGTCAGCAGGATCGCGCCGGTTTCGCCATCCAACTTGTAGATCTTGCCGTGAAGCCCACCGGCCCACACATACCGATCCACCTGAATCTGGGCGGGCAAGTCCGGATCGATCGTCACTTCGTGCGTGATGTCCTGCGCAGCCACCCCACGGATGTCGCCACCCAACGGCGTCTGCCACAACACACAGTCATCCTGTCCGAACGGCAGAAGGTCGCCGGGCCCGCTGGATGTCGTGATCACCCCGTCACCGTTGGTGTCAGGACACTTGTCACCCGACGCCGAGATCTTCGTCAAACTCTGCCCACCGCGATTGCCCACATACACATCCCCCTTCGCGTCGACGGATGTGCGCGACGGATCCCCGGTGCCGGAGTAATAGCGACCGAGCTCCTGGAACGTGGTGGTATCGACCTTCGCCACTGCGTTCTGTGGACTGTTGGCGATCCAGATGAGGTTGGGGCTGAGGGACCCCGAGCGATCAAGCACCAGCGCCCCACCGGGATCGGTGACGACATTGGAGCTTTCGTTGTCCCCCGGCGTGAATGGATCGGTCGTACCCGCGCCGGTCTGCTCCTCCGTGCAGTCACCCTGGCACCCGTTGCTCGTACCACTGTCCTGCGGAAGAATCGGGCCATCCCCCGTCCCCCCGTCGAGCACGCTGGCTGCGTCCCCCGCAGCGCCCGCGTCCTTGCCGCCCGACGTGTTGTTCGCGTTCGTCGCGCTGCCGCCGTCTTCGCTCTGCGAACAGCCGATGACCAAGGCGAACGCCATTCCCATCGCAATCAAAGCTCGTCGGTTGGTCATCGGACTTCTCGCTTCCTAGTACGCAGTGTCGTGGGGTTCGCGGACGAAGAGGACTGCGTCCGCTATGGTCCGGTGACATAGCTTGCAAGATCGCGACCAATTCCAGGCACCCCACAAATCCGCCGTAACGCGAAATCCTCGCACGCTGACCTCACCCAACTGGGATCAATCCGTGCACAGGGTGGATCTATCTGTTCGCGCTCTTGCACAACATCCGGCAACGGGCACCGAGCAAGCGCTGCGCTACTTGGGCATCTCGATCGGCGCGGAGGTCGTCACGCCCGCTCCCCAAAACGAAAGCCCGGAAGAGAGGTTCGGGATCGGAATGCTGACCCCATGGCCAGTCGCCAAGTCGATCTGACACAACTCCCCGCCCTCGCTGAAACCGTACGCAACCCCACCCCAGTAGCCCAGTCCCCACAACCCGTAGAACCCCGTGTCGCCAATCTCTCGAATCGCCTGACCCGTCACCGGATCGATCTCGACGATCGTATCCGTGCCGTACGTCGTCCCCCCGAGATTGGGCTTCACCGTCGCATAGGTCTTGTCGTCGATGATGGAAACGATGTCGCCCGACGACTCCCACATCTTGCCGGTGGGGTTCGGGTTGAGCGAACCGATCTCCTGGGCGGCACCGGTAACCTTGTTGATGCGCACGTACTTGCTGCGATCGAAGCCGACGAGTGCCTCCTCATTCGGGTCGAGCGTTCCCGCAGGAACGAACGCGAGCGAGTTGGGCAGCGAGGACGCGGATACGACCACGTCGCAGTGCGCGGTGGCCTTGTCGATCCGAACGAGCGACGCGCTGGCCATCGCGTTGGCAGAGCCAAACATGTTGCCGTCCCTGTCGACCGCGATGTCCCACATGCCCAACCCAGCCCCGGTGGCCGTCAGGCAGTCGAAGTCGCCGACGACCATGACGGTCTTCGAGATGGGCTCGAGCTTGTAGAGCGTTACGTCACTGTGCGCATAGACTTCACCCACCGGCGGCGTAGAGCTGTCAGGGTCCGGTGCGGCGTCGACGATCCCGCCGCCCCCGGAGCCGGCGGGATTGATGACGTCTTGGCCAGCGTCCGCACCGCCGGAGCCCGCCCCACCCACTGGGTCGTCTCCGCCGGCGGCGGAGCATCGAATGAGAAGCAGCGCGCAGAGCGCCGTACCGAGGAGCGGGGCACGAAACGTCATCGCGCCAGTCTACAAGTGCAACGCTCGACTCGCCAGTCTGCACAGCGCGGCGACAACTGATCCCCGACCCTGTCGACGGGGGTCCGCGACCCTGTTGCCGCCGGTCCTGGACCTCGTTGTGAGGGGTCCGCGACCAGTCAGCCGAGCGCCGCAAGCTCCGCGAGGGACTTCGTGAGGTTGTCGGTCGCTGCGCGAACACTCGGGCCTCGGTGGATCTGTAGCGTGCCTGCCTTTGGACCAGGCACGTAGATCGCCACGTGCGGATGCCGGAGGCTCCACTCGAGATCCCCGAGCTCCGCGCCGCTCGGAACGAGAATGCGGACGCCGGTGATCGGCTTGACGAGGGTTCCGGGGACGGCGAGAGCCATGCGAGCGAGCGCCGCGCGGCCGGCGTCGCCGAGCGCTGCGCTCGTTGTTGCGTCGATCGCGACCTCGAGGTGATGCTGGGTGCGGTGGCGTCCGAGCAGCTGGACGAGCGGGCCGAGGTCGGGCTGAAGCTCGGGCATGCTTTCGAGCTCGGACGCTGGTGTGTTCGCAACCGTGCCATCCTTGCTCAGTCGCAGCTCGCTGAGCTCCCGTGCCGGGAACGGGTAGGGCGGCGACGGCTCGGGGGCACGCACATATCCCCGCTCGATCCCCGAGGCACCGGCAATCATGGTCCCGTTGCATAGCGAGACCCGGCCGGGCGTGGCGTACTCTGTGCGGACCCGGGTGGCGAACTCGAATGCGCTGCCGAAGTGGGGGGCGTCGTGATTGCGGACGTGGAGCGTCTCCCGATCGGGCATCCCGATCGCGATCCGCGAGGCCCCTCCGAGGCGCGCTCGTGCTGCCGCGAGAAACGCGGTAGAGAGCACGCGCTCAGCGGCGAGTCGACCGCGGACAGTGAGCGCGAGCGGCTGCTTGCCGAAGCCAAGAAAGCCTTTCGTCGTTTCGGTCACCTCGAACACATAGGGCAGCGCATCGAGGTTCGCGATGGCACGCGCCTCGAGTGCGTCAGGATCACCGAGCGCGGCGAGCTCGTCACTCGTCAGCGGTTCGCCATCGCTGGCCGCGGTAAGCCCGTAGACGGGAGCGCAAGTTCCGACGACCGAGCCGTTGAGGGTTCGATGCGCGCCTCGCGCCCAGCTAGACCAGGCAGGATGATGGATCACGGGGACCAGCTTCGACAGGTCGATCATGACGCAGGCCTAATGCGCGAGGTCTGGGCGATGCAAGCACATTCGGGTGGAGGTCTCTTGCCTGGTAACCCGAGGGCAGGGGCTCGCCAGCAAGGTGAACTGCTCGGGATCCATACCCTGTGGCGTTTCGGGCAGAGGTGGGGGCTGAGCTGGTGTGTCTGGAACAGGCTTGGAATGGGCAACGGTCAAGGCGGCTTTCCTGCTTCGCAGCGCGACACCGAGCCTGTCATCTTCGAGCGGTTCTCGCAGCGGTGCCTCGAAAAAATAGGTCTTGAGCGTGAGGTTGATGAAACCGGGTCCGGCTCACTCACACGTGTCGAGGGAAGGCATCTGGCAGGTGCCCTCGATGCAGCGGGCAGGGTAGAGACAACGATCCTCGTCGCAGGCTTCGCCCCACGGGATGTCCGCCTCGCAAATCCCATCGCCATTGCATTGCGATTCACCCACGCAAAAGCCCGAGAACATCCCGTCTGAGACGCAAGCTTCGCCCACGGCCCCCGGAGTGGGCATGGGCTGACAGGTTTGCGTGGTTCCGTCGCAGTAGTAGTCGAAGAGCGAACAGCCCCAGCTTATATAGAAGTTGTAGGGTACGCTCGCATCGCACGACGCCCCTTCCTTGCCAAAGATCGGCGCCGGACAAACGCCGTTGTCGCACGGTGCGCCATCCAAGCACGGCACATCTTCACAGGACTCGCCCACCTTGGCCGCCGTCACGCACTCGGATGGACCCGACGTACCAGAGGGATACGAGCAGAGCTCGTCGGCCCCGCACTTGTTGCCATCCGTGCATGTCCTGAAGAGCGCGGGCTGACAGGTCCCGCACGCCGGCTCGGCTTGGTACCCCGTATCGCAGTTGCCGCTCTGGCACTCGAAGTACGAAAGACAAGACTCGCCATCCGCCTTCGTTCCGGCGGTGAAGTCGCAGGAGGTGAACGGCGGGTCGTCGTAGAAGGCGCGAAGGAAGTACGTTTCGCACGTGTCGACGCTGTTCATCTCGTTCGCACATGCGAGCCATTCCTGCCCCGTCACGTTGACGCCCGGCGCGGACAGCCGAATGTCGCAATCGGCCTGCGTCTGAGCGACACAACTCGCCTCGTCGCCGAAGCTGAGCACCATCCACCCCGGCATGCAACGGGCCATGAGCGCACATTGTTGCTCGGCGACCTGGGGACAGAGGGGATCGCCCATCGAAGCGTCCGCGTCGGGAGATTCGCCGTCGGTCGTGTCGGCATCGGGGGTACTTCCGCCGGACGCGTCCACCCCGGCTTCCGACGTGGTCCCTCCCGTTCCGCCGCCGCCGTCCTGGGAGCTGTCGTTGGAAGCATCGTCGCTGCAACCGGCAAGGAGCAGCAAGAACATGATTCCCGATAGACCACATCTACTCATCTTCTTCTCCGTGCATAGTCAGCTACTGCACCAAAACCGAGCACTTCCTTTAAACGGATACACCAACAATACAAATATAGAATACTCGAAACTGCGGGTAAGTAAAGCACTCTAACATCAACCCGCGACCTGGTCATCAACGTCAACGCGACCGAAGAGCACGCTTGGGGCTGGGTGGCGTTCTACTGCTGCTTGACTGTCCGCGCGGTCTTCGCGGCATATCGCTTTCTCCAGTCCGGATCGCTAGGCGCCATCAGCCAACAGTCACTACTTGTCAGGCTTGGCGACGTTCATGCAACAGCGAAACCCCAGGTGGTAGTTCGAGTGGCTGTTGAGCGACATCACTTCGGTGGCGTGCCAGTCCGGTGCGCGCCAATGACAATCGTCCTCGTGCGCTTCGTAGGTCTGGAAGATGAACCAACTGCCCTTCATCTCCGTATCCCCGTAGTTGCCGAGGCTGGCGAGCTGGTCGGGCTTCATCGGATAGTTCATGTGCTCGGCGGCATTGCCATGCTGATCAAACACCTTCAACGGGCTGACACACTTGGGAAAGGCTCCCGCAGGGTACGTGTTCGAGCCGCAGTTCTTGTAACCACCGCCCTGGCATTCCTTGCTCTTGGTGCTGCCCGTACCGCAAATCGCGTGGTTCTTCTCCTTGCCGTAAGCCCACAGGATCTCGCGGTTGTTGTTGTGGATCGACTTCATGTCGCGACGAGATCGACCGAACGCGTACTCGTCCTTCGGCTCGCGCAGGTTGCCCGCACACGCGCCCTCCCACTCATGGGCATCACACAGTCGCTTGCCGACGGCCTTGCAGACCAGCGCAGCTTCGCGGGTGGTGATATGCACGACCGGGTACTCGCAAGGCATGTTCGGGAATTCGTACTGATCGATGCAGACCGGCGCGTCCCCTTCCTTCTGACCCTCTTTCGCCTTGTACACCGGCACCATGTTCCGCTCCCCGCACACCGGGTCGTCGAGGTACGTCAGACCCGCCTCCTTACGGATCTTGAAGCACTCCCCGCGGGTCATCGGGTGCTTGGTCACGAGCGGGTTGCCCTGCCCCATGATCGACGACGCCTCGAACAGTTGCCGGACCGCGGCCATCCTCTCGTCGCTGTAGTTGAAGTACGACTTCATCCGACGAAACAAGACTTCGCGCTGTTCCTTGAGGGTCTCGGGCATCTTGCCGTCATCCTCTTCCACGATCGGCGGAGGCTTCGTCGACAGCGATCCGCTCGCTGGCACGCTCCCCGCCGCCCACGTCAGCAGCTTCCAGGTCGTCGGATTGCCCGTCATCTCCTGCGGCTTGTCGTCACAAGACACGACCACCCCAAGCGCGGCAATGCACAACGTGAGCACCGCGGCCCCCGCTCGTTCGGCACCGCTGCGGCCGCTCCGTGCGTGGCGTTCCTTCAACATTGCTGCGCTCGTATACCTAGCGACCCGCTCATCGTCCAGACCAACGCTCGACAGTTCGACGCTCATCCCCGGTCGGGATGCTCCTCGCACCCGTCATACCGGCTCCACACGCACACGGGCGTCGAGATACGCCGCCCCGTCCCCCACGTCCGTCAGCCGGTCCGGAATCAACACGTTCACGCAGCAGCCGCTCGAATAGGGCCCCCCCTTGGGCACGATGATCACATCACGACGTTGTCGCTCGTCGAAAGCAAGCCGTACCCGGAGAAAGCCCAGGGAATTTCGCAGCACCACCTCGTCGCCGTCGGCGTGCCCGGCAGCGGCCTCCGGGTGGCATGTGGCCGGCCACGGGTCAGGCAGGTCCACCGACCACTGGGACCCCTGGGCATCCCGCACGGAGCTCGACATGAGCCACAGCGGATGTTCCCCATCCTCAGCAGCAGGTTCGGGCAACTCGGTCACGAGCTGCATCCGTCCTGTCGACGTAGGGAAGGCGCGTCCGGCGAACGCTACGTCCGGCGCGAGCGGGTTTCGGACCACCTCGCGCTCCAGCCGATCGAGCTCCACCCCTGCCTCCGCCAACGGAACGGTAAGCCTGCGTTTCCACTCCTTGGCCGACCCCGCCATGCGTGGCGCAACCAACGCCGAGCCCGCCGCACACCGGGCATCCACACACGCCGCCAACCGTTGCGCGATCTGCAAATCCGTCAACACCCCTGCAGGCGGCTGCAAGACCGGCGTCGACGCCCCCAGCCAGTGATGCCCGTAGGAAACGAGCAAGTCGTCGTCCTCGAACAGGGTCGTGGTGGGCAACACCACCGAAGCTCGACGTGCGGTGTCCGTAAGGAACGAATCGACCACGACCACGAATTCGCACGCACAAAGACCTCGATCGATCGCCTCCGAGTCAGGAAGCATCACCACGGGGTTGCCTGAGGTGACCCAGACCGCCCGAATCCGGGGGTTCGTCGTTTCCAGCAGCGCGCGCCCAAGCTCGGGTTCAGCCACGCTGCGCGTTGGGGCCGGAACGTCGGCGATCGAACAAAGTGCGCCCCGCTTGTCCGCACGGTAGGTCGCGCCGCCCCCCGGGATCCCAAGGTTGCCACTCAACGCGCACAGTCCGTCGATCGCGCGGATGATCGCCCCGCCGTTGGTTCGACGGGCCATGCCCCACCCCAGCAGGAAGGCGCAGGGACGATCGACAACCAGCTCGGCCATCGCTTCGACGTCCGACATCGGAACGTCCGCCGCTTCCGCCCATTGCTCGACCGTGCGTGCGCGCAGCATCGCAAGAAATTCTTCGCTGCCGTCGGCGAAGCGTGACAGCTCGGGATCGACGCGGTCGGAAGCCAGCAGACAGGCGGCAACCGCGCAAGCGAGGTCGAAGTCACCGCCCGGGCGTGGTTGAACGACGCGATCGGCAAGGCGCGCTGACGCGTGCCAGACCGGATCGATGAGGAACACGCGGGCCCCACGCTTCCGAGCGCGCTGGAGCAACGGCACCACATGCAGGTTGGAAACGAGGGGGTTCTTCCCCCACAACACGATGTTGCGGGCGTTGTCGAGATCGAGCACGTCGTGCCCGTCCGCCAATCCAAAGTCACGCAGTTGCGCCGCCTTGCCCGCGCCGGAACAGGCCGATCCGTGGGTGACGGTGACCGGCCCAAACCATGCGAAGAACGCGTCGACCACCTTGCCGAGCGCACCGAGGGAGCCGCCAGAACGATAGTGAAGAATGGCCTCCGGCCCCGACTCTTCGCGGATCGTGAGCAAGACATCGGCGATTCGTGCGAGGGCCTCGTCCCACGTGGCCTCTCGAAACCCGGTGTCGGTGCGGATGAGCGGCGTTCGAAGCCGCTCAGGATGGTGTTGCCGCACGGGGAATCGACGTGTTCGCGCGCAGACGATACCGCGGGTGATGGGATGATCCGGATCCCCTTCCACCCGCACGAGGCGGTCGTCTTCGATGGTGGCGATCAAGCCGCAGGCGTCAGGGCAGTCTCGGTTGCAGATGGTTCTCTTTTTCATCGTTCAGGTTCGTGCATCGGACCGTTCAATCCCATGTACCATCCGGCGCCGATGAGATCCTCGGCGACTTGCACCGTCCCTTGCAGCGTGCGCCGAAAAACGGGTGGCACGGCCAAGCAAGCCTCCGAAGGACTGCAAGCGTCTGCTTGGCCGTGGGGCGACGGGCTGCCTGCTCGGTGAAACACGGCCAAGCGGATACTTCGCGACGCTTCCACTCTTGCTTGGCCGTGCCACCCAGAGCCAGCGAACGGCCTTTTCGGCGCGCGACCCGAGCGCCTTGTCGCCGGCGAATCGACAGTCTAAGGAGCGCGGATGGGAAGAACCTGGACGCTTCTTTTCGCCGGCGTGCTCGTGGGGTGTGGTGCGGGAACGACGACCACCCCGGCAACCCCGACTGCACCAACGGCTGAGCCCTCGACCCAACTGCCTCCGACCGCCCCGCCCCCACCCAAGGGGCTGCCGGACGCCCCTGCCGCGGTTCCCGCACCGCCCGCCGCGTGCGACGCCTTCGCCTCTCACGCCGCTGCGGATGCTTCCGCCTGCGGTGCCGATCGAAACGCCACCCTGGAAGCGCTGGATGAGGCGCTTGCTCTCACCGACGAGGTTCCGCGGGATGCCAGGCTCGCATCGCTGGAACCCTGCGAAACGTTTCCGCGAGGCTGGGTACGTGCCTTGCGCGCTGAGCTCGCGCCCGTGGCATGCGCCGACGCGATCGTCGAACCTCTGCTCGCCGCATCCACGCCAGCGGATCTGCGTCGGGACCTGCGCGTGCCGCTCACGGGTCTCGGACTCGCCGCACGACTGTCCCGGCTCGTGGTGAATCCACCGCGCATTGAGCCTCCGTTCGACAAGGCCGGCTTCGACAAGTTCATGAGCGAGAAGCTCGCCACGTGGATCCAGGCGCAAGCCTCGGCCATTCAAGAGATCTCCGGCGAAGGTGCGAAGCTCGACGGCTACGGGCGTGCGATCGTGGCGGTGGAGGCGGGTATGGCCGACATGCGCTTCGTGGAGACGATGCGCGAGGTTCCTTTGCCTGCCGAGATGGCGAACGATCCTTCGATCAAGGACGTGTACTACGGATCGCTGGACCAAGCGCTGGAACCCAGAAAGCATCGGGGACGCGATGCCGCCCTGGTGGGGCTCAGGGATCTGGCAGCAACCGGCGTCCTGCAAGATCCACGCGTAGCGCGGGCGCGGGCGTTGCTCTCCAAGCTGTACGGAGGCCGTCGTATCGACGCCTTGGACGGGCTCCTTCTGCCACCGTTGCCGGAAGCGTCGACGGCGACGGTGGAGGAGCGGCTGGCGGCACGGCTTCCCACCTTCTATGCGGGCATGCTGCTGGCCGACGCCGACCCGACCGATGCGAAGTTCCTGCGCGCTTTGATCGAGCGTGGGATTCCGGCCTTGATGGTCGAGAAGCTCGAGAAGGCAACCGTGGGAGAGGAAACGCGCAGGCTCCATGCGCGGTCGCTGGTTCAGCTGGGGCAGCGATACTGGCGTTCGAATGACTTCACGCGGGCCTCCGCCCTGGTCAAGCAGGACAAGAAGAGCTCGGACGAGGCTCGACTGCTCGCCGCCATCGCGATCGCACTCGAAGGCGGCCCCAAGGACGCGGCCGAGATGATGGTTCGCGGACCGCTGCTGCCAGAGGGGGTCGGCAACGTGGCGGATCTCGACGCGATGGCGAGCTCGAAGAGCCCCTTGGCGGGACTTGCAGCCTACGACGCCGGTTACCTCCTTCAACTGGTGCCGCCTACCGAGCCGGATGCAGCCTTCTGGCGCTCGGTCGCCCAGCGCTATGAGCGAGCGTCGCGTTTGCTCCAAGATCCGAACCAGAAGCGCGAGGCGAAGGAGCGAGCCAAAGCAGCACGAGATACCGCCACCGCACTTCGGTAGCCGGGGCTCGGCGCCCCCCCGGCCCGGGCGGTCGGGACACGCATCAACCATTCACGTTGGCCGCCGATCGGTAGGGCCTCCCTACAGCACGCCGGGTTGTGGACGCCGCCCGATAGGGGCGGCCTACCGATCGAAGGCGCCTGCTTCGAAACGCTCCCCATGGATCGTGCATCGGACTTGATCTGTCACCCGTGGGGCAAGGCGACGCAGTCATCGATTTCAGCCTGCACGTAGCCACCACCGAGCGAGTTCAGGCATGCGCGAGCAGACAAACGCTTCTCATCTAGGTGATCGATTCAGAACGGTGCGGGGGTTCACGAAGTCGCTGTGCGAACCATTGCGCGTGGAGGACTACGTGGTCCAGACCATGCCGGACGTGAGCCCCACCAAGTGGCACCTCGCCCACACGACTTGGTTCTTCGAGACGTTCGTGCTGGGCCGCCTCCAGCCGCAATCCCCGCCCTTCAACCCGGCCTTCGCGTATCTCTTCAACTCTTACTACAACCTCGTAGGCCCCCAGTTCCCGCGACCGAACCGGGGACTTCTCTCGCGACCGACCGTGGACGAGGTCTTCGCGTACCGCACTAACGTCGATGAACGAATCGGCTCCGCGCTCGACCAGGGACGACTTCTGGACGAGGAGACGACCTCGCTGATCGAGCTCGGCATGCATCACGAGCAACAGCACCAGGAACTGATGCTCACCGATCTGAAGCATGTGTTCGGTTCGAACCCGCTCGACCCCACCTACCGTGCTGCGCCATCCACGACGAACCATGGCGACACCGCGGCCAGAGCACTGCAATGGATTGCCTTCGATGGTGGATTGAACGCCGTCGGGCACGACGGCACTGGCTTTGCCTTCGACAACGAGGGTCCGCGCCATCGACGTCTATTGCAGCCGTTCGAGTTCGGCTCGCGTCTGGTGACCAACGAAGAGTACCTGGCATTCATCGATGACGACGGCTACCGGCGCCCGGAGCTTTGGCTGTCCGAGGGTTGGTCGACGGTGCAGCGGGAAGGCTGGGAGGCCCCACTCTACTGGCGACGAGACGGCAAGCGTTGGTCCTTGTTCACGCTGGGAGGGCGTAGCGCGATTGGACCCGACGAGCCTGTGTGCCACGTCAGCTACTACGAGGCCGACGCGTTCGCGGCGTGGGCTCGAGCCAGGCTGCCCGACGAAGCCGAGTGGGAGGTCGCAGTTGGCGACACGTTGCCTTCAGGCAACTTCGTCGAGTCCGGCGCGCTGCACCCGCGCCCTTCGAACGAGCCTGCTGGGCTCAAGCAGTGTTTCGGCGACGTCTGGGAGTGGACGCGCAGCGCCTACAGCCCATATCCACGCTACCGGCCTGCTTCTGGAGCCGTCGGTGAATACAACGGCAAGTTCATGTGCGGCCAGTTCGTCTTGCGAGGCGGGTCGTGCGCCACCTCGGTCGACCACATTCGATCGACGTACCGCAACTTCTTTCCACCGGATGCGCGCTGGCAGTTCACGGGCATCCGCCTTGCGAGGGATTGATGCGTCAAAGCATGACCGAAAAGGCCAGGAGGCTCGGATCGTTGGCTCATGGCAACGAGGTTCCGGGCTGGGATTCGTTCGAGCGAGATGTGGTCGAGGGGCTCTCGAGACGGCGCAAGGAGCTCCCGTGCAAGTACTTCTACGACGAGCGGGGGTCCGCGCTGTTCGACGCGATCTGTGACCTCGAGGAGTACTATCCGACCCGCACCGAGCTTTCGATCATGCGACGTCACGTCGCCGAAATGGCCGAGCATGTCGGGCCGGAGGCGCTCATCGTCGAATACGGAAGCGGCAGCAGCCGCAAGACCCACGTGTTGCTCGACGTGCTGGAACAACCGGCGGGCTACATTCCCTTGGACATATCCGGCGAACACCTGTGGCGTTCAGCTCAGGCGCTGTCGGAGTCCTTCCCTGACATTGAAGTCCTTCCGGTTTGTGCGGACTACACCCGACCGATCGAGCTTCCTCGCAGCTCCCGCCCCAGCCAAAGGACGGTGGTCTACTTCCCCGGCTCGACGATCGGCAACTTCCACCCGCACGAAGCCTGCGCGTTCCTGAGTCAGATCCGCAAAGTCGTGGGGGACCAAGGAGGTCTGCTCATCGGCGTCGACCTGGAGAAAGACCCGGCGATGTTGGAGCGAGCGTACGACGATGCGCTCGGTGTGACCGCGGCGTTCAACCTCAACCTGCTCGTCCGGATCAACGCCGAGCTGGATGGCGCATTCGCGCTGGATCGATTTCGACATCGAGCGAGGTACGACAAGACCCTCCACCGAATCGAGATGCACATCGAAAGCCTGCAGAGCCAAATCGTACCCGTCGGACACCACAGGTTCTCGCTGCGTGCCGGTGAGACGATCCTCACGGAGCACTCCTACAAGTACACACGGACGAGTTTCGCTTCGTTGGCCGCGCGTTCCGGTTTCGCCGTCGAACGCGTTTGGACCGACCCTCACGACCTGTTCAGCGTGCAGCTGCTGTCCGCCCGGTGAAGCAAATCAAACGGGCACCACCACCTGGGCCATCCGGCGGCAGGTCGCGTATACTGGTGCCGAAATGGGTATGCCCGTCAGATCGATACTCGCATTCGCAGGCGCGGTGCTCCTGATGAGCTCCGCCGCCAGCTGCGCCAACGTTCTCGGTATCGAAGATACCGCCCTCGAAGAAACTGGCCCGCCCGAGGGGCAGGACTGGCGGTGCGTCGGTAACGTGCCGGTACCGACCGACTCCCAGGACATCAAGATTCGCGCGAAGGTCACCGACTTCAACGGCCAGCCGTTCGCCGGATTGACCGTCAATGCCTGCGCGGTTGCAGCGAACCCGAACTGTGACACCCCCATCGCTTCGGCCGAATCAGGCGCCGACGGGATCGCCTCGCTGGACATTCCTGCCAGCGTGGTTCCCTTCACCGGCTATCTCCGGCTCGAAGGCGACGCCGACCGCGTACCCTACGTGTCCTACTACTCGCGGCCCATCGCAGAAACGCTCGACGATCCCATCCCGTTCCTGTCGGTTACGTGGGGAGAGCTCGACACGGCCATTCCGGGCGCCACCGCCATCGATGGCCGCGGACACCTCTTCATCAACGCCACCGATTGCCAAGACGTCGATGCGCCGGGCATCCGCTTCGACATCAAGACTGGCGGCGTGGTGGATGACAGCTCCGTACCCTTCTACCAAACGAACAGCGGATTCTCTGCGGACGCCACCGAAACCGTCGGAGGCCCTCAGGTGGGTGGACGCGGCGGCGTGTTCAACCTGGTCGCGAGCGATCCCCCATCGCTCGTTCGATTCGAGGCGGTCTC
>Ga0180009_10004673_pt1 | contig 14988 bp, 7 predicted proteins | sample OS_PC_MetaG_FD_123537 | JGI IMG/M metagenome (GOLD analysis project Ga0180009, IMG submission 123537) | Groundwater microbial communities from the Aspo Hard Rock Laboratory (HRL) deep subsurface site, Sweden - OS_PC_MetaG | ecosystem: Environmental > Aquatic > Deep subsurface > Groundwater...
CTGCCCACATTGCAGAAGTGTGATGTGAACAGGTAGTGGCTTCGAAGCGCCAGGAAACCGTCGGTCAGATCGCGATCTCGACCCTTGAATATCGCCTTTACCGCTGTGCTCATGTTGTCGTACAGGCTCGACGGCGGCACTCCTCCAAAGAAACTGTAGGCTGCGTTGTGTCCTTCCTGAACAGCCTCGAGCGCCTCGGTAGCATATGCCTGAACAAGGATCGCATCGCTGTGCGGCAGCGCCATGCAGAAAGCATGTGCCTTCTGCTCGTTCCCGCCGATCACAACTTTCGCCTCACCAAAGTCAACCTGGCTCGTCCCGGGACGATGGTCCAGAGGAAAGTACACCTCCCTCATACGAAGTCTCTTCTCACGAACGTAGTCCTTAACGATCGTGTAACCACCGGTAAACCCATGCTCCTCTCTCAGACGATCCAGTATACGCTTCGCCGTGTGACGCTGCTTCCGTGGTGCACTGCGGTCATCCTCCAGAATCTGATCGATTACCCCCAGGTACGGCCCAAGCTTCGGCCTGGAACGGCTGTTGCGAAGACGGTAACCGGGTGGACTCGAATACAGCAACATCTTGTTGATCGTCTTACGGTGATAACCCGTCCGCCTCGATATCTCGTGACGGCTCAATCCATCTCGATAATACTGACCACGTACCAAATCATACTCATACATCCGCTTCATCCATTCCCCTCTCGATCTTAGAATCAACACATTCTAATACGAGAGACTGCCGGAATGGTACACTTTCTCGCCGCCTCTACTACCCGCCCCCTGGTACACTCTTCAACCGCCGTTTACAGACTCATATATTCATGGAATTGATGGATGGAGACAGAAGGCCTTCCAATCGGAAAGACGGCACCGTAGACTTGGCTAATAGCGTCATCGATACTCTCTGGCAAAGCGCCAAAGAAGCTCTCCAGAAAAAGAGAGTCCCGATAGCTAACCGCCGGGAAGATAACGTCCAACGGCTCCCGACGTACAAACTTGAATTCCTTTGCGTATAGGTAATCCAGTATCTCAAAGAGGCCAATCCCGTAGCTCGGAGCTAATTCGTATTCGAGATCTGGAAGGATCTGCTCGAATTTTATTAGTTCCCTATCGGACCAATCCCAATTATCGTGAGCGCACTCTCCCAAGGGAACAAGGAAATCGGGATCGAATGCTTCGAGGTAACCAATCACAATATCTCGCGCACCTAGCTGGGGAGACGAAAGAATTTCCCAGTGCTTTGGCTTGTGTTTATAGACTGGAATGATCGGATTATAGGTCCCGCCCCAGAGAAACGTGCTGATTTGAATAGCAGACCGTATCGCCTTTACATCCGAAGGTCTCACTAGAAAAGCGAGCTTTATCGGACGTGCCCTTATTTCGATGTGCCCGATTGCCATATGGTCAACCGTCTAAAACCGCTTTTATTTTATCACCTCACAAGGCTCTGTCCTGCACCTGTTTTAGCATTATAGCTCTCCGCGTGAATATTGACAAGCTAATCTTTAGTCAACCACTAGTGGATTTCCCCTGCAAAGTGCTTTAGGGGTCACTTTATATTGATGTAAATTGTGTGTCTCACATCAGATCTTCAAAGATCTCAAGAAAACTTGTTGGCCAACTTGGAACTTAGGGTTCTCAGCCACTCTTCTCTCCCAGTGTGCTGAATCCGGCATCGTTGGAGATCCAGCCCAAATTAGTGAAATGACCTCGATCATGCTCTGTGGTGCGCCTCCGCACAGTCACGCATCGTTCGCCAGTGGCTGCTTGATCAAAGAAGTACTCGGGATTATCGGCCTGCCACAAATTCTGCTACGTCGGTCTGGTCTGAAGCGGTTCGTAACATACAAGTTGACAGTCAGACAATTCGCCTGTTAATTGCAATCACGCAAATGGACCGAATGCTGCGACGAGAGTCCGCTGTGCAGAAGGACAGCTACGAACCGGAGGCTATTAAATGAAGCTGCACGCTCGCAGCCGACATAATCAAAGTGGAATGCCGGTGGCTTTCTGGAAATTGGATTGCAGTCTAGCTCGAAATTGAATGGGACGCCAGTTACAAGGGAGTGAATGAAAACAACACGCCTGCGCACGGCACCAGCGATATGCAGGGATTCCGACAGGACGCAGTAAATGACTGGATGCGTCGGAGAGGAGACCGACAGACGAAATAAGGGGGCTGACCAACTGGGGTTTGTCAACATCACTAGGACAGACGGTACTCGATTATGAAGGTGAGAATTGGACAGGTAGTTGAGGGGCCATTGTTCAACGAGCCTATGCGCGTTGAGACTGCTCAGCAAAGTGGAGATGGAACATGGCTGCTTGGCCTCGTTGGGATTCGATCGGAGCATTTCCGTAGAGTGACTCTGACCTATGAGGATCTCAACACACTGAAGATAATTGAGCCGGAAATGACATTCCGTGGAGCGGGGTCGCTTCTACGATTGGGTATCCAAGCCTACTCACTTGGAATTGCGTATGAATTTGATCCGTATTTCGGACTATCTATTTCGCGTGTAGATCCGCTTCCTCATCAACTTGAGGCTGTCTACGACTACTTGCTGAAACTCGCACGAGTTCGTTTCTTACTTGCGGACGATGCTGGCGCTGGAAAGACTATCATGGCCGGTCTGCTCATTCGGGAACTAAAGCTCCGTGGATTGGCCGAGCGGATTCTGATTGTCTGTCCAGCCAATTTGTCTTTTCAGTGGCAGAGAGAGATGAAGGAGAAGTTTGACGAGAAGTTTTTCGTTCTCAAGGGTTACGACATCCGCGACCAATTCGGAGTCAACCAATGGTTGGAGCAGCGAAGTATCATTACTTCGCTCGATTTGGCGAAACGCAAAGAGATTCTGCCCGGATTGCGACAGGTCAGATGGGATCTCGTGATCATTGATGAAGCACACCGGATGTCAGCTGCAGATGCGTCCCATAAGAGCATGCGTTACCGACTGGGCGAACTACTTCGAGACACCTCTGACCACATCATGCTTCTCACTGCCACACCGCACAAAGGTGATCCCGTCAATTTTAGCCTGTTTCTTCAGTTGCTGGACTCTGATGCTTACGCAGATGTTAAATCAATTCGAGAGGCTATGGATCGACAGCGGGCGCCATTCTATCTGCGACGCACCAAGGAAGCGATGGTTTACTTCCCTGAACGTCGACCGGATGGAACCTGGGCGGCGGAGAAGATTTTCACGAAGCGAATCCCTCACACAGTTGCCTTTCAAATCGACGGTCCTGAGTTTGAGCTATACCGCGACATCACCAGATTTGTCAAGCAGCAGAGCACCAAAGCTGCAGCGCAGGGTGACGATCCCCGTGCGCGCGCTGTGGGCTTTCTGATGTCCTTGTACCAAAGACGACTAGCCTCCAGCACGTACTCAATGCGTCATTCGCTTGAGAACAGAGCAAGGCGTTTGGAAGACGGCATTAAAAGAGCGCAACAATTAGCCAACTTGGCCCCGCCCGATCTTCCGGACCCTGAAGAAATCGAGGAGATGGAGGACAGTCAGCGCGAACGTCTTGAGCAGATTCTTGAGGCAATTACTCTGGCATCCAATGCTGAGCAAGTCCGCGAAGAAATCGCGAATCTGAAGGAGCTCGCCGAGCAGGCCAAACTCGTTGAGGATTCTGGCACAGAGGCAAAGCTGTCAAAGCTGAAGGAGTTGCTCCAGAACGAGGGCTTCTTTGATGAGCCTGACAAACGTCTTCTGATTTTCACGGAGTTTAAAGACACTCTGAACTACTTGGTGGACAAACTCAAGACCTGGGGCTTTCGAGTTGGCTTCATACACGGTGGGATGAAACCCGGTTCACGAGATGATTCCGGGACAAGACTGTACTCTGAGCAGCAATTTAGGGAAGGTGGCATTCAGATATTGGTGGCTACTGAGGCCGCAGGCGAAGGTATCAACCTTCAGGTCTGCAATATCCTTTTCAATTATGATATCCCCTGGAATCCGAATCGCCTTGAGCAAAGAATGGGCAGGATTCATCGTTACGGCCAGCGTAAGGACTGTTTGATCTTCAATTTCGTCGCAACTAACACAATCGAAGGTCACGTTCTGCAGCGTCTTTTGGAGAAACTACAAGAAATTCGGGATGCTCTCGATGATGATGCTGTGTTCAATGTCGTTGGAGAAATCCTGCCATCTGCACATGTGGAACGCGTGTTGCGCGATTATTATTCTGGTTCACTCGGTGATGCTGACTTGGAGGAGCGACTGCTTGGAAACGTGGACGAGAGCCGTTTTCGTGCGATCTGCCAGAATGCTCTAGAAGGTTTGGCGTCAAAGAAACTGAACCTAGAAATGCTGATCGAACGTCGTGCAAAAGCTCAGGAGAAAAGAGTTGTACCGGAGACTATTGCGCGATTCATGAATGAATCTGCGGCTTTGATACCGTTCAATCTAAAAACAATTCCGAGCCTACCACACGCATTTGAACCCGCTCGAACCCCTATCGTCCTGCGTCATTATGAACAAGATTCTAATTGGAAGTTCCCTCCTCTCGCTACCAAGTATCCTCGCTGCTCAACTGACAGAGAGACGGCTGAGGACAACAATCTGGAGTGGGTGACACCTGGCCATCCCCTATTTGAGGCCATCCGCTTGCATGCGTATGAGCAGGCACTGGAAGTATTTCGAAGTGGAGCAACATTTTATTCCCTCCAACACAATGAACCTGCTCGGATTGATTTCTTCCGGGCTCGAATAGTCGATGGGCTGGGACAAGTTATCCATGAGCGCCTCTTTGCGGTGGAGTTCGGTGAGAATTCTGCTCTATGCCTGCGGGAACCAAGTTTCATCGGCAACTTCTTGCCTGCCGAGCTGACCGGAAGTCTGCCTGACGTGGCATCAGCGCAGGAGCCTATTTCCTGGTTGACCGAAACCGCGTTAAGACCATTTCTCGATGAAACCCGTCGTGAGCGCCAGGAAGAAGTTGAGCGAATAGCACACCATGTGGAAATATCTCTCACAGAATTGTTGCTGAGGGCGGATGAGGAGATTGGAAAGGCGGCTGCAGATATTGAGCGTAAGAAGCCAGGTGCCGAGGGCCGTCTTGCACAGGCCGAGGCGCGGCATTCTGAACTACTAGGCCGGCGTGAACGACGGAGGTCGGAGCTCGAGCGGCAATGCTCTTTATCACTGCAATCTGTGGATCGCATTACGTCTGTCTTGATACTGCCACATCCAGAGCGTGAAGCTCCGGAGCTTCGCAATCTTCGGCCAAATCTTGAGACCGAGGCCACCGCCATGCGAGTAGTAATGGAGTATGAACAATCCAAAGGACGTCAAGTATACGATGTCCACGAGAAAAATCTTGGCTACGACATCACAAGTTTAGACATCAATTCGGGTGAACTGAGGCTTATTGAAGTGAAGGGTTTGGCCAATCCGACAGGCACCATACTACTGACTCCCAACGAACGCCGCGTGGCGGAGGACAGACCCGACTGCTTTTTTCTCTATGTGGTCACCAACTGCGCCACGAGTCCCATAATGCATGAGCCGATTGAAGACCCGGCCAGATTCGATTGGAAAGAAGTAACAAAGGTGGCACATTACTGGCTCGAAGTTAACGCCATGACGAAGCCCATGATGGTACCGGAGCAAGATGCTGCCACTTGCAAGGACGATAGTAAGCAAGGAGGCATGAGCAATGGCATGGGATGACGGTCTGCTATCAGATCAAAGAACAGCGGCTGCACATGCTGGCAATCACGCAAGGCTCTTGGCCGGTCCGGGAACAGGTAAGACGCTTACTCTTACCCGTCACATCTGCTATCTTGTTGCAGAGAGAAATGTGTCTCCTCATATGATCTTGGCTGTCACATTCACACGGGCTGCAGCCCGGGAGCTTAAACACAGAGTAGAAAGCGAACTGGGTGAGAGACAATGTCCTAACATATCGACTCTGCATTCATTCGCGCTGAGGCAACTCCTCAGAAATGCGACGCGCATTCCTGACTTACAGCAACCACTGCGAATTGCAGATGATTGGGAGGAACGGAACATCATTCATGAAGATATTAAGGACTTGCTCCGTCTTAGGCACATCAAGGAGGCACAGGATCTTCTCAACGACCTATCTGCTGACTGGCAAAGCCTGACAGCAGACGAACATGATTGGGAGATGCGCTTTCCACATCCTCAGTTCCTCGGTGTGTGGCGAGAACATCGTAGAATCTACAGCTACACCCTTCGGTCTGAACTCGTCTACCAGTTAAAGAAGGCGCTCCAACAGCGTGGTGACTTCGAGCTGGAAGGACCTATTGAGTATCTCCTCGTGGACGAATATCAGGACTTGAACCGCTGCGACCTTGCAGTGGTGCGAGAGATCGCAGCCCGAAATGTGGAATTGTTCGTCGCGGGAGACGACGATCAAAGCATCTACGGTTTTCGCAGAGCTCACCCGGAAGGCATACGCAGGTTTCCCCGAGATTACGATGCGGCTCAGGAGCTCTCGTTAGAGGTGTGCAAACGATGCGACAGAGGGATTCTCAATGTGGGACTATTCGTTGCTCAACAAGACCCTCGTCGCATAGAAAAGGAAATTAGGCCCGAATCTGGCCGAGGACAAGGTGAAGTTGCTTTACTGCGATTCGGAGACCAGGATGCTGAGGCCACAGGTATAGGCGCGTTGTGTTCACATCTCATAACACGCCACGAGCTCGATCCGGGAAACATCTTGATCCTTCTGCGGTCCGATAAAAATGGTGCGTTTTCGCGGCTGATCCGACAGGGACTTGAAGAAGTACGGATACCCGTATCAAACGCGACGGACAGAGCGAGGTCATTGGATCAGAGCCATGGTAGGATTTTCCTAGCGTTCCAGCGTCTAGCTGTAAGTCGCGAGGATAGTCTGGCCTGGCGCACGCTTTTCCGACTTTGGTGTAACGGCGTCGGTTCAAGCGCTATAGGAGCTTTGTATGACCTTGCCCGTAGCCGTGGGTCGACCTTCTCCGAAACAGTGATAGACGCACATGGTGATGCCGGCATTCTGCCCTGCAACCATCGAAACCGCCTCTATTCAGCAATCCAAAGCATTTTGGACAAGTTAGAGGAGATATTCCCTGGCGGAGCTGAGGAGCAGTATGAGACCTGCGATGCGCTGACTGACGCGGTTCGCACTGCAGCACAGAGCCTGATCATTAACCAGGAAGAGCGCGAATCTGTTCTAGTGGAATTCAAACGTATCGCGGAGGCAGTCGATGCGACATGCATCGAAGAGCTCGTTCGGGCCACAGAGGTCGCTAGTGAGACTATTGAGCAGGAACTCGAAGAGGGCAAGGTTAATATCCTAACAATGCACCGTGCCAAGGGGCTCACGGCTGAAGCCGTCATTGTCGCTGCTGTGGAAGATCAATACATCCCTGGGCGGGCAGTTGGCGATGCAATAGATGACGAGCGACGCCTGTTATACGTTTCTTTGACTCGCGCCAAGCATTATCTCTTTGTGACATACTGCGATAGAAGAACTGGGGCGCAACGGCACACTGGCCGTGATAGTGGGAGAGTTGCCAGATCGCTTACCCAATTCCTGATTGATTGCTCCCACACGCCGGAAAATGGAATCGCCTTCGTTAACCGCCTGGCAGAGGAAGGCGAATGATCCCAAAGGAATGCAAGCGGCTGGCGGAGGTGGATTTTCCGATTGCGGAAGTATCGAGGCATTCGGCGCGGGAGAAAGCAGGCCCGCGCGGACATCCATCCACCCTTCATCTTTGGTGGGCACGGCGACCGCTGGCGGCATGTCGAGCAATGTTGATGGCGCTGCTTCTCCCCGATCCGGTCGATGAGCTATGCCCTCCCGATTTCAAGTCAAAGGCACGGGAACTGCTGCCGGATCTGGTAGGAACGATCAAGAAAGACGATTTGGCGCTTCGCAAAGCGCTTCTTAAGTTCATTGCCGATTTCGCCAACTGGGACAACTCAGCACACCCGACTTACCTGAACATTTCTCGGGGGTTGGTCAAAGCTGCGCACCCGGAAGAGACTCCGCTTGTGGTTGATCCTTTCGCAGGAGGCGGGTCGATACCACTCGAGGCATTGAGAATCGGATGTGATGCATTTGCAAGTGACTTGAATCCGGTCGCATGTTTGATTCTAAAGGTGATGCTGGAGGATATCCCTCGCCACGGACCGGAACTGGCCGAGGAGCTGCGCCGGGTCGGCGCGGAGATCAAGAAAGAGGCTGAAAAGGAGCTTGCAGAATTCTATCCGAATGACCAGGACGGTGCCACGCCGATCGTATATCTTTGGGCGCGGACAGTCAAATGCGAATCGCCTAATTGCGGTGCAGAGATTCCGATTTATAAAACCGGCTGGCTTTCCAAGAAGGGGGCAAGTGGTGCCCGATTCTTCCGCGAGGATCCGGAAGGAAAATGCACTGTTCTGATTGTGGCAGACCATCCGCTCGGCGGGCCTGTCAGATTTCGGATCATGAAAGGACATGGTAGTGAAGATTCACGTCCAGGCTTTGTGGAAATTGCCGGAACTAAGGCCAAGGGTAACAACGCGAACGTCGTCTGTCCTTGCTGTGGTGGAGTCCTGCCCGGCAACAAGAAGAACCCAAGAACACCCACCCAGTTGATGAAACAACGGGGCGGATCTGATGTGGTCTTTGACGACGAGGGTCGGCGTGTCGGTGGAGCCCGCCTATTAGCTGTGGTTACACTTAAACCAGGTCAAAAGGGTCGTCACTACAGACTTCCAACGGATCAAGATTATGGTTCGATATGGCAGGCACAGAAACGGATCAGCGCGATCATGAATGCATGGCAAGACGATGGGATGAAAGGCCTTTGCCCAGTGCCTGACGAACTGCTGCCGCCAATAGGTACCCTCGGATTCCGCGTACAGAGATACGGCATACTGCAATGGGGAAACCTATACACAGCAAGACAGAAGGTAGCTCTCATTGCATGGGGGAAATCGCTGCGCAAAGTCTTAAGGGACAATGCAGTAACCGAAGTTATGGAGGTTCTGTCTCTAGCAATGAGCAGGGTCGCTCTTTGTGGTATGAGTCTCACCAACTGGAACGCCTATGCTGAGAAGATGCAGCACACTTATGGCCGCCAAGCACTTCCTATGGTCTGGGATTTCGCAGAAGTTGTGTCTATCCGTCACACGCCTGGTGCTTGGCAAAACGCCATGGAGCTAGCTGCAAATGTTGCGTCCGTTTGGCCAGCTTCTGAAGTAGGCCAAGTGCAGTTGTCAGACGCAGCGGCCTCCCCTATTCCCGACGGTGCATGTGGCGTATGGTTCACGGATCCTCCTTATTATGATGCCGTGCCGTATGCCGATCTCTCGGATCTGTTCTTTGTGTGGCTAAAACGATTTCTAAGAGGCCATAGTCTGATACGTGATCCCTTCGATTCATCCAATACTTTGACTCCAAAAACGAATGAGATTGTGCAAGATGAAACGAAGGAATATGATGGACAATGCAAAGACCGGATCTTCTTTGAAGCACAGATGGCTGTCGCGTTCGCTGAGGGTCGCCGGAAGCTTACTGAAGGCGGAATTGGACTAGTTGTGTTTGCCCACAAGACAACAGAAGGCTGGGAAGCACTTCTTTCTGGGATGATAAAAGGTGGGTGGACAATCACAGGCTCTTGGCCAATAGCGACTGAGATGGGTTCTCGCTTGCGTGCACGTGAATCAGCCGCTCTCGCAACTAGTGTTCACCTTGTTTGCCGCCCGCGTCCAGGAGATGCAACTACCGGCGACTGGGGCGACGTTCTCGGCGAACTTCCCAACCGTGTTGGCGTATGGATGGAGCGCCTGCAATCCGAGGGTATTCGCGGCGCCGATCTTGTATTTGCCTGTATAGGTCCGGCACTTGAGATATTCAGCCGTTACTCAAGTGTGGAAACTGCTGATGGCAAAGAAGTCAAGCTCGACGCATACTTGGAGAAAGTATGGGAAGTCGTCGGTCGAATTGCCCTTGAAAACATACTTGGCACAGATGAGGCTCAAGCGCGAAACGGCATGGCGGGAGCGCTCGAAGAGGATTCCCGTCTCACAGCGCTATTTCTTTGGACGTTGCAAAGTACTGAAGCGGACATTACTGTAGATAGTAGCAGCACAGATGACGATGAATCAGAGATTGATGCCGATGACGAAGCTGACAGTCCAAAATCCAAAGTTAAAGGGTTCAGCCTTGTCTATGACGTCGCCCGAAGATTCGCACAACCTCTCGGCATCCACTTGGACGCCTGGGAGGGTCGAATCATCGAAACAAAGAAAGGCGTTGTTCGGTTGCTGTCAGTCGCTGAGCGAGCCATGGCCCTATTCGGCGAAGCTGGTGCATCTGCAGTCGCCTATGAGCTCGAAACAGATCCAGCCAAAGCTGCTCAATTCGAGCTGGCCCTGGGCGTGGTAGAAGCGGCACCAAAGATCAAATCTCGCGGCCGTCGCAAGAAGGCGTCGCTGGCCGTCACCGACAAAGACTTTTCGACCGAGCAGCAAGCAACGACTCTCGATCGTGTTCATGCTGCTATGCTGCTGCAGAAAGCTGGCCGAACGAATGCCCTACGGGCGTTACTGAAGGCCGAACAGCAGCGTAGCCCAGACTTTATTCGCCTTGCAAATGCGCTATCGGCATTGTATCCTAAGAACAGCGAAGAAAAACGCCTGCTAGACGCAATGCTTCTGGCGGTGCCGAGGTGATAAGGTCATGGTAGCGGACTTCTCGTCATCAAGAGTATGGCAAGTCGGCGGCGGATCGTCGGGGAAATCATGCTCAGACGATTTCCTAAGATATGGTGTAGCTCTTATTGGACCCGGAGACCTGGGGCCATGGCCAGGTGCCTACGCGAAGGACAAGACCACTCGCTTTCTCCGCCAGTTCGTTGAAGAGACTCAGGTTAGTGATATCATCATATTGAGACAGGGTCGCTCGGCCGTTAAAGCTGTCGGTATTGTAGCCTCTGATTACATTTATCTCACCCAGTTTGAAGATGTGGATGGCTGGGATCTCCAACACGGTCGTCGTGTCCGGTGGTTCCCCCTTCCAGAGCCTTATGAGTTCGGCACAGCGGTATTCGGAGCGAATCCTACTCGATACTCCGGAGTTGGCATGGCAAGTGTTGTTGCCTATGCCAGGCGGTTTGTCCAATCACCTCCAACTGACTGGCAGAACGCTCGACTTCCGGACCTCCCGGTTCAGGAGGCTGATCTGGATGCGATGCCGCCTCAGATTGAGGCAGTTGTGGCCTCAGCGCGTGACCTCGTCCCTCTGTATTGGAATCCTCCTGAGTTTGGTGATCTGCCCACGGAAGATGAATTGGTTGCGCATTTCGCTATTCCGCTGCTTCGCGCACTCGGTTGGTCGAAAGAGCTGATAGCTGTCAAATGGCATTATGTTGACATCACGCTCTTCGACCGTCTTCCTCGCCAACCTGAGAACTGTCGACTAGTCATCGAGGCGAAGCGATTTGATACAGGGTTCGAGGCGGCGCTCAAGCAGGCCCGCGGATACTTAAACACACTGAGAATCTCGCGTGATGTGCTAGTAACTGACGGCATCAGGTATAGACTCTATGCCCATGAAAAGGCATTCGCACCGGTAGCCTATGCCAATCTCTCACGCCTGAAGAAATCGGCACAGACACTTTTCGAGAATATTAAGAGAAATTAGGAGATATAATGGTGCGTATGGAACCTTGGTATAAAGTTGTCACACTCCGTAAAGAAGTTCGGGAAGGACGCTCTTTCAATCCAGATGAGTTCGCAATAGCGCTTGAGCAGGTTGTCTCAAAGACAGCACCTGAGGATTACCGCGATCCTGAAAAGTTTTTCTCAAGAACGTGCTTCACACGAGCCTTGACCGAACACTCTGGAATGGTTCTACGCAGGCTCTCTGGAAAAACTGACAATACGGCTCCGGTACTAACACTGATCACTCAATTTGGTGGCGGCAAAACGCATACACTAACCGCCCTGTATCATTTGGCGAAGTCTGGTGAGAGCAGCGTGAAATACAATGGAATCCCCAGACTCTTAGAGAGCACAGATCTGTCGTCGGTGCCAGAAGCTCATGTGGGCGTTTTTGTTGGTAACGCGTGGGATCCGCAAGAGGGTCGCGAGACTCCATGGATTGATCTGGCACGACAGCTTGCCGGCGAAAAGGGTGTGGAAGTTCTTGGAAAGGCCGCACAGACTACTCCCCCAGGTACTGAAGCTATCCAACGAGTCTTCCAGGCTGCCAACGGTCCAGTGTTGTTGCTGTTTGACGAAGTCTTGAATTTCTTTAACCGCCACAGAGAAATGGCTGAGTCTTTCTATGCTTTCATCCAGAACCTGACGGTCGCTACAACAGGCACAACAAATGGTGCGGCTGTCATAAGTCTGCCGCGCAGTCAGGTCGAGATGACAGACTGGGATTTGACATGGCAGGACAGGATCACGAAAGTAGTTCGGCGCGTTGCCAAAGATCTAATCGCAAATGATGAAACCGAAATCAGCGAAGTAGTGCGCCGCCGTTTATTCGAAGATCTGGGCAGTGTTCGGATTCGCAAGAACGTGTCAAAAGCATTCGCTGATTGGTGCTTCGAGCGACGCGCAGAGTTACCTTCCGAGTGGACTGCTGTGGATACTGTCGCGACCGAGTCGAAAGCGCGCGAGTATCTGATGAGCCGATTCGAGTCGTGCTACCCATTTCATCCGGCGACACTGTCCGTGTTCCAGCGCAAATGGGCAGCATTGGCCCAGTATCAGCAGACACGCGGTACTCTCGCTATGTTGGCGCAGTGGATTTCGATTGCGTCTCAGGAGGCTTTCCAGAAGGCGCGTACCGAGCCACTAATAACCCTTGGCTCTGCGCCACTCTTCGATTCTCAGTTTCGGGCAGTGGTCCTTGGGCAACTTGGTGAATCCCGTCTGATTTCTGCTATTGAGGCAGACATTGCCGGTAAGCACTCTCATGCTGCGGCACTAGATGCGGACAGCAAGGGACCTCTGCGAGGCATACATCGCCGCGTTGGGGCGGCTATTCTCTTCGAGTCATCCGGAGGCCAGACAGACAAAGTCGCCCATTTACCAGAGCTGCGCTTTGCATTGAGCGAACCAGATATTGATACTACTTCAATTGATAACGTAGCTTTCGCCTTGGAGGACAAGTCGTTCTTCTTCCGCAGAGTGGGGTCAGATGGTTTCAAGATCAGTCATCAGCCGACCATGAGGAAGATCGTCAGTGATCGTAGGAAGTCGCTTGATGAGGATACAGAGGTAAAGCCAACAATGCAGAAGTTCGTTGAGCTGGAGTTCAAACGCGGAGCCAGCATCCCCATTGTGTTATTTCCAAACGAGAGCGCTGAAATCCAAGATTCTCCGAGATTGACGCTTGTTGTCGCTGACCCTGATACCGAATGGACAGGCACTGGACCTGCGCGCGATCAAATGGCTGAATGGACAAAGTACCGAAATAGGTCACCTAGATTGTACCCTGGAGCACTTGTCTGGTGCGTTAGAAAGCCAGGACGCGATCTGCGAGAGAAAGTGGAACTTTGGTTGGCATGGAAGCGAGTGGCGAGAGAAATATCCGAAGGAACACTCGGCGGAGATTTTGATCGCGCTGAACTTGCAGACATCCAGTCTAAGGTGAAAGCAGCTGAAGATGCTTCCAAGGATGAAGTCTGGGGCGGATATCGGTTTGCGATACTCGCTGATAATGGTGGATCCGATGGCTTGAGAGTGATCGATCTGGGTGCAGGTCATTCCAGCAGTGGGCAGACCCTTTGTGGACGTGTGATTGCTGCCTTGATGTCAGAAGCGCTGCTTAACGAGTTTGTCGGTTCAGGGTACATTGAGCGCAACTGGCCACCGGCACTCAAGGAATCCGGTGCTTGGCCATTATCAAGCCTGAGGCAGAGTTTCTTGAATGGATCCCTGACAAGACTGTTGGACCCGGACATTGCACTTAAATCAAAAATAGTGGAGTTTGTCGAGAAGGGCGATTTCGCTTTGGCGTCAGTGCAGAAGCAGAATGGCACTTATGAGCGAGTTTGGTTCGAAGAGAAGATTTCACAAGATGAGATCACTTTTGAGAAGAACGTTTTTCTCCTTACGAAGGCGAAAGCCCGCTCTTTGGTAGCGAGTTCCCAATCCGAATCGCCGACTTCTCAGCAACCTGCAATTGAGCCAGAATCGATACGTGAATCTACACAAGAGCCAGTCACCACAAGTACGCCTGAGGTGAAGAACCAACAGCGACTCATCCGTATATCGGGTAGTGTACCTCCGGAAGTCTGGAATCGCCTCGGCACAAAGCTCCTTCCGAAATTGCGATCTGGCGAGGATCTGAAAGTCGGAATAAGCTTCTCTGTCAGCATTTCAAGCGACATCGCCGAGAGTGTCATTTTCGAGTTGAGACAGATCTTAGACGATTTGAACTTGTCATCAAGCGTGAGGATTGAGTAGACCACTCGTTCCAAGAGTGAGATACCCTATGCCATCGGCAGCCCGGGCATTTATGACTCTGGGAGTGTTCTAGGCAAGCTCAAGTGTGCCTGACTTGGGTGAAGACTCCGAACTACGAATTCCCGCCCCATTCTCATTTGATAATGCGCAACGTGCGCTGGGCCGTAGCATTTAGCACTTTGCCTCGCAGTCAGAGCTTTCTGAGAGCATGATCTATGTCACCAAATCCGAGATCATTTCGGTGAAATGGCCCTTTTCCGCAGCAATATTATTCAGCTTCCACAGGGATCGGGCACAAGGTACAGCCGTCCGTGGTGTCGGCACTCCGTTAACTCACAACGAATCAAAAGGTTAGGCGGGCGCGATGCGAATGGCAGTGTGAACAGATGGATTGATCTCGAATTCGGATTTTGAACTGGGGTCATAAAGGTACCCCCGGCAGGACTCGAACCTGCTACCCTCTGCTTAGAAGGCAGATGCTCTATCCGGATGAGCTACGGGGGCACATCTGTCATTCGAACACGCAATAATAACCCCGCCGAACCGCA
>Ga0180009_10004674_pt1 | contig 14987 bp, 17 predicted proteins | sample OS_PC_MetaG_FD_123537 | JGI IMG/M metagenome (GOLD analysis project Ga0180009, IMG submission 123537) | Groundwater microbial communities from the Aspo Hard Rock Laboratory (HRL) deep subsurface site, Sweden - OS_PC_MetaG | ecosystem: Environmental > Aquatic > Deep subsurface > Groundwater...
CCTTTAGCCTTCCGAAAATTGCAGATGGATATTTTTATCCGCAGTTTTGTCAATCAAACTCAGTTTCAACTGCAATTTTCGGGTTAACCCGAATGGCGGCCAGACCATCCGCAACCTCCGGAGCGCCGGCTCCGGCCTTATAAAGTTATTTTATCGCATATTGCGATAGATGTCCACCTCCGTTCCAATCCCCGCACCGCCCTGCAGCGGCAGACATTTCCAATCCTGCCCGTCCCTAAAACCACGGGATTCGCCCGCTATTTCAGCGGGCGTCCGCCTAAGGCGGACGAAATTTAGCGTTATATGGCCGGGGCACAGGCCTTGCGGAACCCCGGAAATAAGTTTTTCGCCATTATTTCCGGCGCTCCGGAACAGGCCTAAAAACAGCTTAAAGGCGGTGACGAAGCAGGTTTACCCAACATTAAACTTTATGCGAAGTATCCAAGGGATGCAAAAGATTTACCTTGGCCCCCCGGATAAACAGCTTACCGGGCCTCCTAGATGACGAGGCGGCATTCAATTGCATATCTGGCGATGGCCACATTGTTGCGCAGATTCAGCTTTCGAAGTATGTGTGCCCTATAAGTGTCGATGGTTTTAACACTGAGAGAAAGTTCTTTGGCAATGCTTCCGACCGGCTTGCCGGAAGCGATCATGCACATTACTTGATACTCCCGGGAAGAAAGAGTTTCATGCGGCATCCGCTTATCACCAGCCCTGAGTGACGATTCAACATTATCGATTATAGCCTGGCCCAGGTATTTTCCTCCCCGCACCACTTTGCGTATCGCACTTATAACTTCATCAGGAAAGTGCTCTTTGCTCAAATAGCCGGCCGCCCCCAGTTTAAGCGTCCTTACGGCGTAGTGTTCTTCCGGATACATGCTCAACATAAGCACCGGTATAGATGGCATCTTGGTTTTGATGCGTCTTAAAACCTCCAATCCACCGAGGCCGGGGAGCACGATATCTAAAATGACTACGTCATACTTCTGGCGGCCCAACAGTTTGAGCGCCTCTTCGCCGCTTCCCACCTCACCGGTGATTTGAATATCAGGCGCCTTAAGAAGAATCTGCCTCAGCCCCGTACGTACAATAGGGTGATCATCCGCGATTAAAACCTTTATCATTTTCTCTCCCCCGTGATACTGAAAGGAATCGTAATAATCGCACTTGTTCCACGATTTGGCTGGCCCTGTATCTGCAATGTCCCGCCGCAGCTATGGACACGCTCCCTAATCCCCAACAAACCCAGCGTCTTCTTTCCGAGCAGAGTCTCCTGATCTAATCCCTTTCCATTATCTTTAACGCTCAGGACCGATCTGCCCTTGTTTTTTTCCAGACTAATAGTGACTTTTGTCGCCATAGCGTGTCGTGCGACATTCGTGAGCAATTCCTGAATGATCCTGTAAAGCACTAAGGATAAATCCTGATTAAATTCCCCGGACTCAGCACGCACTCGGACAAGACACCGTATTCCTGAACGTTCTTCAAACTCCTCCCCGAGCGTAGAGATTGCGGCCGAGAGCCCAAACTCCTCAAGCAGAACGGGTCTTAGCTCCCATGCAATTCTCTGAAGATTACGAATCGTCGTATCGATGGATGCCGACATCGTGCGCGTCTTTTCCAAGATTACTGTCATCCCCGGGCATTCATCCCGCAATAAGCCTAAATCGATCTTAAGCGCCATAAGTGCATGACCCAGTTCGTCATGTAGTTCGTGGGCGATACGCTTGCGTTCATTCTCGCGGGCGTTCTCCACGCTTCGCAGAAGACAGCGCAATCTTTCATGCGCCGATTTAAGCTCCCGCTCGGCATTTTTCAATTCCACGATCCTTCCAAGCCGCTCTGCGACCATGTCGAGCAGTTTCTGCTCCGCCTTTAGGAACAGGGCATGCTTACCACACCGGGGACTGCATAGGTAGCAAATCTCCAAAACACCCGACAGCCTGCCACATACAAATATCCTGGCGCTTTGCCGGTAGCGCGTTCTGGCGAAATTACGAGTCCTGAAGTCATCTCCCTGTAAAGCAATCCGCGCACATGCAAGGTCTGCGTACTGCCATGATGCAGGCAATAACTCAACGATCCGTTGAAGCACATCTTCCAGCGAGACGTCGGGGTTTTCGCAAATCTTTGAAATGGCATACACGCAGCGCAATTCTTTTGTCCGCTCCCTGAGTTCACGAATAAGCTGCGCGCTATTACTTTCCACTCGCTTGCCCCCGGCACGCATTTGTTTTAAATGGTTCCTTATTGGGCTTTTCATGACTGTTTTCACATCGTTAGTTTATACACACCTTACGGCTGCCACGTTTCGGTTGATCCTTTGTCTTCGGTATTCCAACTATTCTACTATATTGACAGCCGTGTCAACGGGGATCAGTTAAACCCTGAATGACACGCAAAATATGGAAGGTTCTAATGCCGCCGTATACCTCGATTTGGACCGATTCTCCCGCCCTATGTCCCATTAGCGCCACCGCTAAAGGAGCGGCCAGCGATACTTTTCCCGCGGACGGGTCAGCGGCATCGTGTGGCACGATGGTTATACTTGTCGACGCATTCCCACACACATCTTGGACGGTAACACTGCTCTACTTTGACCATTTCGTCCTGGGGTCCTGGCACATACACCATATTCGACACCTCCCGGTTCGCAACACAGCAGGCCCAATAAATCGTTCCAGCCACTGTTACAATTTTATCCGCATCTCGCTGCGAAGGATATCAGGGAACATCTGATGAATAGTCAACATGAGCAACCATGCCGTGCCCCAGTGAATAAGACTTATGTCATCGGTCTTTCTCTGATTCCCACAGCAGCGCTCCAAACTTATAATTTATATTGTCAATACGTATCACGGATGGGAAACTCTACTGCACTAGAGAGCGTATTACTGAAAACACCGCAGATTGACCTTGGCAAAACACACCGGAGGCGCAATAATATGACAATCATCAAAATGCCAAGTTGGGAAGGCGGGCAGAAATTCAAGGCGCATGAAAGCATAAATGCGGTAAAGACCAGGAAACTCTGCGTTATGCTGGATTACCCGCAAGAAGGTGAGAAGATCGGTTCGCCGCACTACACGTTTCGTAATCGGAAAACTTGGTGAAATGAAACAGGTGAGGATCTCGATTGATCAAGGCTCTTGGCGGCTCTGTCGGGAGTCCGCAGGATACTGGTGGCATGATTGGTCGGGATATGAGGAAGGCCGACATCAGGCCGCAGTTGAGTCCCGAACAAAAAACGGGCGGACCGTTACTTCCGAGCTGCGCAAATTCCGGGTAGCCTTTGGATCAGATGAAACACAGCCCGAGAATGCGTAAACGGGCGAAGTCATGTACCGGCAGTTAACATTGATTCCTTCGTAAAAAGTCCCAAACGGTAGGCGCAGGCTTTTCCGCCAAACAGCACGGCGGATCAGCCTCTGGCTGAAGCCTGCGAAAAACAGTAAGCCGTTCCCCGACGAGAACGTCCGCCTTAGGCGGACGGCTACAAAGGCGATTTTTGGGCAAAATTGACTTTTTACGGGAGCGTCAACATTACAAACTTATTAGCGGAGGACCCAAATGGAAAAACCCGCCATCAAGACTAAATGTCCCAACTTTTCTTCAGGCCCCTGCGCCAAGCGGCCCGGTTGGACCGTTGATGTTCTGAAAAGCGCCCTCGTCGGACGGTCCCACCGTTCCAAAGAGGGAAAGGCCCGCCTTAACGAAGTGTCCGAAAGGATGAAGCGGGTACTGGGTTTGCCGGCCGATTACCGCATAGGCGTGGTCGCAGGCTCAGATACCGGCGCGGTGGAACTGGCTATGTGGACCATGCTGGGCCCGCGTCCAGTTGATATATTCGGCTGGGAGTCGTTCGGAAAAGGCTGGATAACGGACGCCGTCAAGTATCTTAAACTTCCTGCTGTGAAGGAATACAAGGCCGACTATGGCAAAATACCGGACCTCAGCAAGGCCGATCCTTCCCACGACGTTATCTTCACGATGAACGGGACCACGTCCGGCGTCAGGGTGCCCGACCTGAACTGGATACGCGCGGATAGAGAAGGGATAACAATCTGCGATGCTACCTCCGGCATCTTCGCGATGGAAATGGACTATTCGAAGCTGGACGTCCTCACGTTCTCCTGGCAGAAGGTACTGGGCGGAGAAGCCGCGCACGGTGTCATAATCCTCTCTTCGAGGGCTTTGAAGCGCATGGAAGAAAACGAGCCGAAAGTGGGCTGGCCGCTTCCCAAACTGTTCAGACTGGCCGCAGAGGGTAAACTAAAGCCCGGCGAACTGGAATACAACACAGTGAACACCCCTTCCATGCTATGCGTCGAGGACGCCATAGACGCACTGAAATGGGCGGAGTCCATAGGCGGCTTAAAAACCCTTGTAGCCCGCTCCACGGCCAATCTGCGGGCTCTGGAAAACTGGGTGGAAAAGTCCTCTTGGATAGCCTTCTTGGCCGAGACGAAGGCGATTCGATCCAACACTTCGGTCTGTCTAAAGATCACGGCGCCGTGGTTCATCACCCTCGCGGAAGAGGAAAAGGCCAAAGCCGCGAAAAAGATCACCGCCATGCTTGACAAGGAAGGAGTGGCTTACGACATAAACTCTTACGGCAAGGCCCCGGCCGGTATACGCATCTGGAGCGGCGCCACCGTGGAGACGTCTGATATCGAGGTTCTGACCCGCTGGTTGGACTGGGCCTATGACGCGGTTTCAAAAGAATATTCCAAGGAGATAGCGAAATGAAAAAAGTCCTGATAGCAGATAAAGCTGATTCTGTTTGCGAGAAAGTGCTACGTGAAAAGGGCCTGGAACCTGTGGTGAAGACCGGAATGAAGCCGGAGGAGTTGAAGACCTGCATAGCCGAATTCGACGCGATTATAGTGCGCTCGGCCACCACGCTTACCGGGGACCTTATCCAGGCAGCCTCCAATCTGAAGGCTGTTGCACGGGCGGGCAGCGGCGTTGATAATATCGACGTACCGGCATGCACCGCTAAGAAAGTTCTGGTAATGAACACTCCTTTCGGCAACACCGTATCCACCGCCGAACACGCCATAGCTATGATGATGGCGCTTGCCCGTCATATTCCGCAGGCCAACACCTCAACGCATGCCGGCAAATGGGAAAAAAAGAAATTTGAAGGCGTGGAGCTTACCGGTAAAACCCTCGGCGTGGTGGGTTGCGGCAATATAGGCGCAGTTATGGCCGACCGGGCCATGGGCCTGAAGATGAAAGTCCTTGTCTACGATCCGGTCATGACGGCCGAGAGAGCCGGGGAACTGGGCGTGCAGCTGGTCCCCCTGGATGAGCTTTACGCCAAGTCGGACTTCATCACCTACCATGTCGTCATAAATCCCGCCACCAAAGGCATGATAACCAAGGCCGCCATAGCCAAAATGAAGAAAGGGGTTCGCATGATCAACTGCGCGCGCGGCGGCATCATGGTTGAGGCTGACATAAAGGAAGCCCTTCAGAGCGGGCAGATAGCGGGACTCGCCTGCGATGTCTACGCCAATGAACCGGCCACCGAGCACATCTTTTTCGGTATGGAGAACGTAATAGCCACGCCCCATATCGCGGCTTCTACCAAGGACGCGCAGGTTACGGTTGCCCGCCAAGCCGCCGAGCAGATCGCTGACTACCTGCTTAACGGGAAAAAGACGCACGCCATCAATGGAGATAAGATATAAAATATCGCACTTTTTTTCTTGATCGTTCCGTCTAATTGAGTAAATTGCTTTTGTGTTCGAGTCGCGGGTAATCGAACGGAGAAAATCATGATAGACATCGCAAAAAATATCGCTACCGCCCCTAGGCGCACTAAAGCTTCGGTAATCCGTGAACTCCTTAAGATAACCACTAAGCCGGGAGTAATCTCCTTCGCGGGCGGCCTTCCGGACCCGCAGCACTTCCCATACGAATTCGTGGCTGAATCAGTGAAAGAGATAATGGCCAAGAAAGGGAGGGTGGCCCTGCAGTACGGGCCTACCGATGGGCTTCCAGAGCTGAAGGAAGAATTTGTGAAGTTCCTGAAAAAGCATGAGAACATCGACGCTAAATCCGAGAACCTGATTGTTACGACCGCCAGCCAGCAGGCGCTGGACATGGTGGGCCGCCTTTTCATAGACGCTTCGGACCCGGTGCTGGTGGAAATGCCCAGCTATATGGGCGGCCTGCAGGTTTTCAAATCCTACGGGGCTGACTTCATCGGCGTCAGGCTTGAAGATGACGGGGTGGATACTGCCCACCTTGAGCGGCAGCTCCAGTGGCTCAGGAGCCAGGACGAGCATTACAAATTCGTCTACCTGGTGCCGGATTTCCAGAACCCCAGCGGCGTGACGCTTTCCGGGGAGAAGCGCAAGAAGGTTATAGAGCTTTCTGAAAAATACAACGTGGTGATAGTAGAGGACTCGCCTTACCGCCAGATACGCTTTGAGGGCGAGGCCCCAAAGATGCTCTACCGACTGGATAAGGAAACCAATAACACTGACAATGTAATCTCACTGTTCACTTTCTCAAAGACCTTCGCGCCCGGCCTGCGCCTCGGCGTCATACTCGCGCACCCGCAGATCATAAAAAAACTGGAGATTCTGAAGCAGTCTCTTGACCTCTGCACATCAAGCCTCAGCCAACTTATCGCGGCGGATTTCCTGCGCACAGGCTTCTTCGAGAAGCACATAGAGGTGGTGAAGAATACTTACAGGCTCAAAAAAGACACTATGGTGGCAGCGCTGGAAAAATACATGCCTGAAGGCGTCACTTGGACAAAGCCGGAGGGAGGGCTTTTCCTGTGGGTGCGCCTGCCGGAAGGGATGAGCGCGGATGATATGTTCCAGGAAGCCTTGAAAGAGAACGTGGCATATGTGATAGGCTCCGCTTTCCATTGCGACGGCTCGGGCAGAAACACCATGCGCCTAAATTTCTCCTATCCGGCGCCGGCAGATATCGAGGAGGGCATAAAAAGGCTCGCGACGGCTGTAAAAAAGCGCTTGGTGGCGAAATAAAACCCGTGTGGGCTTGCTCTTATGCCGGCAATATAAAACAACCAATGTGAAACATTCTGCACCTTAGGCTTCCGGTATTTATTAGTAGAAAGAAGGAGTCCTTTATGACTAATAGCATAATAATTCGGAAAAAATCCCCCGCCGCCGTGAAAGGGAATATTAGCCGATTTATTGACTTTAACTATCGCCATTTCAACTCTCTGACGTTAAGGAACGCAGCTACGGCTTACAGAGCACACATTGAACGCGGCGGAGGGATGTTCTTGGCCATGGCCGGTGCCCTGAGCACCGCCGAACTTGGAGTAAGTCTGGCGGAAATGATCCGCCGGGGCAAGATCCACGCCGTTTCCTGCACGGGAGCAAACCTCGAGGAGGATATTTTTAACCTTGTGGCCAACAATAGATACAAGAAGGTGCCTAATTACCGCGATTTGAGCCCCGAGCAGGAGCGCGAGTTGTTGGAGAGCGGCTTTAACCGCGTCACGGATACATGTATACCTGAAAACGTCATGTATAACATAGAGGACTACTTGCTTAAACGCTGGAATGATGCCGGGAAATCGGGGGTCCACAAGTTCCCTCACGAGTTCATTTATGACCTGCTTTTAGCAGGGGACATAAAGAAGCACTACCAGATAGATCCGGTAAACAGTTGGGTTCTTGCCGCAGCCGAAAAAAACCTGCCAATTTATGTGCCTGGGTGGGAAGATTCCACCCTAGGGAACGTTTTTGCGGCCAAATGCATAAAAGGACAACTTAAGCCGAACACAGTCCGGACCGGGGTAGAGTATATGATGCACCTTGCAGACTGGTACCAACAAACCAGCGAGAAAACCGCTGCGGGACTCGGTTTCTTCCAGATAGGCGGCGGCATAGCCGGAGATTTCTCCATCTGCGTAGTTCCTATGATCACGTTCGATCTGCGAAAAAAAGTCAAGATGTGGAAATATTTCTGCCAGATCTCAGACAGCATAACCAGTTTCGGCTCCTATTCAGGGGCTATTCCAAACGAAAAAATAACCTGGGGGAAACTGGCTGTGGATACGCCGCGTTTCGTGATCGAGAGCGACGCCACCATCGTGGCCCCGCTTATATTCAATTACGTCCTTGGGCATTAATGTTAAACTCTATATGGGGGACTGCACTATGAATGGACGCGTCTTATACATTACAAAAACGGATTGTGAACGGCTCAGGAAATATCTTTCTTCTCCCGCCGCAAGGAATTCACGCGACCGCGGCAATCTGGAGATATTGGGAGAGGAAATCCACAAGGCAAAGATTGTGGATTCGCGCGAGATTGCGCCCGATGTTGTAACCATGAACTCCCGCATTAAGCTGAAGGACATGGATACTAATAAGGAAATCCTTGTGACTCTTGTCTTCCCTGACGATTCAAATATCGAACAGGGGAAGCTCTCAGTCCTTTCCCCGATAGGGACCGCTATTTTGGGGTATTCCCTGGGAGACATCATTGAATGGAAAGTCCCGTCCAGAGTACGCCGCATTCAGATTAAGGAAATATGCTATCAGCCGGAAGCTGCCGGAAATTACGACCTTTAAACGGTTTTTGCCGGAAAGGCTTATCGGAAATTAAAATGGCGAAACATAAACAATTCCAAAAAGAACCGGATTTAAATGAGCTTACAATTTCTCTCCAAGCTGCGCACCATCAAATTCTTTCTCTTGAGAACAAGCTGGATGAATTTAAATGGCTTGAAGAATCCTTGCGCAAACGCACTAAAGAATTAGGCGAACGAGTCAAAGAGCTGGAATGTCTATATGCGGTAGGCAATTCACTGCCGGGAACCAAAGACCTTGTGGAATTATTTCAAATCGTATGTGAATCTATCCCCAAAGGGTTTCAATTCCCTGGGACCACCTGGGTGAGCTTGGAAATGTTCGGACAAAAGTTCTCTTCACGCGGTTTCAAGGATTCTGAGCACCAGATTTCCTGCGACATTCTTGTGCGGGGAAAACAGGTTGGTAGAATTATTGTCTCAGTTGTTCCCGTTTTTGACCGGCACCATAAGACCGCGATATTACCGGAAGAAACTCGTTTACTGCAAATGATAGCCATCTTAACAGGGAAAATAGTGGAAAACAAGGTTGACTCTTGATTCAACCGGCGGTGTTCTCGTCGTCAATGAACGTCTCCTGGGTTATATCATCCGCCGCCGCCGCGTTGCCGGCAAGGCGCAGCGCCAGGCAGTAAACCTGCCGCTGATGTTCCTCTATGACCAGGGCAAAGCTGTTTTCGTCCTGATCCGCCCGTGACGCAGGCGGAGTTTCGTTCTTTTCCATCTCAATTATTGTTTCCACTACCTATACTGACGCATGAAGACATTTTAAGGTTTAGTCCCTTATAATGACGGGAAATCCAAAAGCCGCCCGCCGGTTTTAAACCGCTTTCCCCGTAAAGGCTTATGGCTCGGGCTTCTCCGCTTCCTTTTTCGGCTCCTGTTGCGACCTGTCCCGGATAAGACAAATCGATTTATTCATCCTCCGGTATCTTACCGCGCCGACTATGCCGGTGACGAGCCCGGTCGGGATACAGGCGAGCCCGGCCGCCCAGAACCAGCCCTCGCGCGCGAAATGCACTATCGAAACGCCGGCGATCAATAAAACCACGCCGGAGCGCAGGTACGCCAGCAGGGTTCTTTCGTTTGCCAGAAGCGTCCGATCGATCGCAAGCTCGTCCCGCAGGATAAGCTCGCGGCTGTCGAATCTTGAATAGTGAGAATCTTTCATATTATCCCCTTTCCACGGCTGAACTCAATCTTAAGCGCCTGAGAATATAATACAACTCTGCCGTCGCCGTATCAAATGTCCGTGGTAAATATATTGTAAAATTATCTTATATGGTCCATTCGCCCTGGTTTGCGCTTACTCTCTCAACTTTAGCGGGCCTGGCCACGGGCATCGGCGGCATAATAACCTTTTTCACCGAACACACGAACCGCAGGTTCCTGTCCTCTTCTCTCGGATTTTCGGCGGGAGTGATGATATTTATCTCCCTTTCGGAGATGCTGCCGGACGCGCGCCGCCTTCTCGCGGCTGAAATAGGCGGCAGGGCCGGCGGCTGGGCGGTTGCGCTCGCCTTTTTCGCCGGGATAGCCGTGACCGCGCTGATAGACTTTTTCGTGCCGGAGCCTGAAAACCCGCACGAACCCCATAACATCGAGGAGGCCCGCGCCTGCCCCGCTCTTTTGGCCGGGGACCAGGGCCTATCAGGCCAGGATGCCAACCTGCCCCTCCAACCCTCGCTCCAAAAGGGCGGGGCCTGCCCCCCCAGGCTTCTGAGAACCGGCATTATCACCGCGCTGGCCATCACCATACATAATTTTCCCGAAGGCATAGCCACCATGATGACCGCGCTTCACGATACGCACCTTGGCGTATCCATAGCCTTCGCCGTGGGAATGCACAACATACCGGAAGGGATAGCCGTCGCCGTGCCGATCTACTGCGCCACGCAAAGCCGTTCAAAAGCCCTTATCTGGTCCTTCGCCGCAGGATTGACCGAACCGCTCGGCGCGTTAATAGCGTATCTCCTGCTTGCCCCCTATCTCGGCGGCGCGGTCCTGGGAATCATCTTCGCGGTAGTGGCGGGGATCATGGTCTTCATCTCCTTCGACGAACTTTTGCCTGCCGCGCATGAATACGGCCATCATCACTGGGCGGTCTACGGCCTTATTTCCGGCATGGCCGTGATGGCGGCCAGCCTGATAGCCTTCGAGAAATAGCCGGCCACGGCTAGAACCCCGGAAAGCACACCGCTATCCCGCAGCCGGGTTTTACAGAAATTTTTAAAAACGCGCGCGCCTGTATAAAAAATCTCCGGTTCCGGTATTCATTGTTTCCCGCCGCAGACCGGGCACTTCCGCATGCCGGACGGTTTTTCAAGGCTGCTGCTTTTCAGAAGCCGCTCGTCGCCGAATATTTCCCTGGTCGGGCCGTCGGCGGTTATCAGGCCCTTGTGGATGACAAGGGCCCTTTCGCAGAGCTCCAAAGCGAAATCCAGGTCGTGCGTGGCGATTATCCTGGTGTGTTTAAAAGTCTTAAGAAGGCCTATCAAACGCCGCCTCGACAGCGGGTCCAGGTTTGAGGTGGGCTCGTCCATCACCAGGATATCAGGCGACAATGCCAGCACCCCGGCTATGGAGACCGCCCTTTTTTCACCCTGCGAAAGCCGGTATGGGGGACGGCCCTTCAGCTGCGCCGCGCCCACGGTTTCCAGAGCGCCCATAACTTTTCCCCCCAGTTCGGCCTCCGGCACGCCCAGGTTCAACAGGCCGAAAGCCACGTCCTCAAATACCGTGGGCATGAACAGCTGGTCGTCGGGGTTCTGGAAAACCATGCCCACCGCCCGCCGCACGGCCGGAAGGTTTTGCTTTTCCACGGAAACGCCTCCTATGCTCAGGCTTCCCGAAGAAGGCAAAAGACAGCCGGTGAAATGCTGCAGCAGGGTCGACTTACCGGCGCCGTTTTCCCCCACCAGCGCCACGGACTCGCCGTGGGGGATGCGGAAGGATACCCCGGCCAGCGCGGCCGTGCCGTCAGGGTAAGAATAATGGATTTTATCGGCTTCAACGATGTGATGGCTCATTTCAATAATCCTGTGACCGCCTGCCCCAGCATAAGGGGAATATTCACAAACCTGAAAACCGAGAAAAAGACCGACCAGCCGAGAGTGAACGCTATTTCCCGGCGGCCTATTTTTGAGAACCGCACAACGCGGATATGCCCGTCAAAGCCGCGGCAGAGCATGGCCCGGTACACCCGCTCGGCGCGGTCCATGGTGCGCAGGAGCAGGTTCCCGATGAGCTGGATGAAGACCCGGAAACTCACGGCCGCCGGGCGGAAGGTCCGCAGGGAACGCGCGCGCGACATCCGCTCCGCTTCTCCGGTAAGCGCGAATATATACCGGTTCAGGAACAGCAGCTGAACCACAAAAGGTTTAGGCACGCCGCACCTTAAAAGCGCCTCGCAGACGGAGTTAATACCTGTAATAGAGAGCAATGCAAGAGCGGCGGAAACCGTAAGCGCGAAACGGGCCAGGATGGACAAGAAAGAAACCCAGCCGCCGGATATTCCGAGCGGGCCGAGCTGGAACAAGATCTGCCTGTCCAGCGCCGGATTAAAAACGCCTACAAGCACGGCGAACGGGGAAACCAGCAGTATCTTTTTTACGAGGTAGCCCGCCGGCAATTTCCCGGCGGCGACCAGAAACACCGGGTACAGGCAGAAAGGAACCAGCGCGGAAACCTCATATTTATTGAAAGAAACCACCGAGACTATAAAAAGAAAGGTCGTTAAAAGCTTGGCGCGGGGGTCCAGCCGGTGCAGCGGACTGTCGCCCGCGGCCAGCGTATCCATGTAGCCTATATCCGCCAGGTTTTTCCCCAGTTTATTCATAAATAGTCAAAACTAGTAACTACTCAGGTTCACGGTTCAGCGGTTCAACGGTTGAAAAAGCGTGGGGAAAAGATAACCCTGAACCCCTGAACCGTTGAACCTTAATCATTCAGGCCGCGGTTTGCCGCCGCTTTAACCCCAATCCTATAAGCGCGGCCAGCAACAGCGTTAACAAGCCGCCCACAAGCCCCGAAACCGAGGCGCCGGCGTCAATCGCAGGCCAGGCGGCTTTTTCCCCGGCTGCGGGCTCAGATTTAACTTCACCGGCGGGAGCGGCTTTTCTGAAGCCATAATCCGGCAGGAAGGCGGTTTTTTCCTGCAGGGAAGCCAGCAGGCCGTGCAGCCGTCCGCTGCTTTCAAGCTCTTCCCTGCCGGATGTTTTCAGCATGGCCCATTCAAGCCCGTCGGGGTGTGCCGAAGCGAACCAACTCAGCGCAGCGCCTGCAAGCACAGCCGCCGCGGCGATGCCCAAAGCGGTTTTTTTAACGCCGACGCCCGGCGGGGTCTTTTCCCCGGCCGCGGTTACTATTTCAGGGCGGGCGGTTATCACAAAGGACACCACCCCGGAGGTAACCAGCCCCTCCACCAAGCCTATAGCCAGGTGTATCGGAATCATCAGCAGAACGAAGGTTTTGAACGGCAGTTCGGAAATGCCCGAAGACACGGTTTCCAGCGCCACGCCGAAAGCCCCGAGCTCGAGGCCTATAACGCCGGCTATCGTCGCGGCAATTATCAGCCGCTTTTTATCAAGGCCGCGGCCTATTATTTTTTTATAGACCAGCGGGTAGGCGACAAAGCAGGTAAAAAAACCCAGATTGAAAATATTACACCCGAGCGCCAAAAGCCCTCCGTCGGCGAAGAACAGCGCCTGCACGGTAAGCACGGAGGCCATAACAAGGAACGCGGAGTAAGGGCCGAGCAGTATGGCGAGTATCATCCCCCCGCCCAGGTGGCCGCTTGAGCCGGTGGCGGGTATGGTGAAATTTATCATCTGCGCCGCGAAGATGAACGCGCCCAGCACGCCCATCAGCGGTATCTTCCTGTCGTCGGCCTCTTCACGGACCTTTTTCGCGCTGTAGGCGATAAGCCCGCCCGAAACCACCCACATAGTCCCCCCGACCGCCGGGGAGATTAAAGCGTCAGCCATGTGCATGGGATTTCCTCCTGTAGTTTATGCTTCCGTTTCAAAATTCAAAATGCAGCCCCGCAGCAAAGCGGGGATGACCGGTTCTAAAGTCCCGCGCTATAGCGCCGGCCACGAACAGGGACTCCCGTATCCAGTACCGGAGCCCGAGCAGCACGGCGCCCTCCCCGCCCTCCCGCCCCTGCGCCTCCCCCACCGCTTCAAATTTGCCCATCGGATATTCAAGCGCCAGGCCGTAAGAGCCGGAACCTTTTTTTGTCTCCTCGCCGGTGGAAAGGTAGCCGGCGTTAAAATGCAGTTTAACGGCGGAAAATTCTTTGGTATATATCGTATTAAGGAAGTATTCCTTTTCGCCGAGCTCGTTCGAGAAAGATAACGCGACGATGCCTTTAACCAAAGAAAACTTCAGGCCTATCGAGGCGGCCCCCGGCTTTTCCTCCCCGGCGGGATGTATCCGGTACGGCAGGGATATGCCTATATCCATTTTTTCCGTTAAGCCGTGTTTGAAGGAAAAGGCGCCGGACTGGTTCGAGAGGCTCTCGCGGTCCTTTGAATTATCGTAGCCGGCCTCAAGTTCGCAGGAATTGAGGGCTACCGTGCCCGCGTCGTCCGTGGCCAGCGGATAAGCCGCGAACGCCCCGCCCGCGCAGGCGCACGCCAGAACGGGGACAAGAACCGCAGTCTTAAGTTTCATCTTTGTCCTCTCTTTTGTTACTTTTATTATTTTCGTGCCACTAAAAGGCAAAAAAATTATTTACCCCGTTAGAAATGAGCCGCCCCGAGGCTGCGGTCGCCGTGCCTGTGGGCAGGGCGGATTTCTAACGGGGTTTACCGGCGCTGGTGACGCTCAGTGTCGTGTGCTTGACGCCTTTCACGGATTTCAGGGAATCGGCCAGCTCTTTCACTTCGGCCGCCGGGCCTTTTACCGCTATTATCTCAAGGCAGTTGTCGTGGTCCAGGTGGACGTGCTGGGCGGAGATTATTATCCCCCCGTGATCGTGCTGTATATCCGGCAGCCTGCTCACGACTTCGCGCCTGTGATGGTCGTAGACCATGGTTACGGCCCCGGCCACCCTGCCGCCTTTTTTAAAAACATCCGCGACGAATTCCTTGCATATCAGGTCGGCTATCGCTTTCGAGCGGTTGGAATAACCCGCCGCCCCTATAAAGGCGTCGAACTTCCGGAGAAGCCCCCCTTCAAGCGAAACGCCGAACCTTGTCAGTTTGCCCATAGTAGCACCTTTTATAGAATAATAGCACATTACGCGCCGCAATTAAAGCCTGCGGCCAATTATGTTACAATTTACTTTTGCGGGCAATCCGTAACGCATCATGACGGGAGAGGCTATGAAAAAATATGTTTTAACCGCGGCGGTTTTTGCGGCTTTATGCCAGGCGTTCTGGTTCGC
>Ga0180009_10004675_pt1 | contig 14980 bp, 12 predicted proteins | sample OS_PC_MetaG_FD_123537 | JGI IMG/M metagenome (GOLD analysis project Ga0180009, IMG submission 123537) | Groundwater microbial communities from the Aspo Hard Rock Laboratory (HRL) deep subsurface site, Sweden - OS_PC_MetaG | ecosystem: Environmental > Aquatic > Deep subsurface > Groundwater...
TGAGGCGCGCTGAACGCCACACTAAGCCATTGTTTTCGCTAGTGGCCTTCATGTCTCGCCTAAATCGTCAGCGGTTGCGGCCAGCACACCGATTTAGGCGAGACAGGCCACTAGTCGAGATCAGCGGCCGATCGTTGCCGTCTTGCCGTCTTGCCGAATTGATCCGTCTGCTACAAATGATACAGTCGCACGGCTCACATCAAAGATGAGCCGCCACGGAACGGGACGCCTCACTATGCTCCGGACCAAAGTTCTATTCGCGAAACCGCTCTTGCGGTTGCTCATGGGCGTCCTGATGGTGTGCATCGGGAGCGTGGCCGCTCACGCACAGACCTGCGCGCGTGGCGACTTCGAAGCCATCGTCGATGACGCCGTCGAGGCGCTGCGCCAGCTCAATGCCGACAACAAGCCGGTCTTCCAGGAACTCCTGCGCACCCTGCGGGAAAAACGCGGATGGGAGCACGACGTTTACCTGCGCGAAGCCGCACCCTTCGTGCAGGACGAAAAGATCGACGCCTACGATCAACGCTCCCAGGATCTCCTCACCGACATCGCCAACCTCGGCGAGGAGGGCACCAATGCCGCGACACCGGACTGCACCCTGCTCGTCGAGTTGCGCAATCACATGCAGGCCCTGGTCACCGCGCAGAAGGACAAGTGGAACTACATGTTCACCAAGCTCCGCAATGAAATCGATAAATGATATTTCCGTTCCATTTTTTCTAACGGCCTCCCTTGATTTGACGCATTTACCGCCTAGATCCGTTTTGTTTGATTGACCAAAAACCAAAACGTGAGGTTTCCCCATGTGCGCCCAGCCGAGAGATCAACTCGACACATATTCCCGTGTCGCGTGGCTCGATGCGCGCGATACTGGAAACGTCCCGCACGCCAATCCGCCTGGCATTTGCTGACGGAGACGCTCCGACACCAGAACTGGAAGCTTAAGTCCGGCAGGCCCGCCCTCCGGAAGGCCCTGGTTTGAACCGTTGGCTGCGGAAGCGATCATGACATTGCTGAACGCACAGGCGTCACAGCCAGACCGCCAGCCACATCGGCAGCGGTAACGCTGACGCTTGCGCTCCGAGATCGGTCCGGAAGATTTAATTCGGCAAGCGTATTTGCGTTTTCCGAAAACGATATTTCGCACCCTGCCGCAAGCGATGTCGTTTTTTAGTTTTTCGTTTGGGTGACAATCATGTTGACCAAGTCCGAAAAGGAAAAGGCCATTGCCCACCAGATCGCTCGTTTCGAGCGCAGTGCCCGCCGCCGGCTGCGTAAGCTCGCCGGCCTGTCTCCGCGTCTCGGCGATCTGATCTTGAGCTTTCCCGGTGCCGCCTTTGCCATCGCGACCAACTCGTTCGATCCCGACCGGACCGGCGAAGCGGTTCGCCGCGCAAGGGACGGCTTGAGCCTGCGTGACGTCGCCCAGCCATTGGGGCTTCCCATGTGGTTGAAGCGCGTCCCGCCGGAGGCCTTCGCCGGGCGGCTCAGTTCGTTGCCCGATGGTGAAAAGTTCGCCCGCCAGATCGCGGGGCGCATTCCGCAGAACCCTGCCTATGCGTCCTGCTGGCTGAACTGGGTGAGCTTTGCTGGAACTGCCGGCGACGAGGACTTTGCGCTGTGGATCGCAGCTCAGAAGCCTCCGTTCGTCCGCGCCGTTCCCATCAACCAGGTTCCGTTGCGGCCGCTGGCGCTCTTTGCCTGGTTCTCGATCCACGGCCAAGGTCCCGCCCGCGAACTCATTGAGAAGCCATGGCAGCCGTCCATGCGCTTTGAGACTGCAACGGAGGCGACCCGCCGTTGGCTCGACTCGATTGCCTCGCGGTTCCGTCCACAGCGCCCGCGCCGTGGACCGGGGCGATACAGCCGCCAGCGAAAGGCTGCCGGGCTGCGGATGGTTCCCCTGCGGAACGGATCGCAGCTTCGCGACGAAGGCCGCGCAATGAACCACTGCGTTGGGACATACGCGCATCTGGTGGCATCCGGCGAGTGCCTGATCTTCTCGCTGCGTACCGGTGAAAACCGAGTTGCAACGATGGAGATCCGGCAGAACCGGGAGTTGAAGGCGTTCTACATCGTCCAGCTTCAGGGACCAGGCAACGTCCGCGTCCCAGCGGAGGTGTCGAACTTCGCGGGCGCCTGGGTCGAGCGCTACACGGCCGATCCAGCAACCGCCCTTGTCACCGACGACGAGGAGTTCATGGTCAACCCCGCTGCGTGGCATCAGCTCTTCGAGCCCTACGCGGCGGCCAAGGGATGGACCGGCCTGGAAGCCGAGCCGGCCAGTCTCGAAAAGCTTCTCGTCGAGGCCGACCTTCTGTCCCACACCGGTTGAGGTGTGAGAGGGAAGGCAATCAAGCCGGGGGCCGGACGCTGCGTCCGGCCCCCGGCAATTCATTGCATTCTGCCGGACGGCTTGCTCACACGCCCGCCGAGTGCTGCGCCGCTCCCGCACCAAGGTAGCTGTCGAATACCGCAGCAATCGAGCGCACGAACAATCGCCCCTTCTCGGTCACCCGGAAGCCGTCGCCATCGGGATCGGGTGCAACCAGCCCATCGCCTTCCGATTGCAGCAGCAGTTGCGCTTCTTCCACGACCTCGTGCGCGGCCTCTCCATATCGCTCGATCAACTCCTTCTCGGGGAAGTGGAACGAGCACATCAGTCGCTCGATCACCAGCGAACGCACCTTGTCTTGTTCCGACATCAGGTGCCCGCGCCTTGTCGCCAGCTCACCAGCTTCGACGCGGCGCTGATAATCCGCCACCGCGGTCGCGTTCTGTACATAGCCCTGCGGCAGCTTGCCGATCGCCGATGCCCCAAGCGCGATGAGTGTCCCGGCATCGTCCGTCGTATAGCCCTGGAAGTTCCGCCGAACCTCGCCGCAGGCCAGTCGGTCTCCCGGTCGCGCGAAATGGTCGAGACCGATCCGGACATAGCCCGCCTTGACCAGCAAGCTGCCCGCCCTGTTGGCTTGCGCGAAACGCTCCGTCATGTTCGGCAATGCGTCTTCCGGTATGAGCCGTTGATGCGTCAGCCGCTGCGGCAGGTGCGCATAACCGAACAGCGCCACCCGATCCGGCGACAGCTCGATAACCTGCTCGATCGTCCGCGCCACCGACTCTCGCGTTTGATGCGGCAGACCATAGACGAGATCGATGTTGACGGAATTCACCCCGTGCCGCCGAAAGCCGGAAATCACGTCTCGCGTCGTATCGAACGACTGCACGCGGTTGATTGCGGCCTGCACTTCGGGCGCGAAATCCTGCACGCCGACACTCAGCCGATTGACACCGGCCCGCGCGAAGGCGGCGATGCGATCCTCGCTGATCGAGCGCGGGTCGACTTCGACGGCGAATTCCATGCCCGGCGAAAACTCGACGAGGTCCTTCAGCGCCGCACCGATCCTGAGAATATCGCGCGCACTGAGAATGCTCGGAGAGCCCCCGCCGAAATGGATGTGATCGGCAATCCTCCTCTCAACTGCCAAGGCGGCGCGGACAAGTTCGAATTCCCCCAACAAAACGTCGACGTAATTCGATACCGGCTCGTACTTCTGCGTCGCCTTGGTGTTGCAGCCGCAATACCAGCAGAGCTGATCGCAATAAGGAACATGCATGTAGACGGAGACGCGCTCGCCCGCTGGCAGCGCAGCCAGCCAGGACCGGTACGCGTTTGCCCCGATATCATCGGAAAAATGCGGGGCCGTTGGATAGCTCGTATAACGGGGAACAGGGCTCGCGTAGCGCTTCAAGGTTTCTGGTGTCATCGAGAGTTCCAGACAGCTGTTGCAGGCAGGATCGGGCGCGGCGGGAACTCCGCAAGCGCCTCAATACCCGCTGCCGGACCGCCGGAACTTGACAAGTGTCAAGATAGGACTGCGACAACACGCACACCGGTATTGCTAAAACGCTTAGGAAGCAGCCGCCAGCGCACAATTCACGGCAGCCTTGGACTTCGCCCGCTTGATTTTTATTTTCGCAGCCCGCACCGAACTGAAATCGCTGCAGTCCGTGAAAACCCGAGGCGCGGCAATCGCAAGAGGAGAGACGACCATCTGCGGCACACCCTTTCGGCGGCTGTCGGCAACGATCCGGCGCTCGTACCTGCGGCGAAGTTGCCCCGGCCGGACCTGATCCTGATAGCGGTTCGGATAAGCCGCTTGCCGCTGGTCCGCCTGGCTGCCGTCTCGAAGCGTCAACAACAAGATGAGGCACATCAGTCCGACGATCAGTAGCGTCCCGCCGAGCAGGCCGTCCGATTGAGCGCCGTCGTCGCCGATCGCCGCCTTGAGCGCCAGCCAGACCCACACCAGCGCCATTCCCCCGCGACCTGCCCGCGCAAGGAGCCGGGCCACAGCTGCGCCCAGCCGCTGCCAGCGATCTCGCCCCATCCGACCCTTGGTCGCTGACGTTTTCATGGGATCATCCGCCGATCGTCCGCGACCAGCGCCCGGACGCAATTTCTTGTGCCGCAGGAGCCGCCGACATGAGTCCCCAGATCATACCCATGAGCAGATAGAAATGACGCCAGTGATCGGTATCGATGATCATACCTTCGAGTGCAATCGCAGCGAACGCCGCATAGAGAATGATGAACATCGGTCGCATCGGCGAGGCCCGTGTGAGGTGGCGGAACCCCAGACCAATCGTGATGACGACCAGCATCCAGTAGATCCCGCCGCCGAGCCAGCCCGAGTTCAGCATGACGCTCAAGTAGACGTTGTGCACATCTTCGCGGTGATGGACCCTCGTGAATGTGGCAGCCCCGATGCCGAGCGGGTTTTCCGCGACAAGTCCCAACGCCTTCTGCTGTCCCGCGAACCTGCCCTCCGGTCCGACATCGTATTGCTGAGACAGCGAGGCGCGCTGCTTGAGAAGATCGGCCACCGGCTCGAACTGGATGGCAACCGCGATCAGCCCGCCGAAAAGCGCCAACCCCAGCGACATCAGCGCGACGATCCGCTCCCGCTGCAACGCCGACGGCGCCGTGGCGAAAGCCAAGTATCCATAAATCATGACGCTCAACGCCAGCACGATCCACGCACCGCGCGAGAAGCTGAGCAGCGTTGCCAGAACCAGCACGCCGGCAAGCGCCATCGGTCCCAACACCCGCGTCAGCGGCCGCGTTAAAACGAGATGCAGGAGATAGAGAACCGGCACCACCATGAACGGACCGAACACGTTCGGGTCCTTGAACGTTCCAGCCGCCCGCCCGAATTTCGTGAACAGGTCGTAGGCGCCGGGGAACAGCGAAAAATAGCCAGCGAGCCCGCTCACCGCCGCCACCCCGGCCGCAACCGTCCAGGCATTCAGGATGAGACGCGTGTGAGCCTCAGGCCGCTTGGCCACGAAGGCACCGAATACGAAAGATGCAAGATAGAGGTAGAGCGAGATGACCGTGAACACGGTCGCATGCTGGGTGTCGACTGCAAAGCCGGAGGCGACCAGCCCGCCGGCAGCCGAGACGAGCCACAGCGCCAGATAGAACACCATCATTTCGGAGATGCGTACGAGCCCGATCACCGGCAGCAGTACGACCAGGCCCATGGTCAGCGCGTCGACGGGTGCGGGCTCCGAGAAAACGATCCCGCTTGTTGCGATCGCCAGCCAGACGAAAACCAGCGATAGCCGGTGCGACAGGCTCTTTTTCGCGCCGTCGCCGACGCTTCGTGCACCTGCCAGCCGGACACCCGGCATACCGGCCATTGCTGGCCGGCGGCGGGTGTACGGGAAGCTTGCGGAGAGTGTCGCCACGGCACGAATTCCTGGTCAATCAAGCGAACTGAACCGATAGGTGCAAGAACCCAGCCAGACTCAGAACGCGTTTTCGGTCTTGAGCAGAGCGAACGGCGTCTTCACCAGGATGTAGAGATCGAGCATGATCGACCAGTTCTCGATGTAGTAGATGTCGTGCTCGACACGCTTCTGGATCTTCTCGTGCGTGTCGGTTTCACCGCGCCAACCATTGATCTGCGCCCAGCCGGTGATGCCCGGCTTGACCTTGTGGCGTGCGAAGTAGCTCGTCACGACATCATCATAGAGATCGCTGCCGGCCTTTGCCTGCAGGGCATGCGGACGCGGACCGACCAGCGACAGGTCGCCAATCAGCACGTTGAACAGTTGCGGCAGTTCATCGAGGCTTGTCTTGCGGATGAAGCGTCCGACCGGCGTCACGCGCGGGTCGCCCTTGGTGACGAGCTTGGCGGCGGCCGCATCGCACATGTCGGTGTACATCGAGCGGAACTTGAACACTTCAACGAGTTCGTTGTTGTAGCCGTAGCGCTTCTGGCGAAACAACACCGGCCCGCGGCTGTCGAGCTTCACCGCGATGGCGACACCAGCCATCACAGGTGCCAGCAGAATGAGCGCAATCGTCGCGATGATCTTGTCGAACAGCCACTTCGCGATGCCGCCCCAGGCTTCGAGCGGCTTGTCGACGAGATCGATCATCGCAACCGTGCCGACACGGGTATAGGTACGTGGCGCGAAGTGCAGTTCGCTCAGGCGTGCCGGAAGCTTGATCTCGACCGGCAATTGCGAGAGTTCCTCGACGAGTTCGGCAATTCGTTTTTCGGCGCTCAGCGGCAGCGCCACGATGATCAGGTCGACACGCGTCGCGCGGGCGAATGCGATCAGACTGTCGAGCGAACCCAGTAACGGATAGCCGTGCTTTTCGGAACCGACCCGCGACCCTGCGCGCTCATCGAAGACCCCGCAGATACGGATATCGGCTTCGACGTCGGCTTCCAGCATCGAGATCATTTTCGAGCTGAGGTCGCCTGTTCCGAAAATCACCGCGCGACGGAAAAGACGGCCCGTCTCGATCCAATGGCGCGCCAGGCTGGCGACGACGAGGCGTTCCACGATGATGCCGAATGTGCCTGCAACGAGCCACAGAGCCAGCCAGACGCGGGAAACCTCATCGCCGGCCTTGAAGAAGAACACGACCGCGGCCAACGCGCCGAAAGCAATCGCCGAACCCAGAACGACACGCGGCAGCAAGGCTGCAACCGAAGCGAATTTCGAGACGTTGTAGGCCTGCAGGATTTCCATGACGGCCACCAGCACAGCCGCCGTCCCCACAACCGCCAGCGTGTATCCGTAAGCGTGGGTTGCGATGCCCTCGTCGACATAAAGAGCCGCGATGACCAGGCCGGCCATCACCGTGACGGCAAAATCCGCGAACCGGACGACATCGGCGAACACCCGGCGCGAAATGAGCCGCCCCTGCTGCTTCAACGAGAAATCGGCCAGCCGCGGCGATGCCGCGGTCGCTTGCTGCAGTGTGGTAGTGAGGCTTGTCGGCAGTGCGTTGGTCGCAACGCTCTTGGCAACGCTCATGAAACTCAGCTCCGTGCCTACTTTCGAGGATCACGGGTCTAGGAGCATCTGTCGTGCCATCCGGCGCCGGAACGTAAACGCCGACGGCCAGTCGTTGCCGTTAAGGTAAATCGGTCCGCGTTCGGCCCTTGCCTGCGGGGCCGGCGTTCAAAGCCGGCTTGGTAAATGAAGCCTTGGCGCTGCCGCCTGAACGCCGGCGCAACAAGCCGTCTCTATAGAATTCAAGTACGCAGCGCATCATGTGTTCCGTAGTAAAACGATCGTTCACACATTGGCGCAAACGCTCGGCTCGTACCGCTGCGGCGGCGTAGTCGTCGTTGGCAATGGACATCGCGCAGGCCAGCGCGCCCGCGTCGCCGGCCGCGACCAGCCGCGTGTCGCTGCCCTCGACGATTTCTGGCACGCCACCGACCTGCGTTGCGATCAGCGGAACCCCGGCCGCGGCAGCTTCGAGTGCGATGTAGGGCAGGCTTTCCGCCCGCGACGGCATAACCAGCACCTTGCCGAGGCCGAATGCGTCGCGCGCTGGCATCACGCCTGGAAACGAAACCCTCGCGCCGAGACCCAGCCGGTGTGCCTGCGCCTTGAACTGGGCGCCGTCGGGTCCGTCTCCCACGATCACCGCCCGCGCCTTGCCGGACAACTGCGACAGCGCGTCAAGCAGTACATCGACCCCTTTGAGGTGGCGCAATTCGCCGACGAACACGAACTCTGCCGCGTTATCTTCGAGTTCCCGCAGTTCGAAATCCGCCTGCAGCAATCCGTTCGGGATCACTTTGTTCGCGACACCATCGAGCCGGATGCAGCTTTCGAAGCGTCCGCGGGCAAAGGCGCTTTCGAAGATGATACCGTCTGTCAGCCGCAACAGCCCGGCTTCGGCTGAAACATAGACATTGCCCTTAACGGACCCATCGAAATAGTGAAGGCTGCCGCCATGCGGCGTGTAGAACCGCAATGGCCGGTGGCGCTTTTCCGCCGATGGAAGGCTTCCACCGAAGCGGGCATAAAGCCCCCCCTTGGCTCCATGTCCATGCAGGACGTCAATCCCGAGCTCTTTGCTCAATCGGTGCGTTTCGCGAATGCATTTGAGATCGCTGATGCCAGGCGCGCGGCCCATCGGGATGGAGTGCAGTCCCAGAGGCAATTGCTGCGCGAGGTCGGCCAGCCGTTTGGCTGTCAGTCCATCCGAACTGTTCGAATCGACCAGCACGCCGACTTCCAGCCCCCACTTCACCTGCTCCATCGCAAGGTCGCGGACGTGGCGGAACAGCCCTCCGACGGGAGCACGCAGGATGTGCAGAATTCGCAGGCTTGGGGTCACGCGGACGCACTCCAGGTTGCTTCAGGGCCATACCGCCGCAGCCTAGTGGCCTGTCTCGCCTAAATCGGTGTGCTGGCCGCAACCGCTGACGATTTAGGCGAGACATGAAGGCCACTAGCGAAAACAATGGCTTAGTGTGGCGGTCATCGCGCCTCAATTGACAACTCCTGTGCGGCACCAACAGGTCAATTAAGGCGCGACGCCACACTAGTGTTCTGGATCAGACATTTGACGACCTCCACCCGGGAATCAAATGTTTGATCCAGAACACTAGGGCAAGCGCGATGGCTTAGAAGAATCGTTCGTAGACGAAAACCGTATCTCCAGGCTTAACAACGTAGTCCGACGGTGCCTCGATCTCTTCGACCACTCCGTCGATGCGCCGCGTGATCCGGTACTGCCGCTTGCTCGCCCGCTCCGAATAGCCGCCGGCGATGGCAATCGCGGTCTCGACCGTCATTCCCGACACGTATGGATATTGGCCGGCACTGCGGACTTCGCCGAGAATGAAGAACGGACGGTTCTGAAGGATATCGACGGTCACCTGCGGGTCGCGCACGAATTCGGCGCCGAGACGAGAGCCGATCACCCCGGCAAGCCCGTTTGTCGTCAGGCCGCGTGCATTGACCGTACCGATCAGCGGCACCGGTATCTGGCCGGCGTGATCGACGATATAGGTCCGCGAAAGGTTGGGCTGGCCGTACACGAAGATACGCAGCCTGTCACCGGAATCGAGAAGGTACGGACCATCCGAATCCGCAACCGCCTTTGGTCCCGTCAGCGCAACGTCCGCATATCCCCGATCGACCCAGCTTTCTGCGGCCACGGCCGGTATGACCGGCGCTTCCTCGACTACGACGGGGCCAGCTTGCTGCTCGGAAACGTCATAGGCAAAGGTATCAGAACCCGCCGGAGCACTCATTATCTCTCCCGCCCGCGCCATTGCCCCGCCATGCCCGAACAACGGGCCGTCGGAAGACAGTAGCGGACGGTTCACCGCACAGCCGGCAAGGCCGGGCAGTACGACCGAGAAAATTATGAACGCGCGCCAGGACATGGTCGGGCAGCCTCGTAGGACAAACAACATCACGATCCTAGGAGTAGCCCGCAGTTGGTTAAAAAACCTTGAGCGCAGGTATCAATTTCAGACAATTAAGGGATTTGTTACTCCCATGCGTTCTAATCCGGCTCAACTATTCACAATTTTGAGATCGGACTGATGCGCCAAGCTCAAGCCTCCCCCGACGACATTGATCTGACGACGCTGGGTGCGACCCTGAAACGGGCAGCAACGAAGTTGATTGCCCTGTCGCTGATCGCAGGCACGCTCACCTATATTACGTTGTCGACCATTGCGCCGCAGTTCGAAGCCAACGCCGAACTGGCGATCGTCGCCAAGAGCGCCCTCAACCCGTTCACCGGTCCCGATCCCCAGAATTCATCCGCCGATCTCGCTTCCCGCATGGATAAGGAGGCTATAAACACCCACGTTCGCGCCATCCAGTCCCCCGACCTCGTCGAGAAGGTCGCCGGCGCCCTGCGCCTTGCCGGCCGCGCTGAATTCAATCCTGTCATCGGGCCCGTCGACACATTCTCAGGTGTCCTGCGCGCGCTCGGTCTCAGCGGCGTTCAGAGCAAACTCAGCGACAACGACCGCGTTCTCAACGAAGTTTCCAAACGCCTCGTCGTCTTCTCGCCCGAGTCGAGCCGTGCGATCACCATCGCCTTCACCTCGGTCGATCCGCAACTCGCAGCCGACTTCGCCAACAATCTGGCGACCAGCTATCGCGAGAAGCTCGCCAACGCGACTGTCGCGGAAACCTCCGCCGTCCAGGACCAACTCGCCCCCCGGATCGCAAGACTTCAGGAGGAAGCCGCCAAGGCCGACCAGGACGTCGCCAACTTTCGCAACAAGGCCGGCCTGATCGGCGGCGGCAGCCAGAAAACTCCCATCAACGAGCAGCAGCTCGGCGAGATCACCAGCGAACTGACCAAGGTCAAGACCGCGCGCTCTACGGCTGAAAGCCGGGCCAAGTCCGCCCGCGAACTGATGCGCAAGGGCACCCCCGAAGTCATCCCGGAGGCGCAGCGTTCGCCGCTCATTCAGGCCCTGATCACCCAGCGCGTCGCAGTCGAAAGAGATATCCTGAAGCGCTCGACGAGCCTCAAGCCGGCCCACCCGATCATGAAGCAGCTTCAGGCGGATCTGGCCGCCACCAATCGCCAGATCGCCGGCGAAGTCGCCAACCTCGTCGCGGGACTGGACAAGGAAGCCTTCCTTGCTGCCGAACAGGAACAGGCCGTCGTCGCCAGCCTTGAGACCATGAAGTCGAAGGTGGCCGTCAACACCACCGATGAAGTCGAACTGCGCCGGCTCGAAGGCCTTGCCGCTTCCAAGCGCGCCGAACTCGAGCGCCTTCGCGCGCAGTTCGAGGCAAACCGCGCCCGAACCGAATCGGCGGCTGTCCCGGTCGAGGCGCAGATCCTCAATCTGGCGCGCACGCCGAACGTTTCGAAATTTCCAAAGAAACTGCCCTATACACTGCTGGTCATGGTTGCCATGCTGTTGCTTGGAACCGCCGTTGTCATTACCGCAGGGCTCGCACGCGGTGCCCGTTCCGCCTCCCCGCGCGAAGACCGCCTGCGCGAGGAGATTGCAGCAGCCACCTCCCAACCGGAGCTGCGCACGCCCGCCGCGCTCACCCCAACCCTCGAACGGGTTCGCCGCAACGAGCCGCCAGCTCCATTGAGCGCTGCGCCGCCGCCTGTGCCTGCCCCCCAACAATCAGGAATCGGAAATTTCCTCACCATCAGCGATGTCCCTGCTCTCGCCACCCATCTTCTGGAGATTGCAGCGGGTTCGACGTCCGGGTTCCGCACCCTGATCGCAACCCGGGTAACGCCCGGCAAGGCCGCGGACCTTGCTGTTGAGACCGCCGCTCACCTCAGCGCCGGCGGCAAACAGACCCTGATCATCGACTGGAGCCTTGAAGGTACCGGAATCTCCCGGCCTCTGTCGCTGCCGAACGCTCCCGGCTTCATCGAACTCCTGACTTCGAAGGCCACCTTCGCGGACGTCGTGCGCTGGGTTCCCGGGACCCAGATCCATATCATTCCGAGCGGCTGGGCGGTCGCCGGCGGGCCCGAAAGTCTCGATGCCGACCAGCTCAACCTCATCCTCGACGCGCTCGACGAGGCCTACGATCACATCATCGTCGTCGGCAAGTACGAGAATGCCCGCTCATTGTTCGAAGCCATCCAGGGCCGATTTGATGCCGGTATCGTTGCCTTCGACGAGAACGATCGCCAGCGCGTGCTCGACGATCCCGCAGATACGTTCCTGGGCTTCGAGGTCGCCGACATCGAACTCATTCGATTCGAGCCGTCCCGGCAAGGCAGCGAGAACGCAGCCTGAGTGCCTACAGCGACCTCCGCGTTAACACTCGATTAACTCTAACGATCGGCAATTTTCAAAAAACGTCGATCAGGCGCATCCCTGCACGCCAATTGCATTCCTCCTGGTCCAGGATCAAACCACCGTGCGAATCTTTTCGATTTTCACGTGTCGACCAGAGGAAGCAAGGCCTCATGAGCCGAAACAACACGTCGATTATCAAAGCGGCGCTCACAGCCCTGGATATGACCGGGGCAAATCGTATTGCAGCTCCGCTGACAGGCGGTCTCGGCGCGATCTTGATGTTGCATCACGTCGCCCCGGAAACCGGCGAAGCCTTCGAACCCAACCACATCCTTCGCATCACCCCGGAATATCTCGAACAAGTCATCGGCCTCGTCGACGAGATGGGATACGAAGCGGTCAGCCTCGACGACATCCCCGCACGCATCGCCGCCGGCCGCGATGCCAAGCCGTTCGTTGCCTTTACCTTTGATGACGGCTACCGCGACAACCGCGACTACGCGCTGCCCATCATGCGCCGGCACGATATCCCGATGGCCGTCTACGTCGTCAGCGACTTCGCCGACGGCAATGGAGAATTGTGGTGGCTGGCGGTGGAGAAAGCCATCCGCGAACTGGACCGTATCGATTTGGTCCTCGGCAATCAGAGATTCGTCCAGTCGTGCGCTTCGCTCGAAGAAAAACATCGTGTCTTCCACCAGTTGTACTGGTCCATGCGCCACGCTCCCGAGAGCGAAACCCGCTCCGTTGCCGCAGCACTTGCCCAGCAAGCCGGCTTCGATCCTGTTTCGATCTGCCGCGAACTCGTCATGAATTGGGACGAATTGCGCGATTTCGCCAACGACCCATTGGTAACCATAGGTGCCCACACGACCAGCCACTACGCGCTCGCCAAACTCGATGCAGCGACAGCCCGCCGCCACATGAACGAAAGCGTCGCCCGAATTGAAACCGAACTCAACCTGCCCTGCCGCCACTTCTCTTTCCCGTATGGCAACCAGATCGCATGCGGCACGCGCGAGTTCCGCTCAGCCCGCCGGCTCGGCATGATGACTGCGGTGACAACTGAAAAGGGCCTGATTCATCCCCATCACCGCCGCGCGATGACGGCGCTGCCGCGCGTATCCCTGAACGGCGACTATCAGGATTTGCGGTATCTGCGCACGCTGCTGTCGGGTGCGCCATTCGCGCTTCTCGAAGCTGCCCGCCGGATCACGCAAACACCGGCCGCCGCCGCCCGCGCACTGTTTACCTCTCGTCGGCCCGCGACATCCACTTGATGATGTAGGCGGCCGGAACCACCCACAACAGTCCGGCGATTGCGTAATAGGCGAGTTCCACGAATTTCGAAGTCGTATTGACCTCAAGCGCCACCGCCACGACCATTGCGACCAGCGCGTAAACGATGATCATCACCATCAGCAGCACCGTTCCAGCCAGCTTGCGCATGCGCATGTTCATTTGTCGCCGTAACCTCCTGCAGCCGTCGCCTTGAACTGGGCCGAAGCCCAACGGGGCGCGCCGCTTGGGCGCATTGCGCCGACGCCGACCCTGCTGCTTTGTTGCCCGAAGCCATCCGAAAATCAACAAAGGTAGACTTGCCGATGCCCGCCGAGCGCGCCACGCGAGATCCCGTCCCGGACAATGCCGCTCAATCCTCGACCGTCGCTTTGCGGATTTGGCTGCTGACTATCGCCGCCTTGGTATTTGCCAGGATTGTCGTCGGTGGCGCGACCCGCCTCACCGATTCCGGGCTCTCGATCACCGAATGGCAGCCAATTCTCGGCGCCATTCCCCCGCTGAACGACGCCGATTGGCAGGATGCCTTCGAAAAATACAAGACCATTCCCGAGTACCATCTCGTCAACAAGAATATGTCCCTCGAGGATTTCCAGTTCATCTACTGGTGGGAATGGGCGCACCGCTTCCTCGGCCGCTTCATCGGCCTCGCATTCGCCTTGCCGCTTGCCGTCTTCTGGCTGTCCGGGCGCATTCCCAAGGGCTACGCCCCGAAGCTACTCGGCATCCTGGCGCTCGGCGGCCTCCAGGGTTTCATCGGCTGGTACATGGTCCAATCCGGTTTGACCGAACGCGTCGACGTCAGCCACTACCGTCTCGCCCTGCACCTGACGACGGCATTCGCGATCCTGGCCCTCATCCTCTGGATTGCCTGCGACCTGGCCGACGAAGGCGCCAACGGGCCGATCCGCCTGCATACCCTGACAACCTCGCAAAATCGCATCGCTTGGTCGATCCTCGCCTTGCTGTTCCTGCAGGTGGTCGTCGGCGCCTTTGTCGCCGGCCTCAAGGCAGGTCTCGTTCACAACACCTGGCCGCTGATGAATGGTGCCTTCGTCCCCGCCGACCTCTTGGAACTCGAACCATGGTTCCTGAACTTTTCCGAGAACCCGGCAACCGTCCAGTTCATACATCGATTGCTCGCCTATCTGCTGATCGCCCTGGCGCTCTGGCACACGTTTTCGGTTGCTTCGAACGCCGACGACGAGCGCGTCGTGACGTCATCTCGGGTTCTCGTTGCCGCCTTCGCCGCCCAGGCGGCACTTGGCGTCGTCACGCTACTTCAGGCCGCAAACGCCGCCGAGATCCCAATCTACCTGGGACTTGCCCATCAGGGCGGCGGCGCCCTGGTGCTTGCCATCGCAGTCTGGCACACCCACCGCATGATCCGGGCAGCTTGAACCAACCCTCGACCGCCAGAGCGTTTTGCTGCGCCGGTGCGGCACACTGGCGCTAGGCGGGAAGAAATCCCGGTGCTAGTGCTCCGACTCTGACATATGGTTCCCTGCCGGGAACCTGAATGTCAGCCCGGAACACTAGGCAACCTTTTGATTGTGTTCTGGATTCACAAACATTTGACGACCTCCACCCGGGAATCA
>Ga0180009_10004676_pt1 | contig 14972 bp, 8 predicted proteins | sample OS_PC_MetaG_FD_123537 | JGI IMG/M metagenome (GOLD analysis project Ga0180009, IMG submission 123537) | Groundwater microbial communities from the Aspo Hard Rock Laboratory (HRL) deep subsurface site, Sweden - OS_PC_MetaG | ecosystem: Environmental > Aquatic > Deep subsurface > Groundwater...
AAGACGAGTTTCTGGCCATGGTCAGTCACGAGCTACGCACGCCGCTGGTAACCGGGTTGGGATACATCGACCTTCTCCTCGGCGGGCACCTGGGAGCCGTGGCGCCCCCGATCGTCGAGCGGATGAAGGTGGCCTGGCGCAATCTGAACCGGCTTTCCTCCCTCGTGGACGACATCCTCGCCTACCAGCACGCCACCCGACGCAGCCACGGCGGCTCACTGCAATTGGAGTCCCTGGACCTGCGGGAGCTCTGTCAGGAGATCGTGGGAGAATTCCTGGTGCGCCACGGCGATCGCGCCGATCGGGTGCGCCTCGAGACCCAAGACGGTCAGGTTTTGGTGCGCGCGGATCCCGACTCCATACGTCGAGTGCTCGCCAATCTTCTGGAGAACGCGGCCCACCACGGAGGCGCCGACGCCGACATCCAGCTCATTGTGGACTTCGTGCCGGGCCGACGCGTCGCGGTGTCCGTGTGTGACAACGGCGTGGGCATGGACGAAACCACGGTGACCCGCGTCTTCGAGCCCTTTGTCCAGGCGGGTGTGGACCGAAGCGGGTCTGGACTCGGCCTGGCCATCGTGCGCGAAATCCTGCAGGCCCACGGCGCCGAACCGCTCCTGCAATCCGAACCGGGCGTGGGCACCAAGATTTCGTTTCTGCTCAAGCGCTCGACCACCGCCTTCTCCCTGCCCCGCTGCCTCACTCCGGTGCACGTGCCCATCATCAAGATGCACGCGCAGGCGCGCATTCTGCTCGTGGACGACGACCGGGACACCATCGAGTTTCTCCAGCTTGCCCTGGAGAGCGCGGGCTACGAGGTCGCCACGGCCCCCAACGCCGAAGACGCCATGGCCCGGGTCGCCCAGCGCGTGCCGGACCTGTTCATCCTCGACCTGAGCCTCCCCGGGCAGGACGGCGTCCGCCTCTGCCGACAGCTCAGAACCGACACCCTCACCCGCCATGTTCCCATCTACATGTTCACGGGCCGGGCCGACGACGCCTCCCGCCGCCGGGCCGAGGCCGCCGGCGCGGATGGCTACCTCGTCAAGCCCGTGGACGCGCGATCCCTCCTGCGCACTGTTCAGCTTGCCCTCGGCGATCTGGATGGGAATTGAAGCCCAGACACGCACCGTCTCACGCGGGATTCGAATCTGGAAATCAATCGTTCGAATCAACTTGTTTCGGCCGGGGTGAGTCTGTATCTTCGGCGTCCTTTTGAAAGCCGTCTGAGCGATCGCCTATGTCACGTTGGCTTAAGAATCTGAATACGGAGCAGCGCGAAGCGGTGGAAACCCTGGAGGGTCCCCTGTTGGTGCTGGCCGGGGCCGGAAGCGGGAAAACCCGCGTAATCACACATCGTATCGCCCATCTCATGGACCAGGACGTGCCGGGTGAGAATATCCTGGGCATGACCTTCACCAACAAGGCCGCCGGCGAGATGCGCGAGCGGCTGACCCACATGGTGGGCCGCGGGGCCAAGGCCGTGACCCTGTCGACGTTCCACTCCCTCGGGCTCCACATTCTGCGTGTTGAGGCCAAGCGCAAGAAGCGCCCCGAACCCTTTACCATCTTCGAAACCGGGGACCAGCTGGGGGTGCTCCGGGACATCACCCGACAGCGACGCCTCGAGCGGGGCTACGACCTGGGCGCCATTCTCAGCCGCATCAGCAACTGGAAAAACGCCTTCGTGGACCCGGGAAAGACACCCCACAGCAACGACCCCTACGACGAGGCCGCCGCCGAGCTGTATCCGCGGTACGTGGAGCTCATGCGGTCCTACCGGGCCGTGGATTTCGATGACCTCATCTGCGTGCCCACCCGCCTGTTGGAGGGTGACGCCGCCTGCCGGAAGCGTTGGGCCGCCCAATTCCGCTATGTCCTGGTGGACGAGTATCAGGACACCAACCCCGCCCAGTTCCGCCTGCTCACCGCCATCGCCGGCAAGCACCGCAACGTCTGCGTGGTGGGCGACGATGACCAGTCCATCTACGGCTGGCGCGGCGCAGATGTGCGGAACATCCTGGGGTTCGAGCGGGACTTCCCCGGGGCCCGGGTCGTGTACCTGATGAAGAACTACCGCTCGGTGGGCAGTGTCCTGGACGCGGCCAACCGGGTCATCGCGTTGAACCCCGAGCGGCACCCCAAGCGGCTCGAGCCCGCCCGGGGCCCGGGTCAGCAGGTGCGGCTGACCATCACGTCGGACGGGGACCACGAGGCGGCCTGGGTGGCCCAGACCATCCGGGAGATGATCGACCGTGGTCGCCGCAAGTTCGACGAGATCGCGGTGCTCTACCGGTCCAACATCCTGGCGAAGGATCTGGAAACGGAGCTGCGCACCAACCGGGTGCCCTACCGCGTGCTCGGCGGCACGGCCTACTACGACCGCAAGGAAGTCAAAGACCTGGTGGCGTACCTGAAGCTGGCTGCCAACCCGCGGGACGAGTTGAGCCTGCGCCGGGTCATCAACAACCCGCCGCGGGGCATCGGCCCCAAGACCGTGGAGCAGCTCTCGGACTGGGCCGAGAGCAACGGAAAGACGCTCTACCAATCCCTGGACCACGCCGCGCAGATCATCGGCGCCGGGGAGCGCAGGGCCCAGGCGGTGACGGAGTTCAAGGAGCTCATTGATCGCAGCGCCGGACGCCTCGGGCGCAAAGGCAACCTGCCCGCCGCCGCGAGCCAGCTCGTCGCTGAGCTGAATCTCCAGGAGGAGTTCAAAAAGAGCTCCGAGTCCGACAAGGTGCTGGAACGACGGTGGGGGTTTGTCACCGAGTTTCAGGATGGCATCGAGCGGTTCTGCGAGCGCAACAGCGACAAGACCCTGCGGGACTACCTGAGCCAACTGGCGCTGCTGGACATGGACACGAATACCGAGGAAGGCGCAGACGACAGTCAGGTGACCCTGTCCACCCTACACGGCTCCAAGGGGCTCGAGTTCCCGGTGGTCTTCCTGATCGGACTCGAAGAGGGGTTGCTCCCCCATGACCGCACCCTGAACCCCCAGGCCACCGACGCCGTCATCGGGGACATCGCCGAGGAGCGGCGGCTCTGTTACGTGGGCATGACCCGGGCCATGGACGAGCTGGTGCTCTGCCGCGCCAAGACCCGCCGGGTGCGAGGCAAGCTCCAGGAGCGGATCCCCAGCCGGTTCCTGGAGGCCATCCCCGCAGAAAGCCTGGACATCGAAGATCAGACCCTCCAGGCCAGCGACGACCAGGTCACCTCCATGATGGACGATCTGCGCGCCAAGCTCGGCTGGTAGAACATCAGCGCGACGGGGCTACCTGACGATGGAGTCAAAGACGATCCGTGGGGCCGCCACCACGGGTACGTCCCCACCGGCCTGGCCTGAATCATTGGAACCCCAGCACCACAGAGTTCGATCCGCGGTGACTGCGCACCCATGCTCGTCCCCCACGGCGAGCAGCCGCAGGCCCGTGAGGCCAGTGACCTGAACCGGCGTGAGGCTGCTGGCGGGGCCGCCGGTACCGTAGGTGGAGTCCCCGAGCTGCCCGACGTCGTTGGCCCCCCAACACCAGGCCTTGCCGTCGAAGCCCATGGCGCAGCTGTGGCGCGCGCCCACCGCGACGCGGGTGGCCTGCCAGCTGAGCTGGACCCGTACCGGAGTGGCGCTACAGGCCTCCTCCTCGCAGTCCTCGTGGGAGATGCCATCGCCGAGCTGGCCGTCGTCGGCGGAACCCCAGCACCAGGCCTGGTCCACAGCGTGCTCGGAGCGATCCACGGAGTTGATGGCGCAGGCGTGCGACGAACCGAGCGCGAGACCTTCGCCGCGGCCCAGCACGATGACGCGCAGGGGACGGGGGCTGTAGGCGTAGCCGTTGATGCTCTCAGGGCCGGTATGACTGCCGACGCCGAGCTGCCCCGCATCGTTGGCCCCCCAGCACCAGACGCTGCGATCGCCGGTCAGCGCGCAGGAGAAGGAGTGCCCGACGCGAATCTCGACGGCGCCGGCCAGATCCGCCACTGCTGCGGCCGCACACCGATCCGTTCGAGTGGCGTCGCCCAGTTGGCCCATGTAGTTGCGGCCCCAGCACCGGACGGAGCCGTCAGCCAGGGCGGCGCAGGTATGGTCCGCGCCGGAGGACACCGAGACGGCGTCGTCCAGGCCGGGCACGGGCGTGGGCACCAACCGAAGCTGGCTGCCCGGCGCGGGATCCCCGACGAACTCCCCGAGCCCGAGCTGGCAGGCCAGGTCGCTGCCCCAGCAGAACACCTGGCCGTCGTCTCTCAGCGCGCACGTGTGGTGCAGGCCCGCGGAGATCACCGTGACGTTGGTGAGACCGATGACCCGCTCGGGATCCTGGCCGATGGAACCGTCCGGACCCCGCGGGCTCCCACCCCGGCCCAGCTGGCCGTAGCTGTTGGACCCCCAACACCACACATTTCCGCTCTGGGTCACCGCACAGGTGTGAGACGCACCCGCGGACAGGTCCAGCCAGCCGCCACAATCCTGAGGGCAGCTAAAAACGCTCTCCCCATCCCGCGTATCACAGGCGCCATCCCCGCAGGTGTAGCACCCGGCCACGCGACAGCCGTCGCAGTAGGGTGAGCCCGCCTCATAACCATAGTCGGCGCAGCTCTGGCGGTCGATGGAGCCGCTCTCACACTCCTCGGCCCCCTCAATCACGCCGTTGCCACAGCTGTGACAAAAAGACATGTCCACCCCGCAGGAGGCGCTGCAGACCAACGCACCGTCGGTGTGCCCGGACAGCGTAAAACAGCTCTCACCGGCAAAATCCACGCCGTCACACTCCTCGTCACCCTCCCGGTGCTCATCCCCGCACACAGGCTCGGGGTCGTGCGGCCCGCCCGGCCCGGGATCCTCCCCGGCGGCGAGCGCACAGCCACCACCGGCCCAGCCGAAGGCCAACGCGCTCACCAGAATCCACCAGGGGCGCAGGGAGCTGGTCTGTGTCATTCCGCCTCCGTGACCTAGGGGCCTGGTGCTGAGGTGTGGCCCAGGACGAAAAGCGGACGGCAGAATCTGCGGAAGGGGCGCTACCGTAGCCCTGACTTCTCCAGGAGCTTGTAGAGGTACTTGCGCTCTACGCCGGCCTGGCGGGCCGCCTCGGAGAGGTTGCCCCCGACTCGACTGAGCAGATCCGCAAGGTAGGAGCGTTCAAAGCGGGCGACGACCTCGGCTTTGGCGTCGTGGAAGGGTTTGTCCGCCCGGAAGGCCAGCCCCTCCTCGTCGCTTCCAGTCGCAGGGCGCAGGAGAATGGGCATCTGGGAAAATCCCGCGTCCGGCTGCCGCAGGGCCACGGCCCGGGAAATCACATTGCGCAGCTCCCGGACGTTTCCCGGCCAATGAAAGTCCAGCAGCCGGTTCAAATTGCTTCCTTCCACTTCCATCCCCACGGCACCAGCCCGCTCCAGGAAGAGCCGGGCCAGGGCGGGCACATCCTCTTTGCGCTGACGCAGCGGCGGCAGGTGGACCTCCACCACGGCCAGGCGATAGTAAAGATCCCCGCGAAAAGTGCCGCGCCCCACCTCCTTCCAAACGTCCCTGTGCGTGGCCGCCACCACCCGAACGTCGTAGCGGTCCCGCCGGGTGCTCCCCAGGGGCGTGACCTCCCCCGCCTCCAACAACCGCAGCAGCTTGGGCTGCAACTCAAGGGGCAAATCGCCGATTTCGTCGAGGAAGAGCGTGCCCTGATGCGCCGAGGCGAAGGCCCCGGGGCGGTCTCGATCCGCGCCGGTGAAAGCCCCCCGCACGTGCCCGAACAGATCACTGGCGATGAGCGTTTCGCTCGCCGCGCCGCAGTCAAACACAACAAAGGGGCCCTTGGCCCGCGGGCTGTTTTCGTGCACAGCGCGGGCCGCCAGCTCCTTACCCGTGCCACTCTCGCCCATGAGCAGGATGGACGCGTCGGATTTGCTCGCGCGTTCCAAAAGGGCAAAGACCGTCCGCATGGCCACACTGCCCCCCACCAGCTCGCCAAAACGATCCGATTCGCTGGGCGGGATCTCCACGGTCTCCTCGGCAGGCATGAGCTGCAGGAGCGAGGTCCCCAGGCGCAACACCGCGCCCATGGGCACCAGCGCCCTCGTGAGCGCCACCCCGTCCATGAAGGTGCCGTTGCGGGAGTCCAGATCCGCCACGTCAAATCCGCTTTCGGTGGGCACAACCGTGCAGTGTCGTCCCGACACAGCGTCGTCCGCCAGCGTGAGATCCGCGCTGGCATCGGCCCCCACCACAGCGCCCACCAGGGGCACCGCCACCTCGGTGCCCAGGTCCGGTCCATCGATGACTCGGATCCGCGCCGCGGGCGCCCGGGAGAGTTTCTGCACGTGATTTGTGACCCGTGTAAATCGCATGGTTCGAGTGTCACCCCGCGGGCGTTCCGAAGCAACCGAGTTCTTTGGCGCCCAGGGCGCTCGGGCCCAGGTTCCTCAGCCCTCGCCGTCGGTCGTGCACAGCACCGCGATGGACACCGCGTAGTTGCCGTCGTGTGACAGGCTCAGCTGCACCTCGGCGCCCTGGGCCGCAACGCGTTCGGCGGCCACTCCGGTGAGCCGTGCGCGCGGTCGTCGAGGGCGGCCGGGCGCCTCGGCGAGAGACCACTCCACCACAATGTCGCGAAACGTGACGCCTTTAGCCCAGCCGGTCCCCAGCGCCTTCATGACGGCCTCTTTGGCCGCAAAACACTCCGCAAACCAGGGCCAGGTCGGTCGTTGGGCCTCGCACCAGGCGAGCTCCGTGGGGTCGTACACCTGGTCGCGAATCTCCGGCGTGCGCTCCAGACGCTTTTGAAGCTCCGCAATATCCACGAGATCGGTGCCTAGTCCAAGGATCATGGGATGGCAATCTAACACAGACGTCGGTCGGCTTGCGAATCCCCAACTGCTCGGTACACTGCTCTGGATGATGGATCCGTCCCCGCCAGAGCCTCTGGTTCCCACCCAACTGGGTGAGTTCCGCATCGAGTCCGTGCTCGGCGAGGGGGGAAGCGGTACAGTCTACGCCGCGCACTGGGGGCATCGGGAGGTGGCGCTCAAAGTGCTGCGCGACGCCTGGCTCCCGAGCGAAGATGAGCGCCGACGATTCCTGGAAGAGGCGCGGTTGCTGGCGGACGTAAACCACCCTGGGGTGGTGCGGATCCTCGGCTTTGGCGAGCTGCCCGACGGGCGCCCCTATCTGGCCATGGAGCGGCTCGAAGGGGAGAGCCTGGCGGCCCGACTGCAGCGCGGTGCGCTGGCCGTGCAGCGCTCCCTGGAGCTGTTTGACCAGCTATGCCAGGCCGTACACACCCTGCACGAGCGAGGACTCATTCACCGCGACATCAAACCCGAGAATGTGTTCCTGGTGCGGCAGGAGCAGTACGCGGTGCTGCTGGACTTCGGCATCGCCAAGCCCATGAACGCCCCAGACTCCACGGTCACCCGGGAGGGCGGCGTCCGCGGCACACCGGCCTATATGGCACCGGAGCGGTTCTTCGGCTCAGCGGCCAACACTTCCACCGACATCTACGAGCTGGGCGTGGTGCTCTACACCATGCTCGCCGGTCGCCTGCCCTGGGACGAGGCCAGCGATCCGGTCGCCCGGCTGAATCCGCGGCGACCTTCAGAACTGGGGGTCACGCTCCCGGGGGGGCTCGAAGGGGCGCTGCTCGAGGCCCTGGCCAGCCGCACCGAGAGCCGACCGGCCACGGTGGCCGACCTCGCCCACCGGGTGGCCCACTCCATTCACGAGGCACCCAGCACCGGCGGCGGCCGCCGCACCGCCGATCTGGCCACCACCTCAGCCAGGATGACCGCGCCGGGCAAGGGCCAGACCTCCTCGGCCACGGGGCCCGTCCCAATGATGGGGCCTGGCCAGGGTCAGGGGGACGTAGGCACGGCGCCCACCTTGCGGGTTACACCTGCGCAAATCGCGGCCGCGGCGCATGTTCCGGGCACGTCGGTCCCCACAACCATTGCCAGCTATTGGAGCGACTCCAACCCCAATATCGACGTGACCGGACTGCGAGCAGCGGACTCTGCTGCTCTGGCAGCGGCCCGCCAGGACACGAACCTCGACGTCATTACGGGGAGCAGGGCCGTCGCCGAGCCCGGTTTGTCACCCCGGCGAGACGCACCGACGACTCGCGTCGGGGGTCCCCTCCGCGCCGCGACGCTGGGGATCGGGCTCCCCACACCCGCCGGTACCACACCCGTGGTGCGCCGCCCCCGCCCGCGTGGGCTCCTGGTGTTCATCGGGGCCGGTGCGCTTGTGACCACGCTCCTCTTGGCGGGTATCTACCTGCTCTCCCGGCCCCGAGCGGAGCGAAGGCTGTCCGTGGGCGACACCGGGCTGGTGCGACCGCCGGATCCGCCATCGCCCGACGCGGCCCTGCCGGCGAGGCGCCCCATTCCCAAGGGACGAGACAGCCTGGTTTGGTCCATGCATCCAGCGGATACGCAGCTGCTCGTACGCTTGTCCCACGACCAACTACAAAAGAGTGCGGTGTGGAAGACGATCATCCAGTCAAACACCAAGCCGCTGAAGATCCCGCAGCTGGAGCGGCTCAAAGAATCCTGCCAGATAGACCTGCTGGATCGGGTGGAGTGGATCAGCGTCGGGCTCGCGGGCGACGTAAAAACCCCCCTGGTGGATTTCATGCTGCGTGGCCGCTGGACCCGAGACGAGGTCGAGCGCTGCGTTGCAAGCCTGGGCAAGGCGGCCGACACGCCGTGGACAGTCAAACGGCACGGGAAGGTCACGCAGGTGGAGCTGGGCGGAAGCGCCTTCTGTATCGGCTGGCCCGATCCCAAGACCTTGTTTCTCAGCAACCGGAACGCCGCGGACAGAAAGTGGGTGCAAGAGCGTCTCGCCGGGAAGCGCTCCGCGCGGACCTCAGTCGCCCTGCGGCGGCTGTACGACCTGGCGAAGCCGGGCGCTACACTCTGGGCGGTCATCATCTCCGCTGCGTTCATCGACGAACGGCTATTCCAAAATATCCCCAGACCGGCCACGGCTCTGGTGAATCTGTGGGTGGCGAAGGACCTGAAGTTCGAAGCCGTCACACACTATGCTAGCGCTCAAGCAGCGCTGCAGGCCCGGGACGGCGTGCGCATCCAACTCCATAAGCTCAAGAGCAACGTCTACATCAGCTCGTTGCTCACCCGGGCCGAGGTCGCCGGCACGGGCAAGGACGCCCGCTTCCTCGTCTACCTGGAGCAGGCCAGCGCCCTGCTCTTCGCTCAGGCGCTGTCCTCAGCCCTGGAGTCGGCCGACCTTTCTTCCGTGACGCCAAAGCCCAAGAGCGGCAAATCCAATCCGGACAAACGCCCTGCGTCCCCCTGACGCCTCACCGCAGGCCGGGTCCTGAGATTGCCAATGGCCACCATCGGAAGTATGCTCGCGCGCCGGAGACAGCTGCATTTCAAACCGGAGGATTGCCAATGAAAACGGGTGTGGCGGAAGTGGGCGGGCCCTATAGCCTCGTTGAGCTCTTTGAGGACTCTATCCAAAAGCACACCCGCCGGAAGCTCTTCGGCACCAAGAACCGGGAGGGGACTGCCTACGACTGGGTCAGCTATGCCGACGTGGGAAGACGGGTGGACGACCTGCGGGCCGGTCTGGCGGGCATCGGGATCTCTGCAGGGGACGGCGTGGCCATCATCGCCAATAACCGCACCGAATGGGCCGTGGCGTGCTACGCCACCTATGGTCGCCGGGCACGTTTCATCCCCATGTACGAGGCCGAGCTCGAGCGCATCTGGAAGTACATCATCCAAGACTCGGGCACCAAGGTCCTGCTCGTATCCACGCCGGAGATCTACGAGAAAGTAAAAAAATTTCCCGACGAGATCGATTGCCTGGAGCGAATCTATGTGCTCGACGGCGAGGGAGACAACACGCTGGCTGCGTTGGAGCGTGCCGGCCGGAAGAACCCCGTGCCCAGTGAGATCCCCGCAGGCGACGACATCGCCGGGTTGATCTACACCTCAGGTACCACCGGCAACCCCAAAGGCGTGCTCCTGTCCCACCGAAACCTGGCCAGCAATGTCATCGCCATCTATCACGAGAATCCAGGGAACCTCGGCATGGCGGACCGCACCCTGTCCTTTCTGCCCTGGGCACACTCCTTTGGGCAGGTGGCCGAGCTGCACCTGCTGGTGCACGCCGGCGCCTCCACGGGATTCGCCGAGCGCCCTGACACCATTGTGAGCGATCTGCTGTTGGTGAAACCCACCATGCTCGTGGCTGTGCCGCGCATCTTCAATAAGGTCTACGCCGGGCTGCAGCAAAAGATGCAGGAGACCGGCGGTCTGGCCAAGTTGCTCTTTGACATGGGCGTGGAGGCCGGCCAAAAAATGCGGCGGGGCGACAGGGGTCTGCTCACCCGGATCCAGTTGGCCATCGCCGACCGCATCGTATTTTCGAAGGTACGCCAAAAGTTCGGCGGAAACCTCAAGCTCGCCATCAGCTCCAGCGCCGCCCTGAACGTCAAGATCGCCGAGTTCTTCCAGACCATCGGCATCCCGGTGTACGAAGCCTGGGGCATGACGGAGCTCTCACCGGCACACACTGTCAACATGGAGGGCATGTCCAAACCGGGCAGTGTGGGGCGCCCCATCCTGGGCAGCTGGGTAGAGATCGACAAAACCGAGACGGGCGAGGACAGTCGGGACGGCGAAGTCATCGCTTTTGGCCCCAACGTTATGGTGGGCTATCACAACCTCCCGGACAAGACCGCCGAAGTGCTGCGCGCCGACGGCGGCATGCGCACGGGTGATCGCGGCTGGGTGGATGATGACGGGCACCTGTACATCACCGGCCGCATCAAAGAGCAGTACAAGCTCGAGAATGGCAAATACGTGTTCCCCGTGGGGCTCGAGGAGTCCATCAAGCTGAGCCCCTACATCGAGAATGTCATGGTGGAGGGCGCGAACCGCAGCTTCAACGTGGCGCTCGTGATCCCGGACTTCTCCGCCCTCGCCCCCTGGGCCCGGGAGCACTCACTTCCCGCAGACCCGGCCCTGTTGGTCAAAGAGCCCCAGCTTGAGGCGCTGATCCTTGACGAGATCCGGGCCCGGTGTACCGACTTCGCGGCCTACGAGACCCCGCGCAAAGCGCTGCTCCTCGCCGAGCCCTTCACCACCGAGAACGGCATCCTGACACCCACGCTCAAGCTCAAACGCCGGGTCGTCATGGAACGCTACGGCGCGCAGCTCGAGCCCCTGTTTGACTAGCCGGCCCAGGCGCCCCTCCCGTGGAGACGCCGCAGAGTGGCTCGCCATCACAACTAGGGAATGATGCCCATGAACTGGCTCGAAGATCCCACCGACTGAGCCCGAACCGGCGGGCTGACTTCGCCACAATTTTCACTGGAAGTCCGGGGTGCGAAGGAGTAGGTATCGTCCACTCATATCGCCCAACACCGGAGCTCACATTTCCATGTCTCACGACCCCATCAAGCGCAGCGGCATCGCCGGCTTCATCGATTTTCTGTTCGAGAACAGCGTGTTTCTGCTCGTCGGCGCCACCGCGGCCTTGATTCTGGCCAACGTGGCTCCCGGCTCCTACGGCTGGCTCGTCCACACCAAGAACGCCAGCATCGCCGGGCACCAGGTGAACCTCTTTCATTTCATCGTCAACGACATCGGCATGGCCTTTTTCTTCCTGCTGGCTGGCAAGGAAATTCGTGAGGCCATGCTCCCCGGTGGCCCCCTCGCCAGCGGGCGCACGGCGGCGCTGCCCATCCTCGCCACCCTGGGTGGAATGGCCGGCCCCGCGCTGCTCTATGTCGCAGGCGCCTACCTGTTCAATCCCGCGTTGGCTCGCGGCTGGGCCGTGCCCATGGCCACTGACATCGCCTTCAGCTACATGGTGGCGCGGCTGATTTTCCCACGCATCGCCGGCAAGACCCACCCGGCCATCGTGTTCCTGCTGCTGCTGGCCATCGCCGATGACGCCGGCGGCCTCATCATCCTGGCGACCTTCTACCCCACGGGAAAAACCAATCCCCTCATGCTCGTCGCGCTGCTTGGCACCGCCATTGGTCTATCTCTCCTGCTGTGGAAGGTGCTCAAGGTGAAGTCCTTCTGGCCCTACCTCATCGGCCCGGGAACCATCTCCTGGTACGGTTTCCTGGTGGGCGGCATCCACCCGGCCCTGGCGCTGGTGCCCCTGGCGTGGTGCCTGCCCCATGAGCACGCAGATCTCGGGATCTGGGCACCGGGAGAGTCTGAGGGCCAAGACACGCTCAACAAGATGGAGCACTGGTGGAAACGCCCCGTGGAGCTCATTCTCGGCCTCTTTGGCTTCGTAAACGCCGGCGTGGTGATGTCCGCCATGGGCATCGGCACCGCGCTGGTTTGTGTGGGGCTGCTCATCGGCAAGCCCATGGGCATCGTCGGCATGACCATGCTCGGCCGTCTCTTCGGCCTCAAGCTGCCCGAGGGCATGAACACCCGGGACCTCATTGTCGTCGGGTTCGCCGCTGGCATCGGCTTCACCGTGGCCCTGTTTGTCTCCATCGTGGCCTTCCCCCAGGGCGCGCTGCAGGACAGCGTCAAGATGGGCGCCCTGTTCAGCTTCATCGTCGCCCCCATCACCCTCATCATCGCCAAGCTCATCCGAAAGCCGCCCCCCCAGCTGCCCACCGCGGAGTAGCGCCCCCCCTCCGACTCTGATAGATTTCGGCGCGAACCTACGCAACGCCGGAGGCCCCCATGAGCGCGCCGCTTTGGACACCGTCTGCAGAGAGAGTCGCCAGCTCGGGCATGACTCGTTACCTGACGTACCTCGCGGACCAGCACGGCCAAACCTTCGATACCTACCGCGAGCTGTGGCAATGGTCCGTGGAACACCGCGCGAAGTTCTGGGAGACCCTCTGGGACTTCGGCCAGGTGAAGGCCTCCGAACCTGCCACCGAGATTCTCGTGGACGGCGACCAGATGCCCGGCGCCCGGTGGTTCGTGGACGCAAAGCTCAACTTCGCCGAAAACCTGCTGCGCTACCGCGATGACCGACCCGCCATGGTGTTCCAGTGTGAGGGCCAGGCCCCTCGCTCAGTCACCTACGCCGAGCTCTACGACCGCGTCGCTCGCCTGGCCAGGTCGCTCCGCGCCCGGGGTATCGTGGCCGGCGACCGGGTGGTGGGGTTCCTGCCCAACCTGCCCGAGGCCATCATCGCCATGCTGGCCGCCACCTCCCTGGGCGCCATCTGGTCCTCCTGCTCGCCGGACTTCGGCATCAAGGGCGTCATGGACCGCTTCGGCCAGATCGCCCCGCGCATCCTGTTCACCGCCGACGGCTACTTCTACAACGGCAAGCCCTTCAATTCCCTTGAGCGCATCTCGGGTGTGCTCGCGGAGCTGGATTCCGTGGAGCAGGTGGTGGTGGTACCCAACGTGAGCGGCGCCCCGGATCTATCTCCCGTCCCGGGTGCGCTGCTCTTCGACGACTTCCTGGCTCCGGCCAGCGCGTCGGGGGCCGAGGAGATCGAGTTCACCCAGCTCCCCTTCGACCACCCCCTGTACATCATGTACTCTTCGGGCACCACCGGCGTGCCCAAATGCATCGTACACGGCGCCGGGGGCACGCTTCTGCAACATATCAAGGAGCTGTGGCTGCACACCGACGTGACCCGGGACTCCAAGCTGTTTTACTTCACCACGTGCGGCTGGATGATGTGGAACTGGCTGGTGTCGGGCCTCAGCGCGGGCTGCACGCTGCTGCTCTTTGATGGCTCTCCCTTCGCCCCGGACCCGGCGGTGCTCTGGCGCTTTGCCCAGGACCAGTCCATGACCGTCTTTGGCACCAGCGCCAAGTACCTCGCCGCCCTGGAAAAGGCCGGCAGCAAACCCGGCAAGGAGCTGAACCTGTCCGCGCTACGCACCGTCTGCTCCACGGGCTCGCCCCTGTCGGTGGAGAGCTTTGAGTACGTGTACCGGGATATTAAAGACGATGTCTGCCTCTCCTCCATTTCCGGCGGCACGGACATCATCTCCTGCTTTGCCCTGGGCAACCCCAACCTGCCCGTATACCGCAGCGAGCTGCAGTGCCGCGGCCTCGGCATGGCGGTGGACGCCTTTGATGAGCAGGGCCGCCCCGTGCACCAGGAGAAGGGCGAGCTGGTCTGCACCGCGCCCTTCCCCTCCATGCCCATCTATTTTTGGAACGACGCCAATGGCGCCAAGTACCGGGCGGCGTACTTCGAACGCTTCGAGAACATCTGGCACCACGGCGACTTCGTGGAGATCACAGAGCACGACGGCGTGATCATCTACGGCCGCTCAGACGCCACCCTGAATCCCGGTGGCGTGCGCATCGGCACGGCGGAGATCTACCGCCAGGTGGAGGGGCTGGACGAGGTAATCGACAGCCTCGTGGTGGGCCAGGATTGGGAAGATGACGTGCGGGTGATCCTCTTTGTCATGCTGCGTGACGGTGTGACGCTGGACGACTCTCTTGTGACGAAGATCAAAACGACCATCCGCGCCAACACCACGCCGCGACACGTCCCGGCGAAGATCCTCCTCACGACGGATATCCCGTACACGATCAGCGGCAAAAAAGTCGAGCTCGCCGTACGCAAGATCATCCACAACCAGGCGGTCCACAACCAGGACGCCCTCAAGAACCCCGAGGCTCTTGAGTTGTACCGGGATCTGGAGCCTCTTCAGAGCTAACCCTGTCCCGTCCCCCCGGCAACCTGAGCTACTGGCAGTAGATGATCGTGCCGTTAAAGGTCCGGGGACTGTTACTCGACGTGAAGGGATACCCCCCACCCCAACCGTCCAGGATCTGCAGATGACTGTCCTGGGCGACGATAGCGCCTACGGAGGTGCCATCTGTATAGGCAACGGAACTGGTCGTGGCAGTCACGTAGAAAGCGACGGTCTGCCCGCCGGTCAGCGTTAGATTGAGGTCCAAATTCAGCGGCGTCGGCGTGCCCGAGCCGTTGCACTGGACCGTGGTGCCGGTTCCGAGCTGGGTCCAGCTTGCAGGTGTGCTCTCG
>Ga0180009_10004677_pt1 | contig 14966 bp, 11 predicted proteins | sample OS_PC_MetaG_FD_123537 | JGI IMG/M metagenome (GOLD analysis project Ga0180009, IMG submission 123537) | Groundwater microbial communities from the Aspo Hard Rock Laboratory (HRL) deep subsurface site, Sweden - OS_PC_MetaG | ecosystem: Environmental > Aquatic > Deep subsurface > Groundwater...
CATCTACTGCGGCATCAGCGCCGGGGCCATCGCCGGGTGTTTCCTGGCCAACAGCGTGCCGCCGGCCGAGTTCGTGCGGGCCTTTCACGGCGACTCCACCCTGGTGGACCACATTGGCCAACGCACCATCTTCCAACCCGCCTGGCGAGAGCTGGCCAGTCGGGTCGTGCACATGGCCACCGGCATGTTCTTCTCCCCGCGTCGGACCCTGGGAGACCTGTCCTCTTTTTACATGAAGTCCATTCCGTCGGGGTTTTTCTCCGGCGAGAATATGCGCAAGTTCATCCGCAAGGAGCTCGAACGTCCCGGCCGCACGGACCGGTTCCGCGACCTGGGAAAGGAGCTGTACATCGGCGCCACGGACCAGGACACCTCTGAGCACGTGGTCTTTGGAGATCGCGGCTGGGATGATGTGCGCATCTCGGACGCGGTGCGGGCCTCCACCGCCCTGGTGCCCTTCTATTCGCCGGCCTGGGTGCGGGGGCGCTGGTTCGTGGACGGCTCCTATACCCGCACCTCGGAGCTGGAGGTGGCGGTGCGCAAGGGGGCAACCCTGGTGGTAATCATCGACCCACTGGTGCCCATTCGCAGCGGCGTCTCGGGATATGTGCGACGCAAGGGTGGTCTGTTTTCGGGCATCCAAGGGGTCAAGGCTCTGGTGCACACGCGGTTCGTAGAGGGATACCGCCGTGCCCTGGAAGAGTACCCCCACGTGGACTTCCTGGTGATCGTTCCCGAAGAGGATGACATGCGGCTCATGAGCGGTTCCCCTATGCGGTACAACTACCGCGTGGAGCTCGAGGAGCTCGCGTATCAGCAGACCCTTTTGCGGGTGGAGGAGTCCTATGCCCAGTTCAGCGGTGAGCTGAGCCGCCACGGTTTTCAGATCCGACGGCCCGCCGAGCTGCGCGGCCCGGGCAGGGTGCAACTCCTGTGAGGTATTCATCCATGACAGCGCACGACCCTTGGGAATGTGACTACCTGGTCATCGGCTCGGGCATCGCCGGGCTGGAGTTTGCTCTGCACGCCGCAGATCATGGCCGGGTCACCATCGTGACCAAGGCCGCCCCTGAGGAGAGCAATACGGCCTACGCCCAGGGGGGCATCGCCTCGGTGCTGGGCCCCGATGACAGCGTGCAAAAGCATGTGGCCGACACCCTGGAAGCGGGGGCGGGGCTCTGCAGAAAGTCCATTGTGGAGATTGCCTGTGCCGAGGGACCGGACCTGGTGCGGGAGCTTGCCGGGCGCTACGGCGTGGCGTTTGATCACCGGGGCACCGCCGGTCATGAGGAGGAGTTGGATCTGGGCCTGGAGGGCGGGCACTCCGCGCGACGGGTGGCCCACGTGGGAGACGCCACCGGGCGGGCCGTGGCGGCCCATCTCGTGGACGCGGTGACCGCCAATGAGCGCATCACTCTGCTGGATCACCACATGGCCGTGGATCTGCTCACCATGGCCAAACATGGCGGCGCGGACGCGGTCTTTGGTGCCTTTGTGCTGGACCGCCGCTCCCATGAGATCCGCGCGTTGTTGGCGCGGGCCACAGTGTTGGCCTCGGGCGGCATCGGCAAGGTCTACCTGTACACCTCCAACCCCGATGTGGCCACCGGCGACGGCGTGGCCAGCGCCTATCGGGCGGGGGCGGCGGTGGCGGACATGGAGTTCATGCAGTTCCACCCCACCTGCCTGTACCACCCCGACGCCAAGTCCTTTCTGATCAGCGAGGCCCTGCGCGGCGAGGGCGGAAAGCTGCGGCTCCAGTCCACGGGCAAACGGTTCATGTCCGACTACGACCCGCGGGCCGAGCTGGCCCCCCGGGACGTGGTGGCCCGGGCCATCGACTCCGAGCTCAAGCGCACGGGCGATGACTGTGTGTTGCTGGACATGACCCACCTGGATCCGGCGTTTCTGGCGCAGCGCTTCCCGATGATCCACCAGCGCTGTATGTCCTACGGCATCGACATGCGGCAGCGCGCCGTTCCGGTGGTACCGGCCGCTCATTACAGCTGCGGCGGCGTGGTCGTCGACGACGTGGGTCACACCACCATCCGGAACCTCTACGCCATCGGAGAGGTGGCTTGCACAGGGTTGCACGGCGCCAACCGGCTGGCCTCCAACTCCCTGCTCGAGGGGCTGGTCTTCGCGGCGCGGGCGGCCGAGGCCGTGCGGGACGCCGAATGGTTCCGGCCCGCCCAGCGGCCCCAGTGGGAGGCGGGCGCGGCCATCCAGGGCGACGAGGCCGTGGTGGTGGCCCACAACTGGGACGAGATCCGGCGGCTCATGTGGAACTACGTGGGCATCGTGCGGTCGGACAGACGTCTGGAGCGGGCCCGGCGTCGCATCGCGCTCATCCGCGAGGAGATCCGGGAGTACTACTGGAACTTCCTGATCACCTCGGACCTGCTCGAGCTGCGCTCCATCGCCCTGGTAGCCGACCTGATCATCACCGGCGCCCTCAAGCGCAAAGAGAGTCGCGGCCTGCACTACAACATCGACTACCCCGACATGGACCCCGACCAGGCCCGCTCCATTGCCATCCGCGGCGCCGGTCCCCCCATCTGAGCCACCGGGTCTGAAATCTATGCTGCCCGGGGGGGGGGCTCAGTCGCTGACTGTGTTTCGGCCCTTGGCCTTGGCCCGGTAGAGGGCCTTGTCCGCCTCCCGGCAGAGCCAATCGGGGTCCAGCTCGTTGCAGGGGGCCGCGGCCACCCCGATGCTGATGGTGGTGCTCACCACGACGTCGTCCGTCTCGATCTGGAGCTCTTCGACGCTGATGCGGATCTGCTGCCCCACCTCGTGGGCGTCTTCGGGGGAGTGCCCCACCAGGAACACCGTATACTCATCGCCGCCGAAACGGGTGCCCAAGCCCTTACCCGCCACGATCTCACCGATGATCTGGCCCACCTCGCAGATGGTGCGGCTGCCCATGTGGTGGCCGTGGTGATCGTTGATGGACTTCAGGTTGTCCAGGTCCAGCATGAGGATCGCGATCCAGATGCCCTGGGGGGCGAGGTTCTTTACCCGACGGCGCAACTCGGCGTCGAAGCGTCGCTTGTTGGGTAGGCCCGTGAGCTCATCGGTGGAGAGCCAGGCCTCGATCTTCTCCTGGTTCTCGATCTCCTTGTCATCGGCCAGCCGGAACTCGAAGAGGGTCTCCCCGATCTCGATGCGGTCGCCGTGGGTGAGCACAAGCTGGCCCTGAATCTTCTCGCCGTTGATGAAGGTCCCGTTGGTGGAGTTGTTGTCCCGGCAGACGTAGCCGTCCTCCGCCTCGTCCCAGCCCACCCAGATGTGCAGGCGGCTGGCGCTGTCGTCGCTGATGCGGAAGTTGGCCTCGTCTCCCCGACCCACCACCAGCGGCGTGTCCAGGGGCTCGTGCATGCCCAGGTCCGCCGGTGCGCCCACGACCACCTGGATCGCGGCCCGGGTGGCCCGGGGCCAGGCGCGGTTCGCCACATCCTCTCTGGAGATGCGAACGGTGCGGGCTTTGCGTTGGCGACTCTTCATTGCGTCATGTTCACCAGCAATGGTAACTAATAACACAGTTCTGCACGAACATGAACGATCCCCGTGCACCATCCCACATCTTCGATTGACATCCCTCAACCCGTGGTCGATCATTCCGCGCGGGAGGTCATGAACATGACTAAAATCGTCGACGTATTCGCCAGAGAGATCCTGGATTCCCGCGGAAACCCCACGGTGGAAGTGGAAGTGGAGCTGGAGTGCGGTGCTCTCGGTCGGGCCGCGGTGCCCTCGGGCGCCTCCACCGGAGAGCACGAAGCCCTGGAGATGCGTGATAAGGACGCGTCCCGCTACGGCGGCAAGGGCGTGCTCCAGGCTGTGGCGAATGTGAACGAAAAGATCCATCCGGCGGTGCTGGATCTGGACGCCATGGACCAGATCGCCGTGGATCAGGCCATGCTGGATCTGGACGGCACGGCCAACAAGTCCACCCTGGGCGCCAACGCGATCCTGGGGGTGTCCCTGGCCACGGCCCGGGCCGCGGCCGAGGCCTGCGACATGCCCCTGTACCGCTATCTGGGCGGCGTGGGCGCGCGGCTGTTGCCGGTGCCCCTGATGAATATCTTGAACGGCGGGTCTCACGCGGACAACAACGTGGACATTCAGGAGTTCATGGTGGTGCCCGTGGGCTTTGATCACTTCGCCGAGGCGCTGCGTGCGGGGGTGGAGATCTTCCACAGCTTGAAGGCCGTGCTCAAGGGCCGCGGGCTGGTGACGGCGGTGGGGGACGAGGGTGGCTTTGCGCCCAACCTGCCGTCGAACAGCGCCGCCCTCGAGGCCATCGTGGAGGCCATCGACAAGGCGGGCTACCAGCTTGGCACCCAGATCGGTCTCGCCCTGGATGTGGCCGCCAGCGAGTTCTACGACAAAAAGAAGAAGGTCTACAACCTGGCCGGCGAAGGCAAGGTCTTCGACTCAAACGACCTCATCGGATACTTCAGAGAGCTGACCGGGAAGTTCCCCATCCTGTCCCTCGAGGACGGTCTGGACGAGAACGACTGGGACGGCTGGGTGGCCCTGCACAAAGCCCTGGGCGACTCGGTGCAGCTCGTAGGGGATGATCTCTACGTGACCAACACCGAGCGGTTGGCCAAGGGCATCGAGCTGGGCGCGGCCAACTCCATTCTGATCAAGGTCAACCAGATCGGCTCGCTCACCGAGACCCTGGAGGCCGTGGACATGGCCCACCGGGCGGGCAACACGTGCATCATTTCGCACCGCTCCGGAGAGACGGAAGACTCCTTCATCGCCGATCTGGTGGTGGCCACGGGCGCCGGTCAGATCAAGACAGGGTCGGCCTCCCGGTCGGACCGGCTGGCCAAGTACAACCAGCTCCTCCGCATCGCTGATGACCTCGGCGAGGCCCAACTCTACGCCGGCCCGACCTTTCCCTACAAGAGGTAAATCATTCCGCAGCTGAGTCACCGGCCGCCTCCCGCGCTCCGGCGAGAGCGCGCGTTGCGGCGACGTTTGCGCTGGTTGGGGGCGGTGGTGGCGTGGCTTGCCCTGGGGGCCGCCCTGGTGGCGCTGCTGCACGGAGTGGCCGCACGGCTACGGCTGTCCATGCTGTTGTCACCGGGGTTGCTGATTCCGCTGGGGCTGCTGGCGCTGGCGGTGGCGGCCGTGGTGGTGCTGCGGCGCGCCTACACCCGGAGTGAGATCCACCTGGAGGGACCGGAGCTCCAGGTGCGCCCGGGATGGTTGACGCGCCTCGTGAAGGGGACGGCCCCGCGGACGCTCAGGCTGCCCGACGCGCAGGCCATCCGGTTGCTGGCGACGGGGGATGGCGCGCGCCTGGCCTTTTTCGGTGAGGAGGGATCCCCTCCGCTGCTGGTGACGCTGGCCCGGATTGACGTGGCGGCGTTTCTGGAGGCTGCAGACCGGGCCCCGGGCAACGTCTGGGAGTCGCGGGCCCGCATCGCGTCCGAGGAGCTACGCGCCCGGGGCGAGAGGGTCCTGTTGCAAGGTGCGGCGCACCCCCCGCACGCGTCGGGCCCGGAGCTGGCCGCGACATGCCGGGCCGCGGGACTGTGGCAGCTCGCAGCAGACGCGCTCTGGCCCACGGTGCTCTCCCACCCCGGCACGCTGAAGCACGCGCTGGATCTGCACGCCGGGGAGCGTCACCGGTTGCCCACCGTGAGCTGCCTGGCGTTGCTTCAGGCGCTGGTCGCGCTTCACCCGCATTCGCCGACGCTGTTGTTGGACTACGCGCGCCTGTGTGTGGTGCTGCGCAATCGCCCCGAGGCCCAGGCAACCCTGGATCGGCTGGTGATGCTGCCTGACCCGCCGGCGGTGGGCGTGCGGTGGCGACAGGTGCTGCGCGAGAAGCGCCGGGTGCCTGCCCCGCCAAGCAAGGCCACTTTTGGCATCGAGGTGGCCCTGCCCAGTCATCGTATCGAAGGCGACGAGCTGGTGGTGGACGATCGCTGGCGGGTGGGCTTGCACTGGTTTGTGGCCTACCGGCTCCTGCCGGGGTTCTGGGGGCTCCCTCGGCGACTACAGCTCATCGACGTCTGGGGCGCGAGCCACATGGTCATGGGCGACCCGCTGGATTGGGCGGCCCGGCTGGAGCGTTGCGCGCCGCATCTGCGGGAGGTGCACGATGAGGGCCTGCTGTGGCCCGGTACCGCGGCGCGCATCCGGCAGCTTCGGCGCCGGGGCCGAGGCCTGGGCGGGGACCCCGACGCCGAGCCGGATCACGCGCCCAAAAAGGCCGGGGGCTGAGCCCTGGATCCCCGGGTGTGCTCGTCCCAGTCCCGGCTACATTCCGAGGGCGTCTAGCACCTGGTCGAAGTGATCGACGTACCAGTAGTGAGCGGCGTTGTCGATGAACTGCGGCCGCGGGTCGGACAGCTCGGCCACCACCTGCTGGGCCAGGGCCACCGGCACGTTGGCGTCCTGCTCCCCATGGAACAGGTGCACCGGCCCCTGGATCGTGGACAGGGCAAACCCCCAGCGTTGGCGCATGAGGCCGATCTCCTGGTTGAGCCCGTCGGCGCCCTGATAGAAGGCCTCCGCGTATTCGTCCTTGAGCGCATCAAAAACCTCAGGGCGCGCGAGCACGGCTCGATCCGGCGGCGGGGCCGCCATCCGCATCTGGCTCGCCATGAGCGCCGGGGCCACCCGGGCTCCGAAGGCCAGGGCCCAGACGAGGACCTCTGAAAACAGGGGCGACAGGGTGTTGAGCGCGAAGGTGAGCCGGACCTGGGAGGCCAGCGTGTCCCGGGCGGCCTCCTGGTGCGCGGGCCCCATACCACTCACCACGGCCAGACCGGTCAGCCGTTCGGGCAGCAGCGCCCCGCAAGCCAGGGCGTAGGGTCCGCCGTTGGAGATGCCGACCACGCCGAAGCGCTCGAGCCCGAGCGCGTCTGCGAGGGCGGCCACGTCCACGGGCCAGTCGGTCAGGGCGCGGCCGGGCTGGGGATCGGAGCGGCCAAAGCCGGGGCGGTCCGGGGCGATGAGGCGCACGCCGCGGTCACGACAGGTTTCGTGAAGCACCGAGCCCATGAGCCGAGAGCCGGGCCAGCCATGAAACAAAAAGCAGGGGGTGCCCCCGGGCTCTCCCCAGGTGGCGTAGCAGAGTCGGCGTCCGTCGGGTAGCGCAACCCAGTTGGGTTCCTTCATCTGTTCTCTCTCTTTTTGTCCGGGGTCCGGGCTCTCGGGCGTTTTTCTAGCGGATCGCTTCGGGAGACGCAACCACGGATGAGCACAGGCAGAAGCACCAGGTCTGAGGCCCGCGCCGTCGCCGTGGCCACGGCGGTCAGCCAGCCGAAGTGGAGGACCGGCGTGAGGTCAGCAGCAGGATCATAAGAATTGAAGTCTGTCTGATCTCTTTGAACAGCGTGGGCACTGTGGCTGCGTGAGCAGCGTCAGCCAGGGGGGCGGATGAGGACTTTGAATGCGGCGGGGCGACGGGCGTGCTCGAAGGCGAGCAGGGCGTTGTTGAGGGGGTAGGTGGCCTCGATCATGGGAAGCGGGTCTACTTTGCCGTCGGCGAGGAGCGCCAGCGCCTGGTCCATGGGACCGCAGCGGGAGCCGACGATTGTGATCTCGTCCACGACGAGGGCGGAGAGGTCCACGGGGGCTGTGCCGGGGTAGGTGGAGTTGAGCACGAGGGTGCCGCCCGGGCGCACCGCCGCGCGGGCCTCGGCAAAGCCGGCGGGGGAACCCGTGGCTTCGACGACCACATCAAAGGGCGTGGTGGCGGTGGTGTGGGGCAGGTCTTCGGGGAGCAGGAGGGTGATGTGCCGCTCCCGCAGGGCGTTTCTCTGGACCGGGTGCTTGGCCAGGGCGTGGACCTGACAGCCGGTGGTGACCAGCACCTGGGCGATGAGCTGTCCCAGACGGCCCGCACCGATGAGCAGGACCCGATCGGCGGGCGTGAGGGTCACCTGCTCGGTGACACGCACGGCCGCGGCCACGGGCTCGGTGAACACGGCCTGCTCGTCGGAGACGCCCTCGGGCACCGCGTGGAGGCAGGAGATGGGCAGGGTGATCAGCTCGGCGAAGACGCCGTGGCGGCCCTTGATCCCCAGCACGGTGCGTTTGGCGCAGTGATGGGTTCGCCCTGCCGTGCACGCGGGACAGTCGTGGCACGGGATGTTGATGTCTCCCACGACCCGGCGTCCCTCCCACTGGCTGTCGGCGGGCGCTCGGACGACCTTGCCGACAAACTCGTGGCCCGGGATGCCGTTATAAGGGTAGTAGCCGTTTTGGAGCGCGAGATCCGTACCGCAGACCCCGGCCAGGCGTACCCGCACCAGGGCCTCACCCGCGGCGGGCGTGGGCACCGGGACCTCCCGGATGCCGAGTTGCTGATTTTCGAGCCAGAGGCATTGCATGGCGTCAATCCGTCGGTTCGTCGAAGTAGGCCGCGAAGTGCGGCTCCAGGTCCACGAGGCAGTCCTCCACGTCGAGCTCCGCAGAGGTCGCGAAGGTGTCCAGAAAGATCAGACTGTTTACCGCCGCGTCGGCTTCCGAGGCGGCCCGGATGCGATCCGCGAGCTTTTTGTTCACCTGGTGTAGCTGCGAAAACAGCTTTAGCAGGCCCGTGAGCTCCCAGTCGGGTGCTCCCCGGCCCCGGGTGACGCGCAGGTATTGGGCGATGAGGTACATCCCCACGAACCGGAACATGGTGTGCTGCTGGTTGCCGAAGGGCAGGTGGTGCTGCGCCATGGGCCGAAGCTTCTGCATCACCGGGCAGGCTGATAGCGCCATGAGCAATCCGATGAGGGAGCGCACGGCGCTCTGGTTGGCCATGGTGTGTTCCAGCCGGCCGCTGGGACCGGTGACCACTACGTGCACCGTCTCGTAGGACATGCGGTCGGTAAAGGCCTCCACCACGGGCCGGATGGAGAGGGCTGCGGGGCAGGTCCGGCGACTGCCCACGGGCAGCGCGCAGTCTGTGCACCCAAACCGGTCCAGGGCCAACCAGTCGGGCACGGGCGCAGTGGGGTCCTCGACGGAGGTGTCGCTGTCCATGTCCACCTGAAAGTCGATGGAGGTGTGTTCGTCGAAGGTGAAGGTGTAGCCAATCATGGCTTTGGGCTCCTCGTCCACTGTGGCCATGAAACCACAGAACCGTCGAGGGGCAAAGGGATCAGCGACGGCGGTCGCCTGGCGGGGGGCGGGGAGAACGCCGTCGCGTCCGCCTCTTGGGGCGTACGAGGCGGTGGGGTCGGCTCCGGCCCCGGAAGCGATCCAGTCGCGCCATGCAGGCGGCCCAGGAGCCGCGCTCGGTCTCGGAGAACGCCACGGGTGACACCAGCGCAAGGTCGAGCTCGGAGGTCTCGAGGCGCTTTCGGCGATGCATGATGCGCAGGATACGGTCCACCCAGCCGCGCCAACGCCGACCCACCTGGCCCCGACAGAACTTTTTGTAGTGTCGCTTGGGGCTGGGCAGGGTGGAGGCCAGATAGGCCGCCTCCTGGGGAGCCAGGGCGCTGGCTTTTTTGCCGAACAGGTGTTGGGCCGCCCGGCCGATGCCGAAGATCCCCGGCCCGAACTCGATGACGTTCAGGTAGATCTCCAGGATGCGATCCTTGCGCAGGTGCTTTTCCAGGTACCAGGTGAGGATCAGCTCCTGGAGCTTTCGCGACAGGGTCTTGTCCCGGCCGAGGATCACGTTTTTGACCATCTGCATGGTGATGGAGCTGGCACCGAAGACAAATCGCCGGGCGATGAGGTTCTTGGCCAGGGCGGTCTGGAACTCCCGGGCGATGAACCCCCGGTGGTAGAAAAACCGCGAGTCCTCGGTGGTCAGGATCGCTTTGATGAGGTGCCCGGAGATCTGCGCCAGGGGCACAAAGTCCGGGTTGTCCGGCCCCACCTCGAATCCGATGCGGTTGCCCGCGTCGACCAGCTCGTGCCCAAAGGGGCCGGCCAGGCGGGCCGCCGACAGGTCCCAATCCACCGCGGTCACCCGGCAATCCCGGGCATCCACCCGACCGTCCAGATACACGCTGGAGGTGGTCAGGTAGTGGAAATCCGCTTCGGCCTCCACCTTCATGCCGAACCACCCCGCCACCCGCATCTTGGCCAGCCGGGGGATCATGCCCTGGGGGATGGCGTCGAGCACATGGCTGCACCGGGTGCGCGGAATGGTGACCGTGAGTTTGATGCGTGGCTTGCCTCGGAGGCGGAGCACCTCCGCGGTGAGCTCCACGTTCAGACGGCGCCGCTTGAGTCGCGCGCGTTCGATGCGCAGCAGGTCCTGCTCCACCAGATAGCTGCCTCTTATGTGACCCTCGAAGCCCAGCTCCTCCACGGGCTCGCGTGACAGGTAGGGGTGCTCAATCGTCAGCCCCGCCAGGGAGGCGCTGCCGGCGAAGGTGAGCCGACCGTGGATGAGTTTTAATTCCAGGTCCGCGCTGAGACGGGCTTTTCCCGGATTCGGAATGAGCCGTTTGGGCAGGATGGGAGCCAGCTTGTCGAGGCTGAAGCGGTCGGCCTTGAGGGTGAGGGAGACCTCGGCCCGGCGGGGGTCCAGCAGCCCCGCGAGCCGGGCCCGGACCGTGGCGCGCCAAAGGGTCTGTTCCACGTCACCGTACCCGCCTTTGAGCGTCAGTTGCAGGTGCCCTTTGGTTGCGGTGATCCGGCCGGCCATGTCTGTGAGCACCAGGTTTTTGTGCAGCCGGAGGCGCGCGCCATTGAAGGTGATCACGGGCCAGCCCTGGAAACGTCCGAGGCGGGTGCGGAACGCAAGCTGCACCTGCTGGGCCTGTAGGGGAGAGAGCTGGCGGGAGGTGAGCCCGACCCGACCGAGGGTCACGATGGAGCGTCCTCCCGGCCGAAGCGTAGCTTCCAGGGTGGGCGCCCCCAGGTGCAGGCCGCGCAGCTCGTCCTGGCCCTCCAGGGCGCCCTGCCGCAGGGTGACTGCGGAGAGTTTCATGTCCAGTCGGCGGCTCAGGCTGTGACGGGCCAGGCGCCTGATGAGGTCGGTGACGTTGTCCGTGCCGTCGGCGCGGCGACGCAGGCAGAACAGCGGCCTGATCACCGTCATGGATTGTAGTTTGAGCTTGCCGCGCAGAAGGGGCCAAAAGGCATAGGTCAGGACCACCCGCTCGGCGTGCATGAGCGGTTTGCCGGCGCAGTCGCGGCCGCCCTCCACACGCACGTCCTGGAGCACCAGGCGGCCGGTGCCACCGCGCATGCTCCCCACGTGAATTTTGCGGTGGAACCGCCTCTCCAGGGACGGCAGCACGCGGGTGCGTACGAGCCGCTCCCCCAGCCGCGGCGCCAGCAAGGCCGCGGTGATGCCGAGACCGACGAGCACCGTTCCCACCACGGCGAGCACAATCCACCGCCGGCGTCGTTTGCGCCGGGCCCGTCGCCGCACCAGCCCGTCGGCGGTGGCGCTCTCGGTACTCTCCGCCGGGGGCCTGGTCGGCGTGTGCGTGCTGTGGGGATCGGGATCCATGGCTCGTTGTCCGTTTACGGGCGGCCAAGCCTACCCTTCGGCACATCCTAGCCCGGGCTGGGGGTACAGGGCAAAAACAGACGGTTTATTGGCAGGTGATGCCGATGACGAGCTTGCCGCCCTTGTGCGGCGGGCCCACAAAAAAGAAGGTGCCGCCGCGGTCGAGCACGAGCGTGGTCTTGAGCATGCGCTTGGCGGCCTTGTAGCGGGTTCGGCGGCGGTACAGGGCCAGCTCGAATCGCAGGCGGCGCTTGTGCCGGGAGGCGAGCACCTGGGAGATGAGCTGCCCTTCCAGGCGGTAGGGTCCGGCGAGCTTGGCCCGGGCAATGCGCCCGGAGGCCAGCTTCATGGAGGCTACCCGGAGCAGCTTGAACGAGACGAACACCTTAAAGGGTTGGGCTTGCAGCCGCCGCTTCAAGTGACGCAGGGAAGCGGGAAACCTGCCGGGCACGTTGAGCCCGTTGATCACGTGGATCTTACAGCCCGCGCTGAGCCGGGTCGAGGCGTGTTTCGCCGAGCGGGCTAGGACCTGAGGCAAGAGCCACGGGCTGGTCATCAGGGTGAGCGTGAAAAGCACGGCGAACACGGGCCGCGCAGGGAGGCCTTTGTCGGGTCTCATATGGGATCCGTGCTCCCAGGATCGTCTCCGGCGTCCGCTCCGTTCTCGTCGTCGTCTTCGTCCTCGGGGTAGACCCAGATCACCGTGGTGGTGCGCTTACCGTCCTTGATCTGGAAGATGTCGGGGTGACGCCCCTTGAACTCCATCTTCTCGATGTCCACGTTGTCGCCCGCTTCGATCTTGGCGGCGCGGCGCGTGGGCAGGGGCCGCTCGGGGTTGAGGGAAGAGCTGATCAATACGCCCAAGACCACGGCGGCGGCCAAAGCGCAGACCCCCACCGCCGCCCAGCGCACCGGGTGTCCTCCCATGGACTGCCCCAGCCAGGCCTTCCACCGCGCCAGCATTCCCAGGTCCGCGGCATCGGGGTCGGGCTGGACCTTTTCCTTTTGCCCGATGCGCGCGGCCACCGCGGGCCAGAGCCCGTCGAAGTCTGCGGCGTCGGCGGCGGCCTCGGCTTCGGCGCGGATCAACATCCGCATCTGGGCCAGGGACTCCAGTCGCTTGGCATCGTCGGGGTTCTCCGCGACGGCCTCGCGGGCCTGCTTCGCGTCGGAAGAGTCCAACTCGTCGTCGTAGAGCCGCTGCAGGGTTTTGTCGTCTAGACCGCTCATGGAAACACCTTACTGTCAGACGGCCTCGTCTGCGTCTTCATTCAGAACCCCGATCAAATAGATCTGAAGTCTTTTTCGGGCGTGAAACAGGCGCGACATGATGGTGCCTTTGGAACACTCCATGATCTCCGCCATTTCGTTGTAGGAGAGTCCCTCGAGCTCCCGCATCACGATCACGGCCCGGTGGTTGGGAGACAGCAGCGCCAGGCCGTCGTTGATGTGCCCCAGGGTCTCTTTGTTCCCGAGCATCTGCTGGGGATCCGTGCCCTGGCGGCTGGGCACGATGTCCGTGGCGGCCAGCACGCCCTGGGACCGATCGATGGCGTCGTCGTACTCCACGCTGTGGGCCCGGCCGGCCCGCCGCAGGTGGTCGATGCACAGGTTCACCACGATGCGGTACAGCCAGGTGTAGAAACTCGCCGATCCCTCGAACTTGTCGAGGTACCGATGGACCTTGACGAAGGCTTCCTGGGACACGTCCATGGCGTCCTCGGGGTTGTGCACGATCCCGTAGGCGAGGCTGTAGACCTTGCGCTGATAGCGCTTTACCAGCACCTCAAAGGCTCGCTGATCACCGTCGCGGTGGCGGGAGACGAGCTCTAGGTCCTTGGGCTCCAAGCGCGACTCCCCCCGATGGCGGTGTGTTGGACCGGACCTCTGGGTTCCGTGTCTGTTCCTCCGTAGGAGCTAATCCATGGACTTTGCACGACTATATGCGTAGCACGGGCAACTCCCATGGGGCAAGTCTTATCCGGGTTTGCGCCAATCGCCCGGTGGACCTACAAATAGTAGGTGACTTCGACGACCGCCCAGACGTCAGACCCCATGACCGCCATCCCCAGCGGCGCGGAGCGGTTCATGGACCGCTACGTGCGATCCATCCGGAGACGACTCGCCGCGCGATGGCTGCTGCTGGGTCTCCTGGGCGCAGCCTTTGCGGCCCTGGGGCTGGTGCTGGCGTGGCTGGCCGGAGCCCTGGGCGGCGCCGGGCGGGAGGTGCCCCTGGGAGTGCTGCTCGCCGAGGTGGCCGGGGGTCTGGTGGCCGTGGGGGGCATCGCCGGGCTGATCCGCCTCGGGCTGCGGTCCCCTCGCAGTGTGATCCGCCGGCTGCGGCGAGTGGACGCGGAGTTGGCCGAGGATCTCTGCAGCGGTCTGGAGCTCCGGTCGCGCCCCATGGGCTCGGGCTTGGAGCGCGCCTTTGTAGGGTGTCACAGCGAGTCCGTGGCCGAGCGGCTCACGCGGCTGCCCCCGCGGGAGCTGGTGTCTTTTGGCCGGCTCGGGCAAGCGTCCTGGCTGCTGGGCCTGGGCGTGGTGCTCACGGGCCTGGCGGTGGCCACCCTACCCCGGGCGGCGCCCCGGTTGTTAGCCGTCCTGGGTGCCCGGGCCGGACCGGACCGGCTGCCCCGGGTGCTGCGTGGTCCAGGCGTGGGCGAGGTGCGGCTGGTGATCCACCCGCCCCGCTACACCGGGCTTCCCCTGGAGGTGCTGGTGCCTGGCAAGGCGCCCGTTTTGGTGCCCACGGGTTCCCGGGTGAGTGTGGTGGCCATGGCGCCCGAGCCCGTGGTCTGGGCCCGCGCGCTGATCCCGGGGGGCGGACTGGTGGCGTGCACGCCGCTGGGGGAGCGCATCTTCCGCGTGGAGCTGGTGGCCCGCCGACCGGGGGCGGTGGTCTTTTCCTACCGCACGGTGCGCGGAGTCCTGCACGCCGGGGAGACCGGCCCGCGCATCGATCTGCGTCCGGATCTGCCTCCTGACCTGTCGGCCCAGCCGGCCGACGAGAATATTTCACTCCCGCGTGCGAAGGTGCTGCCCCTGCAATACGAGATCACCGATGACTACGGGATCCTGGAGGCCCGCCTGGTATGGCAGACGAACCTCGGCGACGAAGGAGCTCTCGTTTTGGGTCGGGGGCCACGGTTCGGCACGAAGCGCAAAAGGCGCCTGGCCGGGGTCCTTGCGTGGGACCTCACCCGGCTCGGCCTGCGACCGGGGCAGAGTGTACGGTTTCATCTGGAGGCCCTTGACAATCGTACGGGAAGCTCGGAAAGCACGGGCCCCCAACGGCGCCGCACCCGGGAGCAGACGCTCACCATCACCGGCCCGCGCCCGCCCGAGCTGCGCGTGCTGGCCCGGTTGCGTACGCTCTTTGAGGACTCCGTGCGGCGGCTGGCGGATCGGTTGGAGCACGACCAGACCCGCCCCTGTGACCAACGCCTGGCAGCGTGGAAGCAGATCCGGGGGCCCGAGTCCGCCTTGGCGGCTAAAGTTGCGCGTCTCATCGCCGAGGTCCGAG
>Ga0180009_10004678_pt1 | contig 14964 bp, 25 predicted proteins | sample OS_PC_MetaG_FD_123537 | JGI IMG/M metagenome (GOLD analysis project Ga0180009, IMG submission 123537) | Groundwater microbial communities from the Aspo Hard Rock Laboratory (HRL) deep subsurface site, Sweden - OS_PC_MetaG | ecosystem: Environmental > Aquatic > Deep subsurface > Groundwater...
AATGACAAAAAGAAAACTATGCCCTAATAAACAAGAAAATCTAAAGGGTTGTCCATGCACTTGGCCTGATTGCTAAAACAAAGGATTTTGTTGTGAATGCGTTAAACACCATAGAAAAGATAAAAGTTTGCCTGCATGTTTGAAATAAAGTACAATAAATATAAAAACTCTTTAAGAATTATATTAATAAAATGGGTGAAAAATTTAATTTTATTGATTTAAAGTATAAACCACACAAAGATCTAATTTGTTTATTTAAGATTCATCCTGCAAAAGGGGTTTCTATGAAAAAAGCAGTAGACACTGTTGCTTTAGAGTCCAGTGTTGGAACATGGACAGAAGTTCCTGGACAAAAATATGTTTCTAAACTCAAAGCAAAGGTCTTCTCAATCAAAGGAAATTTTGTAAAAATAGCATATCCGCAAGAACTTTTTGAATATAATAATATTCCAAATATTTTATCTAGTATTGCAGGAAATATTTTAGGAATGAATGCTGTAAAAGAAATTAGACTAGAAGATGTTTCTTTTCCAGAGAAAATTTTAAAAGCTTTTAATGGGCCAAAATTTGGAATTAAAGGAATAAGACAATTACTAAAGGTAAAAAACAGGCCATTTGTAGGAACAATTATAAAACCCAAGCTTGGGCTTAACACCCAGCATCATGCACAAAGTGCATATGAATCTTGGCTGGGAGGATGTGATGTTGTTAAAGACGATGAAAATCTTTCAAGCCAAAAGTTTAATATTTTTGAAGAGAGAATTGCAAGAACATTAGAAAAAGCTGACAAGGCCCAAGAAGAAACAGGTGAAAAAAAAGCATATCTAGTTAATGTTACAGCTGAAACAAAAGAGATGATAAAAAGAGCTCAACTTGTTGAAAATCTTGGAGGCAAATATGTTATGATTGATATAATTACTGCTGGATGGGCTGCAGTTCAAACACTAAGAGAAGCTAATTTTAAAATGGCTATTCATGCACATAGAGCAATGCATGCAGCATTTGACAGAAATCCGAACCAGGGAATTAGCATGATGGTTTTGGCTGACTTTGCTAGACTTGCTGGAGTTGACCAGCTACATATTGGTACAGGAATAGGAAAACTTGATGGAGACATAAAAGACATTGAAGAAATAGCAGAAGAAATTTCAATGAAACAAGTAAAAGAAGTACATAAAAGATTAAAACAAAACTGGAGTAAAATTAATTCAGTACTTCCTGTGTCTTCTGGAGGGCTTCACCCGGGGCATGTTCCATTTTTAATTAAACATCTTGGAAAAAATCTAGTGATTCAAGCAGGCGGGGGAATTCACGGCCATCCTCAAGGAACAATTGCAGGAGCAAAAGCAATGCGCCAGGCAGTTGATGCAACACTTAAGAACAAATCCTTGAAAGAATATTCAAAAACCCATGAAGAACTTGCACAAGCTCTAAAAAAGTGGAATATTTAAAATGTTTTTAAAAAAATTTTGGAAAGAAGCCCCAAAAATTCCTCTTACTGCACTTATTTTTCATATAATCATAACAATCTTATGGATGTCAAAAATAATTCCTCCACCAAGTTCAATATTTGTCATTTTAGAAAATTTATATAATAATTTTGGATATCTGGGTCTTTTTATTGCAACATTTTTAGAAGGAATTGTTTACCTTGGTTTATATTTTCCAGGATCTTCTATAGTTGCCTTGGCAGTATTTGTTTCTGATGGAAAATTCTTGACTCTTCTCTCAATAAGTATTTTAGTGGCTATTACTTTAACAATAACTTCTTTTGTTAATTATTTTTTAGGAAGACATATCTCTTTTAAAAAAGAAGCTGATGTTCTTGGTTTAAAAAAGTCTAGCAAAAACCTAATTTTTTCAATAATTCACCCAAATATTCTAGCATTTTACTTTTTTAATGAAGGTTACAATAAAAAAAGTTTGATGAAGATAATTTTGGTTCCTTTTTTAATGATTCCTTATGGGCTCGTATTTGCTTATATGCTATATTTCCTTTCAGCACCGATAAAATCTAAATTAGATAGCCCATATTTTATAGCCTTATTAATTCTTTTCTGGATTATAATCGCATTTATAATGGATCACAAAAAAAAGGTTAAAGAAGAAATAAAAAGGTTAGAGAAGGTGATTTAATTTTTTCTGCACAGGAACTTTATCATCTTTGTTATACAAGAATTCTTTTGGTTTTAATCTATTAATTAGTTTATCAAAAAGCGGAGTAACATCGTTTTCTCCTCTACAACTATAAAAAGAAAAATACAAAGAATTATACTCTGGGTAAGTATGCACTGCTAGATGAGATTCTGAAAGTAAAAAAATAAGAGTAAAACCTTGAGGAGAAAAATCATGAGAAACAACATTAAGAACAGTAAACTTGTGCTCATCTAAAAAAGTTTTCACAATTTTGTTTAAGGTAAAGCTCTTGCTAAGAAAACTAGAATCTAATCCCTGCATCACGCAAGAGATTTCTTGCCCTACTGGCGGCGATTGATAAATTGATTGGGTCATCTTCCATAAAAATCACTTCCTCAGATTATAATTTAGATTATAAGATTTGGCTTTAAAAAACTTTTTTGCGAATTCTGCAACAACCTTTGGTTCATAAAACTTACAGGAGAATATATCTAAAAAAACCCTGTTGGTTTTATTTGCAAAGTGGGCTGAAATTAAAGAGGTTTCAATCAGTTGAGTCATTGAAAAACCTGCAACTTCTTCGTCTTCTCCAAAATTAACAACAACACAATTTCCAAATCTTTTCATTTTAATTAACTCGCAAATTTCTACTACAAATCGTTTTATCTCGTCGGGATTTCTTATTAATTCAGGATCGCAATCATGTAAATCAATCATAGAAGAAAGACCCCACGCAACGACCTCTTTATAATTTTTCTCTAAATGATTCATAATGCAGAACTAACATTATTTCTATTTAAAAACTTTTTCCTACCCTAAAAAGAAGTATTTTTATGCTTCTAAAAAGAACAAGCCTAAAGAAGATAAATTTAAAACTTGTTCTTCATTTTAAAAAGCATGGCAAAATTTAGAGAATTTATAACCAAATCTGGAACAAAAATATTTGCTGGCAAAGACGCAGAACAAAATGAAATCCTAGTTAAGCAGTTTTTAGGCAAATCAAACACAATGATGCATACATCTTTGCCTGGAAGTCCGTTTTGCGTAATAACAGAAAAACTAAAAGTAGGGGATAAAAAAGAAGCTGCAATTTTCTGTGCTAAAAAAAGCCAGGACTGGAGAGATAATAAAGAAGATGTTAGAGTTCATATTTTTACTGGAAGAGATGTTTACAAGCAAAAAGGAATGAAAACAGGGACCTTTGGGGTTAAAAGATTTAAAGAAATCAAAGTAAATAAAAAAGACATTGAGAATTTTAAGTGATGAAAAGAGTGTCTTGAAATTGCTTCTAAATTAATTTTAGAAATTAGGTAATGTATAAAAACCATTGAGTATTTTTCTAGGTATGACAATATCGCATGTTCAGCTAGGAAAAAATAAAATTACTGAAAGGTTTCTAGAAACTTTAAAAGGCCATTTCAAAAACCATGAAAATGTTAAGATTTCTGTATTAAAAAGCTGTTGCAGAGATAAAACCGAGTTAAAAGAAATGGCAGAAAAACTCCTTGAAAGCCTAGGAAAGAACTATACCTCTAAAACAGTGGGTTACGCAATCGCAATAAAAAAGTGGCGCAGGATAATGAGATAACTTTATAAACCTAAAATTGTAGTTATTTTAGACTAAATTAGCCTTTTAACGGTTAATCTAATTCCGCAAGGAATGGTCAAAACATTAAAATGGAAAAAAAAGAATTTAATCCAGTTTATGAACTAAATTCACAAGAGTATAATAATAAATTAGCTGAGGCTTTAAAAGGAGTTCCTGAATTTAAAGCTCCTGAATGGTCATATTTTGTTAAATCTGGACCTGCTAAACAAAGGCCAATTAATGAAGCTGATTTCTGGTATAAAAGATCCGCTAGTATTTTAAGACAAATTTACAAAAGAGGAATTGTTGGAGTAAATAGATTAAGAACAAAATACGGAAGCAAAAAAAACAGAGGATATGCTCCGGAAAAATTTGTAAGAGCTAGCGGAAAAATAATTAGGATAATATTACAACAGTCAGATAAAGCTGGTTTTACTGAAATTGCCCAAAAAGTAAGAGGAATAAGAGAAAGAAAACCAGGAAGAACAATGACAGAAAAAGGAAAAAAGTTCTTGGGGGGAATAAAGTAAAATGGGAATTAAAAATACTCAAAAAAAATCAACACTTTCTAAAAAAACAAGACAGACTAAGTGGGCTCCTATCTGGGCTGTTTTAAAGAAATTTGGAAAAGGAAAAAAAGTACATCCTTCTCAGATGACAAAACAAAAAAGATCTTGGAGAAGGACTAAACTACATATAAAACCAAGAAGACAAAAGAAGTCACATATGGGTTAATTAAAAAATGGCTAAAACAACTGAAAAGAAAAAAGAAGAAAATATTGAAAGAACATATATAATCCCCCTTAGAAAAGAAATTATAAAAGTTCCTAGATATAGAAAAACTGAAAAGGCAATCAAAGCAATAAAACAGTTTTTAGCTCGACACATGAAAATAAGAGACAGAGACTTAAAGAAAATAAAACTTGATAGTTATGTAAATGAATATATGTGGGCAAGAGGAATAAAAAATCCTCCAACTAAAATTAAAGTAAAAGTAATAAAAAATCCTGAAGGAATTGTTAAAGTTGAACTTGTAGACTATCCTAACAAACTTAAATTCAAAAAGATAAGAGAAGAAAAAATCAACAAAGATGCTAGCGAAGTTGCAAAGAAGAAAAAACAAGAAAAGAAAGAAAGTGAAAAGGATATAGAGAAAAAACCAGAAGAAGATAAAAAAGAAGAAGAAACTAAGAAAGAAGAAGAAAAAGAAAAGAAAGCTGCTGTTATTGAAGCAGGACAAGAACTAGAAAAAGCTGCAGCAAAACAAGCAAAGCATCAAAAACAAGAGAAGAGACAGCCAAAGCACACCCACAGAATGGCTTTGCAGAAGTAAAATTGCTTAACTAATAATTCTTAAGAGATTAATTAAAACTTCTTGGATAAATATTTGTTTTTCCATTGAATACCTCTATAAAAAACATATTTAAAGATTATGGTTTTATCCTTTATATGCTACTTAATTTAATAAAAGAACTGCAAGAACAAAGAAATCCTAAACAAGCAGAACTTTTGCAAAGATTCTTTAAAACTGGTCCAGGAGAATATGGAGAAGGAGATAAGTTTTTAGGAATTAAGGTTCCAATCCAAAGACAAATTGCAAGCAAATACACTGATCTTAATTTACAAAACATCCAAAAACTATTAAACAGCAAGGCTCATGAGCATAGACTTGTTGGACTTTTAATCTTAGTTGATAAATTCAAAAAAAGTTCTGAAACTGAAAAAGGAAATATCTTTAATTTTTATCTTAAAAATACAAATAACATCAATAATTGGGATTTAGTTGATTTAACTTCTCATAAAATTGTTGGGGAGTTTTTAAAAAATAAAAAAAGAGATGTACTCTACAGATTAGCAGAATCTACAAACCTATGGGAAAAAAGAATTTCAATAATTTCTTGTTTTGCTTATCTCAAAGACCAGGATTTTAATGATGCATTAAGAATATCTGAAATACTTCTTAATGACAGCCATGATTTAATTCATAAGGCTGTTGGATGGGTTTTAAGAGAAATTGGAAAAAAAGATAAAAAAGTTGAAGAACAATTCTTAAAAAAACACTACAAAAATATGCCTAGAACAACGTTAAGATATGCTATTGAAAGATTTGGAGAAGAGAAAAGATTAAAATATTTGAAAGGAAAAATTTAATTTAATATTTCATCAACTTTTTTCTTCATTTCATCTAATTTTTCTTTTCCTAAATAACCTTCAATCTTGCCAAGAAGTTTTCCATCTTTAAAGAGTAAAAGAGTAGGAAGTTCTTTGATATCAAATCTTTTATCTAAATCGGATTTTTTAATTTCAAGTTTTCTATACTTTATGTCTTTTCCAGCAAAAAGTTTTTTAACAGGGATAGAATTTATTAAACATTCAAGTAGATCTTCTTTAAAAAATTCTACTGCAACTAACTCCTTAGAACCTAAAATTCTTTCCTTAAACTTTTCTTCAGTAATTAGGGTATCTTCATTAACTGGTTTAGCCCCATATCTATCAACAAAAAGATCAGAAATTTTCCTTTCATCTTCCTCTATCTCTTTTTTAATCTCTTCAAACTCTTCATCTGTTTTAGCTACTCTCATTGCTTCAACTGGGCACTCTTTTTCACATAATCTGCAATTAGTGCATTTAGAATTATCAACTTTGAGTTTTTTTTCGCTTTCATCCCAAAAGATAGCTTTTACTCCACAAACTTCTATACAAGGACATTCTGGTACATTATCACAAATTTTAAAATTGATTAATACTGGCATAATATATAGAAAATTAAATAGTTTAAAAACATTTAAAGAGAATGAAAATCGAGCTTTATTTAGTTCCTAATGATAAGGAAGGAGTTTTATTAAAAAAATTCTTAGAAAGAAATAAACTACCCCACAAGGAGATTATTACTAAGGATATAAATTTATTAAGAAAAGCCACTCAAAGCAAATGGAGAGAAACTCTTATATCTTTACTTAAAATAAGATCCTCTAGTTCAATTCACATTATTGAAGGATTTAATCCTTTTGATTTAAAACAATTACTAGAACATATTAAAAAATATAACCCAAGAATTGAAAAGGATTTTAAATAGTGAAGCTCCCTAAGGCAAGACCTTAGGGCATCTAGAAATTATCCAACCTTAATTGCCCACTTTTTCTTCCTTGATTTTTAATATAATTTCTTATTATATCCGCGTTTATTCCTTCACCCACCGTTCCAACATAACCTCCATCGCTCCAAAATTCTCCTCCCCACAATTCTTTTTTTATATCGGGATGTATTTCAAAAAGTTTAATTGCAGTTATACTTTTAACAATTCTGAATACCTGTGAAGCTGAATACTTTGGTACAGATTGTAACATGAAGTGAACATGATCTTCATCAAAACCAATCGTTTCAAATTTCATAGAATATCTTTCTTCTAATCCCTTACAAATTTCCTTAAAAGTTTCTACATATTTCTTTTCTAAAAACAAATCTTTTCTGTATTTAATGCAAAAAACAAAATGATATTTTATTTTGAAAACTTTATGTGCAGATTTACACAGATCATTATCCATGTTTAAACTAAAATTATTTACTTTATATCCTTACTGGCTTTATCCCCAAGGCAAGACCTTGGGGGATTAGGAAGAATAAAATCATAACAAAAAATTAATTCTAAGTCATAGAAACATTTAAATAGTAGTATATACTAGTTTATACATATATAAACTTAAAATGGGAAACAAATTAATTAAGGATCTAGATGAGGAAACCTGGAGAAAATTTACAGGATATTGTAAGGCAAAAGGTGAAAGAGTTGGGAAAAAATTAAGTGAAATCTTAAAAGATTACTTAAAAGATAAGATAAAATAGTTAAAATGTTGCAAAAAATAAAATTCCAAGATTTTGTTATTTCCACAAATGAAATTATTCATTCAAAAATTTTTAGTGAACTATACAGCAAGGAAAAAATATTAATAAACTTTGACACAAAAGTAATTATTTCAGGACATCGCCCATATGCAACATTCTTAGCTAAACCAAGACATTTTTCTGAAATTAAAGAAGGAACGTGGATAATTTTAAGGGCTTTGAAGGGTAATAAAAAATTTGAATTTGTTACAAAAATATTAAAATGGGGCAAATTTGCTATACCTAAGATAGTAATAGAAACTCTTGGAATTAAGAATCATGAGAAAATATTATTTGAAGTGGTAAAACAAAGTGAAAACAATCAAACAATAAAAGGAAACTTCATAAATTTATCAAAAATTAAAGAAAATGTAAAGATAATTTATAGAGAAAATAATTATATTACTCTATTAAAAGAATATAAAACCCCAATAACTTTGCCTAGATTTATAGAAATAACTCCTAAATTAATAGAACTTTGTTTTTTAATTCATGGGGATGGACACTATGAATATAAATTATATTTTGCAAATAAAGATTCTGGATTACATAAATTTGTTATGGAAAAATTTGAAGAAATATTTACTATTCCAAAGGATATTTGGAGAGCAAGATTATTATTTAATAACGATTCAGATCAAGAAGTAGCAAGAAAAAAATGGAGAGAAATTCTTAATTTAAAAGAAGACCAATTCTATCCTTCTATTTCTAAATGTGTCCTAAATACATCCAATTTAGGCAATTTAAGAATTGTTATAGATAAAACAATTGTTTCTGCTATTTTTAGATATGTTCTTCATCAACTAACAAATTTAAACAAAAAACAAGCCCTATATGCTCTTAATGGATTACTTTATGCTGAAGGAGGAGCAAGAAAAAACAAGGAAGGACTACATAAAATTACTCTAAGTTTTAGTCAAAAAGAAAAAGAGATGTTCCAAGATATATTAAAAAAGGCTGAAATTTGGAATTTATTTATTACAGACCAAAATAGCAGATTTACCATTAAAAATTGGAAAAATCTTTATGAATTTTTTAAGATTTTCTTTAAAAACAATATTGTTCCATTTAATAAACACACAGAAAGATGTTTAAAAGCTCTAGAGGGTTTTCTAAGTCACAGTTTTACCAAAACAATGTACAAATATCTTAAAATACTGAAAGAAAAACAAAATTTTACAATAAAGAACCTTAAAACAATAACACATCATCATCCAGTATCAATATTAAATACATTAAGAAAACCCCAGTACTCAAAATTCATTAGTATTAAAGGGAAAGGCGTTAATAGAAATCCTTTGATAATTTCCATAACAAAAGAGGGAAAATATTTTCTAAAACTTATAGAACAGATAAAGGAGGCTTACAATGAAAAATGTAAACTTGAAGAAGGGTATAAAGAACTTACTGGAATTTGGAATCATCAACATAGACAAATCATCCGGCCCAACATCCTTCACAGTATCAGATCACGTGAAAAAAGTGCTAGGTTTAAGGAAGACTTCTCACTTTGGGACTCTAGAGTTATGCTAATAAACTAATTAGTATTTCAGAGAAATCCTAAAGTCACAGGAGTATTGCCCATTGCATTGAATAGGGCTTGCAAGCTAACTGGTTTTTTTCTTGGACATGATAAAGAATATGTTGGAATAATGAGAATTCATGAAGATGTTTCTTTAGATAAAATAAAAAAAGCTATTAAAGAGAAATTTACAGGAGTAATCAAGCAAACTCCTCCTGTAAAATCTAGGGTTAAGAGGCAAGAACGTGAAAGAGAAATTAAGAATTTTGATTTATTAGAAAAACAAGAAAAAGATATTATATTTAAAACAACTGTTCAAGGTGGAACTTATATAAGAAAGTTAATTGATGATCTAGGAAAAGAATTAGGTATTGGAGCACACATGTTAGAACTAAGAAGAACACGTGCAGGAATTTTTAAAGAAGAAAAAAGTTTTACACTATATCAACTAGAGGAAGCAATTAAAGAAAACAAATTACAAAATTTAATAACCCCTGCAGAAGAAGCAATAAAAAAGGTTTTCCCTGTTGTTGAAATAAAAAAAGAGCCTGTTGATAGAATCCTTCACGGACAACCAATTTATGATAAAGATCTTGTTAAAAAACCTAAATTAAATAAAGATATTTTAATTGCTGTTTTCTCAGGAGAACAGTTTGTTGGAATTTTTAAAGTAATAAATGCTGTTAAGATATTTGCTAAATCTGAGTTTACCTTGCAAAAGATATAAGAGACCAGTATAGAAATTAATAAAAAGTGGTTTTGGTCTTCCAATTTACTTAAATTCATCGCCCAATATAAAATGAAAAAATATTTTTTAATGACATTACTAACCGGGATGATAATAGCAAGTGGAGAAACCCTAGATAGCCAAGCCCGCATACCACAAAATATTTCTGCCAAGAATCCTGAACAAAGTATGTCCCTTGAACGAATAGTATCTAGAAATAATATTCTTCAAATAACAAGAACTCTAAGACAAACTACTCGCTCACAGATGGCAGTAAATGCAATGATTAGAGAAGATTTAGACCACCTTCAAAAAACAGGATTTGGGCTTTATCTAGGTAAGCCAATAAAAACTACAGATTATACCCCCGAGTTAGAAAGTATAAAAAAATATCATAAAGTAGTGGATTGTTCTGATGCATGGAGGGTCGTGCTTAATGCAGAATTGCCCCACAAAAGAAAAGAAATATTTCGGAATGCAAGAGATCAAGAGGGCAATTTTTCTGCTCCCTTTGCAGTGCAATATCTTTCACAAAAAGAACAATGGGATGTTTTTGGGATATATGCAGAAAAATATTACAAGAATTTTGATGAAAAAAGGCAAATTATTGACGAAGATCTTGCAATGGGTTTTAATCAAAAAGATGAAGCTTTTTATAGCGCTGGAGGAGGAAGAGTAAAGATTAAGTTAGATGAGATTGTTCCATTAGAAAAAGCAGATTCATTATTAAGACAATTGACTTTAGAAAGAGGATATGGGCTTGGATTTCAAAGAGACGGAAATCACGTTTTTGCTCTAACCCAAGAGGGCTTATTCGAGATCCATTCTGATGCTTTTCCATTAGGATATAAAGAAAGAAAATCCCCGCTAATTCCTTTAGATCTTCATAAGGGGAGGTATCACGCTCGCAGTTCAATAGCAATCTTTGCTTTTCCTAAAAAGGGGGAATCTATATCTCCAAAAATATAAAAGCCACAAAATTCTTTTATTAAAATGCAAGATCAAGAAATCATTAAATGGAATATAACTGAGTCAAAAAGAAGAATAAGACAAGAAATTAAAGCGGATAACTTAATTATGTTTTTTACCAGGGTTGCTGAAGACTTAAGAAAATACAAAAATCCAAATTTCTATGGGAGAGTAAAGGAAATTTTTATTTTATTATATCCTTATTCAAACATTTTTAACACAAAAGAGATATTTATTGAATTAAAAAAGAGTAATTTAATCTCAAAAGACGGACTAAGACTAGATAATCAAGAAGTAGCCTATCTGAAAAACTTTTTAAAAGAACTAGATGAAGATTGTAAACTAGAAAAACAGGTTTCAAAAAATAAAATAGAAGTAATATTAAAAAAATTAATTGAAAAATATCTTCCAAACTCTGACAAGTTAATTGAAACTTATATCTTAGGCAAGTTAATAAGTTCTGTAGGAGGAATAAAAAAAATATATAAAATGCCTTCGAGCACAATTCAACTAATAGGCGCAGAAAAAGCTTTATTTAGACATATTTCAAATAAAAAACCAGCTCCTAAATATGGATTAATTTATTATTCAGAAAAAATAAAAAAAGCACAAAACAAAGGAAAAACAGCAAGACAACTAGCCAATAAATTATCCATAGCTTTAAGGGTAGATTATTTTCAAAATTTTGCCCAATGATGAGAAACCTTACGACAGCGGCTGAGGGCAAAATTTTTTAAAAAACTTGGAAAATGACAAACAAAAAACAAACAGAGTGGAGCCCCTATAAAAGTAAATGGAAAACTGCAGAAGAAAAAAATCTAGATGTTGGAATTGAAAATAAGGATAATATTTTGTATTTAGGAGCATCATCAGGTACAACTGTAGGGTATATCTCAAAGTTAACATTGGGCCTGATCTTTGCAGTAGAAAACTCCCCTAAAATGGCAATAAGCTTAGTTAAACTTGCAGAAAAGAGTAAAAATATTGCCCCAATATTTAGTGATGCAAGAGATACCAAACATCTAAAAAAATCAATGTTTAATAAAAAAATTAATATTTTATTTCAAGACATTCCCTCTACAGATCAGGTAGAAATTTTAGTTAATGCTTCAAAATTAGTTAATAAAGAGTGCAAAATATTATTTTCCTTAAAAACCCAGAGTATTTCGCAACAAAACCCAAAAAAAACTCTAGAAGAAGTAAAATCAAAACTAGAAAAATATTTTAATATAATTAAATTTAAAGACCTAGAACCATTTCACAAAAAGCATTACTTTTTTGTGCTGAGAAAGAAGACATAATTCCGTAGATTAATAAAAAATAAATAATCCTGAATATTTCTAGATATGTTTAAATATACTCCTTAGTTTTTTTGAGTCATGGGAAAATTTATAAATTTTTTGCATTATGCTGGAAAATTAAAGCAGATAAAAAGAACTGGTTGGGTTACACAGAAGATAAAACAACCAGAAAGTGTTGCAGATCATACTTATAGAGTTACTCTTTTAGCAATGCTTTTAGCAAAAGAATATGGATTAGATGAAACAAAACTAATGAAAATGGCTTTAATTCATGATCTAGCCGAGGGCATTGTTGGAGATATTGTCTTATACAAGGGAAATAAGAAGATTTCAAATGAAAAAGATAAATTTAAAAAAGAGCAAGAAGCAATGAAAAAAATATTTTTAAATCTTAAGGAAGGAAAAGAATTTTACAGCCTATGGATAGAATATGAAAGGGGAGTTTCACTTGAGGCTCAATTTTTAAAACAATTAGACAAGATTGAGATGATAATTCAGGCCTTAGAGTATGAAGAAGAAAACGACCCAAAAAACCTTAATGAGTTCTGGATCAATGCAAAAAAGCACGTAAAAGACAAAAAACTACTTATTCTTTTTGAAAAATTAGAAGGAAAAAGAAAAAAATAAAATGAAACACTTTGTATATTTTTCAAAATCTGCTGCAACATCAGGAAAAGCATTATCAGATGGGAGTCTTATGCAGGCAGGAAGAATAGATATTGCAATTCATAGTTTAATTCAGGGTGTTTTTTTAAGTCATGACTTTAGAAAAGATGTTGTTTTTCATTTTATTTTTTATGGAATGCCTGATCCTCCAAAACACATTGAAATACAGATAAAAGATGAGACAATTATCTCAAAAAAAGATGTTGCAAAAATCATTCAAAAAATACTATACAAATACAAGCCTGGAGAAAAAACTCAAGTATTCCCGGGTTGTTTTATTGAAAAAAAGAGTTTTTTAAAAGCCATAGATGAATTAATAAAAGAAGGAAAAGAAATTTTTATTTTGGATAAAAAAGGAAGAGATATAAGAGAAATAAAAATTTCAAAAGAACCTGTTTTTATTTTAGGAGATCATGATGGATTGCCTTCAAAAGAACTAAAAAGACTAAAACAAACTGCAACTCCTGTAAGTGTTGGACCAAAAATGTATTTTGCTTCTCAGACAGTTGCCATAGTTAATAATGAATTAGATAGAAGAGAGTTAAAATGATAAAATTAGCAGACACGTGTGGGATGCCAAAGTGCACAAATCCTATTACTGAGAAAGGATGTGTAGATAATACTACAGGCACCCAGTATTGTAGTGCTAAGTGCTGTTATATTCATGTTACAGCGATAGAAAATAGAGAATACCTGGATGATACTTTTACAGAACTTTTATTTACTTAAAATAATCTAAAACTATTTTTTATACTTGATTCTTCCGATAATCCAACTAACAAAAAGCGTAAAAAGAAAAAAGATTATTGAATAAAGAATAATCTGGGGCCACTCCTCAAAAATTAAGAGACTAATTGCTGCAAAAACAAAAATTAAAGTTAACATAACAATAGAGGTTATTTTTAATGGGATTTTTCTTTCATCTCCTCTTTTACTAATAATCTTTTTTATTATCTTAATATCAATAACTCCTCCTAAAAAACCAACCCAACTAAATAACAAAACAAAACCCCAATGAAGCATAGAAGAAATAAATTTTGTAAAAGTGCAATATTCTGGTCCTTCTAGATTAACACATTTCCACCCTCCTGAATCATGGCCAGAAATTAATAAAATTACCCATAATGCAATAAAAGCTATAATAAAACCAGCCAAACCTGCTTTTGCCCAAAGTTTCATATTAAGGGTAATCTAATTTTGTATTTAAATTTTACCTTCTACTTCATTAATTAACTGATTAAAGAACTTTTTCATAAAAAACATTAGGAACAGACATAAAAAGTTAATAGGAGGTCAGCCCCACCTATCCAAATCTTTAATAATCTTGGATAATTCTCTGATTTATGAAAAAAGCACTAAGATTATACATCACTGGAACAGTGCAAGGGGTTTTTTTTAGGGGTTTTGTTAAAGAAAATGCTGAGAGATATAACTTAAAAGGGTTTGTAAGAAACCTTGAGGATGGCAGAGTTGAAACCTTTATTGAAGGAAACCCAGACGAAGTAAATAAAATGATAGAAATATGTAAAAAAGGCCCAAAACACTCTCAAATAAGAAATGTTGAAATAAAAGAAGAAAAATTCCAGGATTTTAAGGTGTTTAAAATTTTACACATTTAGAATGATTTACACAAATTCTGATGGCGGAGCTCGTGGCAATCCTGGACCAGGAGCAGTAGGAGTAATTATACGTAGGGATGGAGATATCTTAACAAAATATAGCCAAAAAATTGGAGAGTTTATTACAAATAATGTCGCGGAGTATGAAGCACTTATTAAGGCTCTTGAACTCGCCTCTAGGTTTACAAATGATGAGATAACATGCTGCTTAGATTCTCAATTAGTAGTAAAACAATTGCTTGGAGAATATAGGGTAAGGCATCCGCAAATATTAGAGTTATTTTTAAAAGTGCAAAAACTCCAGAACAATTTTAAAACAATAAAGTATATTTATGTTTCAAGAGAAGATAAATTCCAAAAGATGGCTGATGAACTTTTAAATGAAGAGCTTGACAAAGAAATAGACAAAAAATATAGGAAGAGTTATAAATAAAAAACAATTAAAAAGGATATGGGACGTGAAGAACAAATTATAGAAGAAAGAATAAAAAAGATTAAAAAGCTAAGAGCCAAGGGAATTAATCCCTACTCAAACAAATTTGAAAAAAAAGATG
>Ga0180009_10004679_pt1 | contig 14963 bp, 11 predicted proteins | sample OS_PC_MetaG_FD_123537 | JGI IMG/M metagenome (GOLD analysis project Ga0180009, IMG submission 123537) | Groundwater microbial communities from the Aspo Hard Rock Laboratory (HRL) deep subsurface site, Sweden - OS_PC_MetaG | ecosystem: Environmental > Aquatic > Deep subsurface > Groundwater...
TCCACCTGCAGGGCAGGTTATCAATTATTCTCTTTTTTTGGACTCTGAGTCATTATTGTAATATTTCTGCCTGAAAGTGTAATTTTAATTATTCCTATCATCATCCCTGTTGGCATGATCCCGGTCGTATCCGTTATTGTACATATGCCCGTCATTATACATACCGTATCCCATCTGTCCTGAACCAGCCATATGATTTGAATTGACCATATTTTATTGAAACCCGTTATCTCTTGGGGTGGATAAAAGCCAGGCAGGAGGATGGATAAAAATGAGCCAGGGACAACCTGTGGGAAAAACCTTTATGATTGATATGAGTCATAAAGAGAGCACTTGTTCCCGGCCTTAAAACGGTTTAATGCAACCTGTTTTTCAAGATTGACTTGACGGTGGTCTGTATTTCAAATAATTCTATGAATCAAATGACTCCTAACAAATACGGAAAGCAAGATATGATATATGATCCATGGCAGTATCCGGACAACCCGTTTGACTACACTTCTCTTGTCAATTATAAGGGCGGCATCGGAAAAATCCCGGATAAAAAGGCAGGGACAAAGGTTGCCATTATCGGGGCGGGATGCGCAGGGCTCTGTGCAGCCTGGGAATTGATGAAGATCGGCCTGCATCCTGTTATTTACGAATCAGATAAAAACCTGGACGGTACGCCGAGAATTGGCGGGCGGGCATTTACCTGGCGGTTTCCAGGAGACCAAAGCGCCCTGGCAGAACTGGGAGCCATGCGGATTCCGCCGGTCCATAAAACCACAACCGGGTACATGGACAGATTTGGTATTGATTACAGTCAGCCTTTTCCTGATCCTCTCATTGTTCCCACCACCCTTTATTTTAAAGGGAAAAAATATTTTATTCCCCTGGGCGGGTCTCTGCCCGGCCCGGTTAAAAATTCCATTCATGCCTGGGAAAAATTTATTGATCCAATGGTTAAAAAAATGGCAACCATCTGGGACAATCCTTACTTAAGAACCCTTGAATGGCAGAATTTTGTAGAACAATTTAAAAACAAAAGCTTTTACCAGGTTCTTTGCGAACACGGCCTTTCAAGGGATGAAATTGACCTGTTCGGCTCCATGGGACTTGGAACAGGCGGGTTTAATTCCATGTTTCCCATCAGTTTCTTAGAAATATTCAGGCTCATGGTCTGCAAATGGGAGGTGGATCAGCGCATTGTCAAAGGCGGTGTTAGCAGGATCCCTGAAAGCTTCTGGGAACAAAACCGCCTTTGCCGGCACTGGGGTAAAATGAACATAAAAACGCTGAACAATGGACAGCCGCTGGGTGCGGTTGCCCGGATCCACACCCCGGATGCTTTTGATGAAAAAATTAAAATAACAGACATCAACGGAAATACAAGATCTTATGAAGCTGTCATCCTTACCTGTTCCCACAGAGCACTGGAAACAGACATCAAGGTGAGCCGCAACACGTTTTCCGATGCAGTCTGGTCCGCCATACAGGATATTCACATGACCCGGTCAGGAAAAGTTTTTATTCGGACCCGGGAAGCGTTCTGGAAAAACCTGGACCCCAGGTCAACCCTAAACTGCACCATTACCGACGAAGCCATTCGGGGAACCTATCTTTTTGATTTTGATGATACCCCATCCGGGGTCATCTGCCTGAGTTATACCTGGGAAGATTCCGCAACAAAGCTGCATGGCCTTGATGAAAAAGAACGCCTGGATAAAAGCCTTAGTATCCTGAAAACCATTTATGGCAGGGATCTTATTTCCGACCAGATGGCAGAATTCAAAACAATTTTCTGGGAGCATAAAAAAGGATATCATGGTGCGTTCAAACTCAATTATCCAGGCCAGTATGAAGATCAGAAAGCATTGTTTCTGCAGACAAAACCCAAATCCATGGCATCCCACAACGGCGTGTTTTTAAGCGGTGAATCCACCTCCTGGGCAGGCGGATGGATTGAAGGAGCGCTCCACAGCGGACTGGATGCTGCCATGGCCGTGATCGGAAAGCTTCAAGGAGAGCTGCACATGGTTTAACTTTTAAAAAAAAGCAATCGTTCAAACTGCCAAAAAGATAAGATAGAGGACCGACCCCAATGGAAAAAAAAATACTGGTAACCAGGCGTTACCCAGAGACAGGCATCAGGCTTCTTGAACAAGAAAATTTTCACCTTACATTCTGGGAAAAAGAAAAGCCCATGACACAGGATGAACTGATTAAACAGGCAAAAACCCATGATGCCCTGCTGTGTACCCTGACCGACAAGATTGATTCGCACTTTTTTAATGAATGCAGCCACCTTGACATCATTTCCCAGTTTGCCGTGGGGTATGATAATATTGACATTGCATCTGCCACACGCCTTGGCATTCCAATTGGATTTACGCCTGATGCCATGAGCGAAGCAACGGCAGACATAGCTTTCGGCCTGATGATAGCCGTGGCAAGAAAAATGTTTTTTCTGCATAAAACCATTATCAACGGCCAGTGGGGATATTTCAATCCTACTGGAAACCTTGGGATTGAATTAAAACATAAAACCCTGGGGATTTTCGGGCTTGGCCGGATTGGCATCAAAATGGCCCAGCGCTGTAAAAATGCCTATGAGATGAACATCCTTTATCATAACCGAACACCCAGCAAGACAGCTGAAAAACTTTTAGATGCAACCTATGTTGAATTTGAAGATCTTCTTTCTCAAAGCGATGTGCTGTCGGTCCATTGCGCATTAACGCCTGAAACAAAAGACATCTTTAACCAGAGGGCTTTTAAACGGATGAAACCTTCGGCCCTTTTTATCAATACGGCCAGAGGACCTATCCATCATGAAAAAGATCTGATTTGTGCCATCCGGGTGGGCGATATCTGGGGTGCGGGCCTGGATGTGACAAACCCTGAGCCCATGCAGCCGGACAATCCCCTGTTGTTCATGGAAAATGTCTGTGTCCTCCCCCATGTGGGATCTGGGACTCAAGAAGCCAGGAATCAGATGTCTGTGCTGGCAGCAATGAATATCATTGAATTCTACAAGAAAGGTCATCTGCCGCATATTGTCAATCCAGAAGTCCTGGAATCATGATGGTTGAGAACGAGTTGCTGCCAAGAATGAGACAGGATGTTATGGACATTTTTAAAGCTGGGCTTAAAGCCGTAGATCCCAAACTTTGCATGCACAGATGCTGCAAACGTGAGGAAAATATTCTAACGGTATCCCACAGATCTTATGACCTGAACAATTTCGAACGAATCATTGTCATAGGGGCAGGAAAGGCCGGGGCATCCATGGCCTGTGCCATGGAAGAAATTTTGCAGGACCGTTTAACCGCCGGGATAGTCATTGTAAAGTATGACCATGTTGAAAAACTTAAAAAAATAACGCTTGTCCAGGCCGGTCACCCGCTGCCGGATGCAAATGGTGTTGCAGGAGCAGAAAAGCTTTTAGCGCTTGCCCGACAGGCAGATGAAAAAACCCTTATCATCTGCCTTATTTCAGGGGGCGGATCTGCCTTGATGACGCTTCCGGCCCAGGGACTTACCCTTTCTGACAAGCAGAAAACCACACAGGTACTACTTGACTGCGGTGCTACTATCCACGAAATCAATACCATCAGAAAACATTTGTCCCGGATAAAAGGCGGTCTGCTTGCAAAAGCCGCATACCCCTCCCAGATGATCTGTCTTGTTCTGTCCGATGTCGTGGGGGACGACCTTGACATTATTGCTTCAGGACCTGCTGTAGCCGATCCTGGAACCTTTGAACACTGCCGCATTATCATTGAGACTTATAAAATACAACACTGTCTGCCTGAAACCGTGGTTCAGCACATTAAAAAAGGGGTCCAGGGCCTTATCCCTGAAACCCCTAAAAAAGAGAGCCCAGTATTTGAAAACGTTTTTCATTCTATTATTGCAGGCAATATCAACGCGCTTTTAAGTGCTCAAAAAAAAGCAAAACAACTTGGATATAAAACCTTTTTGCTGTCCTCCATGATCCAGGGAGAAACCATAGATGTGGCAGCCGTTCATACTGCCATTGCCAAAGAAGTGCTTGCCACAGGTCATCCGGTAGCTCGACCTGCCTGCATCCTTTCCGGCGGTGAAACCACTGTTACCATCAAAGGACCTGGAAAAGGCGGCCGAAACCAGGAATTTGCCCTGGCTTGTGCCATTGGGATAAAAGATTCACCCCATGTCGTTATACTCAGTGCCGGCACAGACGGTACGGACGGCCCGACAGACGCCGCCGGTGCTATGGCGGATCATACCACGGTTCAAAGGGCTGAGGCATCAGGGCTTTGGCCTGAACTTTTTCTTAAAGAAAACAATGCATATCCATTTTTTGATCAAATTTTTGATCTAATCAAAACAGGCGCCACCAACACCAATGTCATGGATCTGCGGCTCATTTTAGTCCGGTGATTCGGGTTCATTTCTTTCCTAAAAAAAATGGAACTGCCGTAAAAGGCAGTTCCAGGTGGAATTAAAAATTTTTTACTGAAAATTTATTTGTTGTTCAGAAGATGACGGACCAGTTCCAGGGTTTCTTCACTGCTGACCGGTTTCATTAGAAACCCGTCAATACCCATGTCATGGTAGTTTTCTTCGTTAATGACCTCACTGAAGCCCGTACAGATAATAACCGGGATATCAGGCTTGATCTGTTTAATTTTAAAGGCCAGTGTCAACCCTGTCATAGCCGGCAGTGTCATATCGCAGATAACAATGTCAAAAAAGCCGGGCCTGGCTTTAAATTCATTCAAAGCATCGAGACTGCTGATACAAGGTATGACACTGTACCCGTATCGTTCAAGGGTCTCTTTCTGGATATCCACAATAAAAGGATCATCATCAACAAAAAGAATGGATTCACACCCGTAAAATTCCTTTTGCCTGCCATTTTTAGGCTGGCTGGTGTCCAAATGGCTATGACCCAGCGGAAGATAGACCTGGAAAAGACTTCCCTTGCCCGGGTCACTGGAAAAGCAGATATCCCCGCCATAGTTTTTAATAATAGCGGCAATAACAGGAAGCCCGAGTCCTGTTCCTTTTTCTTTTGTAGTAAAATAGGGATCAAAAATTTTATTTAAAATAGAGACATCTATCCCCGCCCCTGTATCAGCAACACCGATACAGGCATACCTGCCCGGATTCAGACGCATTCCCCCTGAAATATCCGTGGTGATGTCAACCTCATTTAACGTGACGTCAAGTATCCCGCCATTCTGCCCCATTGCATGAAAGGCATTGGTAATAAGATTCATGCCGATTTGATAGATATGGATAGGATCTGCCATGACCGGCCCACACGCATTATCAATGGGCAGGATGATCTTAATGGTTTCCGGCAGCGTTGACCGGCTCAATTTTATAACTTCCCTGAGAATGGACTGAATTTTTACAGGACCGACTTCACACTCTTCTTGATGACTGAAACTCAGAATCTGTCTCACCAGGCTGCTGGCCCTGTTAGCACCTGTGAGGATATTTTTAAGGGCTTTCTGAAGTTTCCTGTCCTGGGCTGCATCTTGTATCAACATATCCAGACTGCCGATGATGGGGTGGAGGATATTATTGAAATCATGGGCAATACCGCTTGATAGTTCCCCAATAGCTTCCATCTTCTGCGTCTGTTGAAGCTTGTGTTTCAGTTTTGCATTTTCGTGTTCAACCTGCCTCAACTGACTGATATCATGGAATGTCAGCTTTACCTGTCTGCTTCCAGGGCAACCTGCTTCATCAATTAACAGCGTTACCCTGGCCCAGAAATAATTCTGTTGATTTTTAAATCTCATATCAAAAGACTCAAAAGCAGGATAAGAACCATTGGTTTTATCAAATCTGATTTTTTTGTGATCGTCCTTGTGAATCGAATCCGTCAAATCCCTATGAATTAAATGGCTTTTATCCACACCCAGCAGTTGTGCAGCCATCAGATTGGCGCTTTTAATCATTCCGTTTTCATCAAGGACCACATATCCTATAGGTAAAAAATCATAAAGCCTGGAGTGATCATCTCTGAGAAAATCAAAATGATCCGGCCCGGTATATTTTTTTTCACACTTTTGTCCTGGTATGAAGTTTTTCACTATATTTATATCCGCTGACATATTCATTAAAATTAAATCCTTTAACCGGCTATTGCCCTGGTTGGTTCACCCCAACAAGATAAATACCGCCCAAGCTAACTGCCTGGTAGATTTCTTTTTTCCCCTGTGTTTGAAATTGCTAAAAATCCACTTTTCACAATAAATAAATTGGCAATAATTATGCCACGCGACAGCACGCACCAAGATATCTTTAACTAACTGAATTCATTCCATTAAAAATTGATTTCAGGTAGCAGGAAATTCATTGCATTTTATCAAGATGCACAGCATCATGGGCGCAGCCTTTGCCAAAGATGATGAAAAAGTCAATAACTACCTGAAATTTAGATAAAAAAAAGAGTGCATACGAATAGACACATTCTGCCTATGTTTATGTGCATAAGGTGAAGAGCAGGGTCTGACAAATTCATAAAATTCATAAAATTCACATAAAGTGATTTTCCTTTCCCTTTTGGCGATTCCGTCTGCCCATGGAAGTGTGCATTTTTTTTGAATTTTATCTTGCTCTCTGTATCCAATAATTCAAAATAAATTATTTATTTCAAATACTTATAAAATAATTGGCCATAAAAAAATGAATTGGTCCACCCCTTGCTATACCTATCCATAGACATGATGATAGCAGTATCGTACTTTTAATCAATCAGGATAAAAAGGAGAAAAACTATGAAACAATTAATGATAACTTTATTTGTAATTGGCGTTTTGGTTGCCGGATATGCAATGCCTGTATTGGCTGGCGGCGGCGGCGGTCCAGGTTAAAATATTAAAAATATAGGTCTGGTTGTTACAACAGATTAAAAACACGGTATCTTTTTTACCGTGTTTTTTTATTTCAATTTATCAGGATTCTTAAAAACACGCCAATTAAATCTGGGCTACTTGCAAACTCCTCTGTCATATGGTAAATTTTTTCTTAATTTAAACACCATTTTGGATAAGGAGAAAAATTGAAGCTTCCAGGGCGCTCTTATCTTTTTTTCACTAGTCTGTTTCTCCTTAACCTGATTTTCCTGCCAGGGTGTTCAAACCAGGAAGAAAATAAAACATCTCAAAAGGCTGGGTCCCAACCTGTCCCCATCCAGGGCGGCATTTACCGGGCACCTTTACGGAGCAATCCTGTCACCCTTGATCCTGCCTATGTTCAAGACATTTATGCAATTGCCCTTGTCCATCAGATTTTTGACGGGCTTGTCCGGTTTGATCCCTATCTCTCAATACTGCCTGCCCTGGCTGAAACATGGCAGGTAAAAGAAGAGGGAAAGGTCTTTCGGTTTATCCTGAGAAAAAACGCCCGGTTTCATAATCTTGACCCTGTCACTTCAGAAGATGTGATTTTTTCCATAAAAAGACTCTTGAGGGCCAGGCCTGCTTCTGCCGTACTGCCCCACCTGCTTAAAATTGCCGGAGCAACGGAATACCGAGCCGGAACCCTGGAAACAGTACCAGGGTTAGAGATTGAAAATGACCATATTTTTAAGGTTTTTCTTCAAGACCCCCATATCCCTTTTTTAACCGCCCTGGGCATGTACCAGGCTGCCATTGTCTCCAAAAAAGAAGTGCGCCGGCTGGGGGATGATTTTGGAAAACATCCCGTAGGAACCGGTCCTTTCCGGTTTGTGGCCTGGGATGAGGACAAATCCGTCACTCTTGAGCGGTTTAATGAGTATTATGACGGACCTGCCTTTCTGGATGGAATTCATTACAAAATCTACCCTGGAGGACAGGATCCCCTGGTGCTGGATGATTTTAAGAATGGTAATATTGAAGAAATGGCTGTCTACGGGGATCGAAGGGAAAAACTGACCAATATAAAAGGGCTCCAATGGTTTCACAGGCCTTCTTTAAGCCTTTTTTTTTACGGCATGAACCTTGCCCATCCCCATCTTTCAAACCCTGACCTTCGAAAAGCCCTTTCCATTGCTGTTGATCGCAATACATTTGTCAACCAGGTTTATAAAGGCCGGTTTGAAATTGCAAGAACCGTTTTACCCCCGGGCATGCCGGGATATACACCCTTGAACAAGATGGAGGACAACAACCCGGATCTTGCCCGTAAGTATTTGAACCAATCCTTTGACAAACCCATTAAGGATCTGCCGGAACTTGAAATTGTATCAACCATTCAAACCCCGCTTGTGGAAGAAGAAATGACCATGATCAAAGCATTCTGGGCCAAAATCGGCATAAAGGTCAGGGCAAAATATATTACGGACTGGAAAAAATTTGAAGCCTACTTAAGATCAGATGCTGTCCAGATTTACCGGTATGCCTGGTTTGCAGACATGCCTGACCCGGACAGTTTTTTATATTCCCTTTTTGCCTCTGAATCACCCACCAATTTCATGAAGTTTCAAGATAAAACAGTGGATCAGATGCTGCTGACGGCAAGGGGAATTGTAGACCCGGTTGACCGGGCAAAGGTGTACCAGAAAATTGAAACCGTCATCATGGATTCAGCCCCCCTGATTCCGCTTTTTTATATGAGTGTGGACCGGGTGTATCAACCCTATGTTAAATCCGTGACGGTAAGTGCCCTGGGAGCCCATACCATGCCGCTCAACCAGATATGGCTGGACAAATCCCCCCAAAGGGACTGAATCGCTGCAAAGGAACAGCTTGGACCAGGAAAAAAACCATAATAGAGTGCCCCCTGACAAGGAAAAGCAATTGAACAAATCCGGATTTGTTTCTTTGCGCTATCGCTTTATCCTTATCACCTCACTAATGCTCATGATTTTGCTGACCACCCTGGCCCTGGTCCTGGGAACACTTCAAACCCAAACCATCCGGGGCAGGATTGAGAAACAGGGACTGGCCATTGCAGAAAATCTTGCCGCCATATCTGTTGATCATTTGATCACTTATAACTATGTTGCCCTGGAAAAACTGGCAAACCAGGCGGTCAACAACCCTGATATTCTTTATGTGATTATTCATGACAAGGAGGGAAGGGTTGCCGGATACAGCAGGAGACCTGACCTGCAGAACAAAATTCTCACTGACGCTGCCAGCTTAACTGCTGTTGAGGTTAAAGAATTCAGGATTACCGTCCATGTTCCTGAATTGTCCAGCATCCCGGTCATGGATGTGGCTGTACCTGTTTTTCTTCCCGGGTCACAGGACCGTTGGGGAACCATACGGGTCTGCTTATCCCTTGAACTGATGTATCAACAGATCCGCCAGACCCGATGGAGTATCCTTATCCTGGGATCTGTGGCCCTTGCCGTTGGCATCCTTATTTCCAACTGGGCTGCCCAGCGGGTCACCCGGCCCCTGGAAACTTTGGTCAACGCCACCATTGAAGCTGCCCAGGGAAATTTACAACAAAAAATATCCATTCATACCCGTGATGAAGTCGAAATTCTGGCTGCCAATTTTTCCTTTATGATCAAAGAAATTCTAGCTCAAAAACAGCAATTGGAAAACCAGGTAAAAGAAATCAAACAATTGCAGCAATATGCTGAAAAAATACTGGCCACCATGAATGACGGCCTTCTGGCCGTTGATATGGACGGAATTATTACCGCTGTTAACCCGGCTGCCCATGCTATTTTGGATATCCCCTGCGACCAGGTTGTAAAAGGCTGCCATGTTCTGGAACTTTTTAATAAAGATGTGCCCTTTGCCGATTACATACGACAATCCCTTGAAAATCCTTCAGGCAGCAACCAGCGCGAGATCCATCTGCAAAAAGGGGAACAAACCCGGGTGATCCTGACAGGCGCAGGTATTCTTGAATCCGATAAAAAAACCCCCAGACAGATCATCTTCAACCTCAACGATATCACAGCCCTAAAAAAACTTGAGGCGCAAATCCGTCAGTCTCAACGGCTTTCTGACCTGGGAACCCTGGCTGCCGGCATGGCACATGAAATCCGCAATCCCCTTTCCGCCATCAAAACCTATGTGGCACTTTTACCGGGGAAAATTGAAAAACCCGGTTTTCTTGAAAAGTTTCAAAGAACCGTTCCCAGAGAAATCAACCGGCTCAACGCGCTCATTGAAGAACTCCTGGAGTTGTCCAGGCTGCCGAAATACAATTTCAAACTGACGGATATCAGGGAGTTGCTGATTCAAAGCATTGAATTGCTGGAAGCAAATTTCATCGCCAGTAAAATTGACTGCCAATGGGATATCCCCAATGGTCTGCCCAGGGTCATGGCAGATGCAGACCAGCTTGAAAAAGTATTTATAAACCTGATGCAAAATAGCGCCCAGGCAATGCCTGACGGCGGAACAGTTTTCGTTCACGCATCCTGTAAAAACGCTATGGTTGTTATCGATTTCAGGGATACCGGCTATGGATTTTCACCAGAACTTGCCCAGAATATTTTTAATCCTTTTTTTACCACCAAGGCCAAGGGAACAGGACTTGGGCTTGCCATCACCCATAAGGTGATCTCGGAACATAAGGGGCAGATAGAAGCTACGAGCCGGGAAGGTGATGGCTGCTGTTTTTCAGTCAGCCTGCCGGAAAGCCCTCATTAGAAATCATTCCGTTCCCGGGTAAGATTCAAACTTTTCATTTTCTGAATAAGGGTATTTCTGTGGATACCAAGAAGATTTGCAGCCCAGGTCTGATTCCACCGGCAGTTCTGAAGGGCCCGCAGAATGTAGAGACGTTCGAAAGACTGCCGGGCCTGGATCAAACCCTTATTTTCACTGGCCCCTTTTTGCACCCCTTTTTCAGACTCTTTATGAAATAAAAGGTCAAACGGAAGGTCTTTTTCATCAATAAATTGATTTTCTGCTCCCAACACCACCATCCGTTCGATAAGATTTTCCAGTTCACGAATATTCCCGGGCCAGGGATAGGTATCCAGTACGGCAATGGCATCCGGGGTAAACCCTTTTATGTTTTTGTTCATCTGACGGTTAAACCTGTCCAGAAAAAAATCTGCAAGAAGCGGAACATCCCCTTTACGGGTCCGAAGGGGCGGCAGTAATATCGGAACCACATTGAGCCTAAAATACAGATCATCTCTGAATGTACCTTCTTTCACCATATCATCCAGACTGGTGTTGGTGGCAACGACGATTCTAACGTCCACCTTAATGGTGCGATGACTGCCCACCCTTGTAAATTCCCGTTCCTGGATAAATCTTAACAGTTTTGCCTGGAACTCGGATTTTAAACAGGAAATTTCATCCAGGAACAGCGTGCCCTGGTGGGCAAATTCAAATTTACCAATGGTTTGTTTATGCGCTCCTGTAAAAGCGCCTTTTTCATGACCGAACAATTCTGCTTCCATGAGTTCTGCGGGTATGGCTGCACAATTAATGGCAACAAAAGGCTTATCTTTTCGAAGACTTTCGTTGTGTAATGCCCTTGCGATCAATTCCTTTCCAGTCCCGCTCTCGCCTGTGATCAGTACATTGCTCGATGTTTCAGCCACTTTTGCAACCCGATCAAAAACAGCTGTCATATTTTTTGACTGACTGATGATCTGGGTCTGCCCGGACTCAGAAGCTGCCTGGGACCTGTGAAAGCTGACTTCTTTTAAAAGGTTGCGTTTTAACAGAACCTTTTCCAGCCGGTTCAATATGATTTCATGATCAAATGGCTTTGTAATATAATCATAGGCGCCGTGCTTAATGGAATTCGTGGCTTCCTGGGCGCGATCCACAGCAGAAATCATGATGATATCCAGGTTTTTATCATGGGCTTTAATCCGCTTCAAGGTTTCAATCCCATCCATTTCAGGCATGACTATATCCAGAAAAATAAGATCAAACACCTGGTTTTTCACCGCATTAACTGCTTTGAACCCACTGTCAACACAGACAACATCATAATCATCCTCAAGGATCTCCCTTAAGGCATCCCGAATGGCTTCATCATCATCTACAACCAGAATCCGTGCATGCATCGAAACCATATTGCTCCCAGCCAAAAATCTAGTATTGTTTCTTTTTGTTCATCCATACCCTTTAAGGACTGCCTTTACATCATCCGAATACTACAGATTCTTTTTTTTTACCATAGTTTCAAAGGAATTTTAATTTCTCGATTGTCACAAAAATTAAAACACAAGGTTGTCAAGATCAGTTAACAATGGTATCAATTTTGAAAAAATAAGGATCTCCCATGAATTTAGATATTTTTGAAAAAATGAACAAAAAAGAGCTTCAAACCTATATTGAGTTTCTTTTATGGAACTACAGGGTCATGGATGCCTTCTGGTTTATCAAAATCACTGAAAAATTTGATCAACCAACAGCAGAAAAAATCAATGAGCTGGTCTGGGACAAAGTAGCAGGTTATGCTGCCAAAGATCTTATGGAAAAATTCAATATTAGCAAAAAAGGACTTGCAGGATTTGTCCAGGCACTCAAATTGTTCCCCTGGTGTATTCTTGTAGGGTATGACATTGAAGAAAAAAAAGATGAAGTGATCATTACCGTGCCGTCCTGCCCCACCCAGGAAGCCCGTCTCAAACGCGGCCAGGATGAATATGTCTGCAAGTACATGCACATGCAGGAATTTGAAAGTTTTGCCAAACAGGTTGACAAACAAATTAAAGTTGACTGCGTGTTTGCACCGCCGGACCCACACCCGGATCACCTGTTCTGCAAATGGCGGTTTACGTTGAAAAGCTAAGAAAGCCCGGTTTTCCTTACCTTGCCAAGTGAGGTACGGGGGAATTCGGTTTTAAAGATCACCTTTTTAGGCCATTTGTATTTTGCAAGCTTTCCGTGGCACATGACAATAACATCTGCCGGGGTCAAGGATGCACCCGGTGACGGGATGACAAAGGCATACCCTGTTTCACCCCAGATCTCATCCGGCATTCCGACCACTGCTACATCCTCAATATCCGGGTGCAGCTTCAAGACCTTTTCCACTTCTGCCGGATAGACATTTTCCCCTCCTGAAATATACATATCCCCAGCTCTTCCCACAAGGTAGAAAAATCCGTCCTCATCCATGCGGGCCAAGTCACCTGTGTGGAGATAACCGTTTTTAATGGTCTCTTCGGTTTTTACAGGGTCCTGCCAATACTCCTTCATCATGATGGACCCCCGGACAACGATCTCCCCTATTTCACCCGGCGCTGCCACTTTTCCCCGGTCATCCAGGATACAGACTTCTGCATGAAACACCGGCCGGCCAACAGTCCCCGGTTTTTTCAGAGGGTCTTTTTCAGATGCCCATAACAGGATGGATGTTTCTGTCTGTCCCATGATCTGGCGGAACGCAAGTCCAGCCTGGGCACATTTTTTTATCAGGTCTTCAGTGAGTTTTTCACCGCCCCCTGCACAGACCCTTAAAGAAGAAATATCCCTTCTGTTTTGCACATCCACTTTTAACAATTCTCTGTATACTGTGGGAACCCCTAAAAATTTAGTGACCCGATATTTTTCAATATCCTTGTAAACCATGAGAGGATCGAATTTCCTGTGAAGGACAATGGTTGCCCCTTTATAAAAAATCGGGGCTGCCTGGATAAACAGGCCGCCCGAATGAAATAAAGGCAAAAAAATCAGCATGATATCACTGGAATGAAGCTTGAAAAAAATATCTGCATTCAGACAGTTAAAAAAAGTTTTCCTATGGGACAGGACCGCCCCCTTGGGCTGGCCGGTTGTGCCGGAGGTATACATGATGACCTGGGGTTCTTCAGGATCGGCAGGTCCAAGAGACCTTGTCAAAAAGGCGCGTTTCCCATCAAACTTTTGGGTTTGTTCGACATAATCAAACACCCGTGTGTTGAACTGTGCCTGCCCTACAACCGCAATCATCATGGGCGGCAGATAGCTTTCAAGGGCGAGGGCATTGACCACATCGGCAAATCCATCTCCATGAATAAAAAGTCTGGGACGGCAATTTGTAATAAAATAATCCAGTTCAACCGATGTAATTCTGAAATTTATAGGAACAAAAATAGCGCCAAGCCTTGAGCACGCTAAAAACAGATCGAGAAATTCAGGGCAATTATTGAGCATCACGGCCACCCGATCCCCTTTTTCAATTCCAATGGATTGAAGCCAGCAGCTTGTCCGGTCTGCCCGTCTGCAAAGCGCTTTATAAGAAATGGTTTGATCTTCAAATAGAATCGCAGGCTTGTCCGGTGTCAGTTCAGCCCATCGCTGAACCCACCAGGCAATATTCATGGATTTAATCATTAATCCTCCAAAAAGGCGTTGGTATTGCAAGTCGTTATGCTTATCTATCCTGATTTTTTCTTGAATATCATTCTTTGAAAAAAAATATTTCTATTTGAGACCGAGATTATCAAAGAAATGTTTATGCTTCATCCGGTATAAATTTGTATCTTCTTTAACCAGATAAAAAAATCGTGTGTTGTCATCATCAAAGCACTCAAAAAGGCCGGTATAGTCTTCCAGATCCGAGACATCGCAGATACGGGAAACATCATCATTAAATTTTTTACAGACATTCGCCCAATCTTCTTCTTTGACGTCCTTTTTAATCGTAATTTTTTTTAACGCTTTTTCAAATTCTGCCTGAATGGATTTCATGGTATACCCCCAACCCATATGCTGTTCAAAGTAAACTGCATTAACAAAAATTATCTTAACAAAAGAAAGCAGATGATGTAAAACAAATTTAAAGATAGATCAGCCAATCACCTTGATACCGGCATTTTCAAGGCTTGTTTTACTATAGTCTGCTCTTTGTTTTTTTAACTCAGACATGATTTTAATTTTTTTTTCCGCCAGGGTGATATATTGGGGGTTGTCGTCGACCCTGTAAGTTTCAAGCTTGTTTTTCAGGGCATCATTGAAAACCGCTTTTCCAATTTGAGTTCTTGTGATGGCAGTTGTCCATCCGGATGGTGCCCCTGTTCCCCCAAAGGAAATATCTGCATATCCTGCTGAAAAATCATCACAAAAATCACA
>Ga0180009_10004680_pt1 | contig 14961 bp, 15 predicted proteins | sample OS_PC_MetaG_FD_123537 | JGI IMG/M metagenome (GOLD analysis project Ga0180009, IMG submission 123537) | Groundwater microbial communities from the Aspo Hard Rock Laboratory (HRL) deep subsurface site, Sweden - OS_PC_MetaG | ecosystem: Environmental > Aquatic > Deep subsurface > Groundwater...
CATTTGCATAGAAGACACCCTGCACCTTGACGTCCTGGTTGTGATACTTCTCACCACTAACAAGGTCCTCAGACTGCTTGTTCTCGAGGAAATTGATGTAACGTCCATCTGCGGTCTTGACGGTATACTTGTGTCCATAGGCGCTGCACGCTGCGCCAGCGCCATCGGCCTTCTTCAAATCACAGCCCATGCAGACAAGCTTGCCATCAAAATTCGCCTGTCTGACAATAGCATCAGTACCAGATGCCTTGCCAGCCTTGACGCCATCGCAAGCGGCCTTATCAGCAATCGTAGTAGCAGAACATGCCGCCTTATCTGCATCAGCGGTCGTCGTCTTCACGCCGGACTTGCCCAAGTCACACGCCATTGCGGGCAATGAAAACGCGAACAGAACGAGAACGATAAGTAGAGCAGATTTCCTAATCATGCTTCCTCCAGGATGTAAATGTTATCTAATTGCCAACTACTTCCATCCTGTTTAACACCAGAAGCTATGACTGGTTCCGGAATATCAACTATCTCTGCTGAGAAAGTCAGAGATGTTCTTTCAAGTTACCAGATTTGCCCGGCGACTTCCGACTCCACTTCCTGTTGAACCTGAGTCGGTAGAGCAGTGAGGAAGTCGAGCCCGGTCAGATTCTCCAATTCATCTATCGAGGTGAGGAAATCTCCAATATCTCTGTCTACAATAGGCTCATTCGGCATCAGGAACGCAAGCGCTTCGACATTGAGTGGATCGTTCGCATCAACTATAATCTTGAAGAAGTGAGTCGGAACGGCAACGTGATCATCGCCGATCACCCGGTAAGTGCACCCGTCCGATATTACTTCGAACACCGGTCCCGTAATAATGGTCAGCGTGCCGCGCTGCTCCACCCAACCTCTGACCGAACTCTCGAGATAACTCCAAATATGACGGTTGAAATTCACTCCGACTTGCGGTGCCATGTTCGAGAGCAGGAAACTCTCCGACATCACTCGGTTGCTGCGAGTCATATCGGCAGCTGGCGTCATGTGTCCCTGATCAAATCCACTGCCTTCATAGTCGCGCGGTTCGGCCCTGTAGCCATACGGGATCGAGGCATCGGGACGAAAGTCTGCCTCCTCCTCTCTCGCAACTGTCCCATACAAATCGTCGCGGGTCAGTTGATACTGCACCCACAGCGGTATCTTGAGCCGTGCATCCTGACCAACTACATACCCCTCACGCACTCGCTCGTAGACCGCTTGAGGCTTGCCGACACTCAAGTGACGCAGTGCATACTGCCTCTGCTCTGTGGTCAATCGGCATGTCTTGTCGACCATGGGATCTGTGAATTCCGCATCATCGACCGGTATGGGAATCTCACCGTAGTAGCGGCGGACAAATGTTCTGTAGATCCAACCAGGTAGACCCTGGGATACTGTCAGGACGTGATAATAGCCTTTGGTCTGCTCTCCTTCATCCAATAGCTGCAGATCCGTTCCCGCACCAACCCGCTCGAGGATCTGTGAGCCGCTGACGGGCTCTGCTCTGATCGTTGCGGATCTGCTCACTTCGAGATAGTCGGCAGTTGCAGTGGACGCGAAGATCTGAGCCAGCAGCATTAGCGAGGCAAAGCCAATTGACAACTTCATTCTGCTCATCTCCTTTCCTTGGTGCACATTCTGTATGATGTGCTCCAAATAGGATACTACGGTGTCTTCCCACTCGCTGCTACATCGGTAGCCCTGGCTGCGGTACTCTTCACATTCATCAAGTCCTGAAACAGTTTGATCGATGCCTTGCTTCCGCCCGCAACAACAGCACCCGTTATAATCGCACCCCAGACCGTAACATTCTCCCTCAGAAAGATCATGCTCACCGCGTCGAAATCCCAGTACCAGCAGACAACTGCTCCTACGATGAACGCTATGAGTTCTTTAAGGCTTCTTTCTTTGAATCGGCTGATGAAGAACCTCGACTCGAACAGCACTGACAGAGCGCGTTCGATGACAAAGGAAAGCACAATTATTGCGATCAGCACCTCTGACAACCTGCCCCAATCGACATGAAACAGATTCGGATCCATCTGTCTCCTCCTTTTTTGATGTAGAACACACCTCCTGCCTTTACCCTTTTTCTGATACCTTGATGTCTGGTCAATGAGCCTTTCGGGCACTCAGCAGTCTTCCAACCGCAATGTGTCATCTGAATTCAATATGCGCAAGACAAAAATGCCGGTGAGCGGAACTGAACAGACACTCCTCAGCCTTCGATGATCAGCTTCGGATGATTAAGGCAGAGGCCGAAGACTGACATCGCGTCGGATTCCGCGAGATGGATGCGGACAGATTTCATGCCGGTCAATCGCTCCCATATCAGATGCACATGTTCTATGATATTTCCGAGCGTGGAAAGCGATTCACCAGCGGCATCAGTGATAATCCAGATGCTCACATCTCCGGCGGTTTCAATCATCATGTTCTCCGGAATATAGCGCTGCACCAGTTTCTCACTCATGCCAAATGTCTCTGAAATAGCATTCAATCCTGCTTGAGGCAAAACAGGAACCGCCGAAAAGAGATGAACCCGGCTTATTACCCGATCCGGCGAGTCTGCCTTCTGCCAAGCTTTGAGCAGTGCTGCGGCAGCCGCGCTATCACTCAGAACTTGCATGTCACAGTCTCGTAGCAACACGTTTCCCATTTTGATATGAAGCTTATTCCGATTGAAGTCAAGTGCAAGCGAAGCCGATCCATTCGTCCGATTCCGACGATCCTCGCCCTCACCTGCTGAGCCGTATCCAAGGCGAATGCTGTCGGCTGAACTGATTTCGCGTGTATCTCGCAAGTCGACTAAGCTGGGACCTTCTGCGCTCAGGTACATTATGCCAATCAGGATCAAAAGAGGCGCTCCAGTTGCGAGCCATCTGAATCGCGAGTCGGATTCTTGGTTGTCAGTATACATAGACCCTGGTGCCGATTGTGGCCTTTTCATATAGCTTCTTGAGATCTGCAGCTTCCATTCGGACGCAGCCATGAGTAACTGCAACGCCTATCAGGCGCTCGTAAATGGTCCCGTGAATGAAAAATCCATCCCCAAACCCGATAGCATAATCTCCCATCATATTTGCATCAAGCCGATCAGAATTGGATTTGGGTGGCGGCTCTCCTTCTTCGATGAACGCCCAGTCCGGTTTTCGCCACCACGGATTCTTCTGCTTTGAACTCACCGTAAAGACACCGCTCGGTGTGTCGAATTTCCATCGGCGCCCGGTCGCATTATCGAACAACTCGCCGCCTGATCCGGTTGAGCAGTCTGCATCAAGCAAGATGGAATCGGCCGTGCGCAGAAAAAGCCGATTGCAATATCTGTCGATGACAATATAAGGCACCCTCTTCCCGTTACGATTGTCGTCATGAACACCTTTCCCAGACCCACTGGAGGAGTTGACCGTACTTTGCGACTTTCCAGGTTTGAGCTTGGCGGACACATTTGAGTCTTCTAGTGCATCTTCTCTGCCACACGAGACAACCGTCAGCAGAGTGAACATAACCGCCAATACAATATTCCGGCACATCTTCATCGAGCGCCATCCCACGATCGGACAATGGTCACAGGTGTGCCTTTCGCAGAGAGCTTAAGGAGCTTATCCATATCTCGATTATCCAGAGCAATGCAACCATCGGTCCAATCTTCGTTTCTGGCGCCATGGCCGTGAATTTCGATGAGACCGCCAATCTTGGAGCCGGGCGGAATTGCGCCTGCCGCCAGATTCCGCCGGAATCGCTCTCGGTCGTTCTCGTTCGGATAATTCAGAAGCAGTGCGCGGTAGAATTTGCTTCGGCGTTTGATCTCCGTCACACGATACATCCCTTCCGGTGTCGCTCCATCTCCAGCTCTGACTTTCTGGTAGCCGGCGTTATATCCCAGATCACAGCTAAACGACTCAACCACGACACCGTTCCTGATTACATGTAATCGGTGTGCTGCCTTGTCTGCTATCAGTGCGACTTTCTTCTGAACCCTCGAGAATTCCAAAGTCTCCGATATCCACTGCCGCATCTCTTCGGATCGCTGAACTACCGTAGCTTCGTGGTCCGTCCTGCTGCGGCTTAGAAGCGCAAGTATGCTCTGGACACTATCGAGATTCTCGTTGGCCGTCTCGACGGATCCCTCTTGTGCGAGTCGTGCCGCAATATCCAGTCTCACGCTGGCTGACCGGTACATGACTTTGAAATCGGTACGGGACAAACCGTTTGCCAGAGTGCTTCTCCATTCAGAGAGACTGTCAGAAAGCGCACCAAGCCGAGCTAGCACTGCCTTCCTGCGCAGACTGACCGACTCAGTTGCTGCCATGCATGCGAGATCAGAAAACCGGGTTGATTCTTTCAGTAGCGAATCAGGCAGTTCGTAGACACCAAATGGCCATAATGCATCATTAGCATCTCGAAGCGCCTCTCTGCCTGAACTCAGGCAGCTCTCAGCATTGAGATACAGATCCCGAGCCTTTTGATCAGCACCGGCAGCTCGTGCCGAGGCGAGTCCATCCAGCGCCCGCTGCAGGCTGCTGAGAGGCGGCTGTCTAAGCTGACGGGAGACAATCCAAGCTCCCGCTGATAGTATCAGCAGCAAAGCAAGACTCCACAGACCGAATGACAGTGTCCGTCGCAGCGTGCCTCCGTGGCTCAAAGTACTAACCTTGAGTATGCCTCTTCAAATCGAAATAGAGGGTCGGAAACCCGACCCTCCAAATGCAGTGAGAATCGAATCCTACTTCTTTTTGGCGCCACTCGTAATGGCCGCCTCGATCTGACTCTTTGTTCCCGTAATTTGAGCCTTTACCGCTTCCAGTTGCGACTTCGCGGAAGAGAACGCTCCGCTCTGATAAGTCTGAGTTGCAGTAGTAAGAGCTCCCTTGACCGCGTCGATATCCGCCTGGAGCACTTTCAGATCCACACGTGAGCCCTTCACCTTCGGCGCCTTCGCCAAAGCGGTGCTGCTTTCGGCAATCAAAGCATCAATCTCGACAATCAGCACACTGTCGGCAACACGGACCCTGTCCTTCTCGGCAATCGCTTTCTGTTCAGCATCAAGGGATATCTTCGAAACAGCGGCAATTAACTCCTTAGCCCGATCGTAATCCCGCAATACCGAGAACTTTCCATCCTGCTTCTGAATCTCAACCTCGGCCGCGCTCAACGAATCCATAGCCATCTTGTACAGCTCCGGCGCGTACAGCTCTGCCTCAGCGAGCTGCGCACTCTTCAGCGTAGACTTGCCTTCATCCATCTGCGTAACCGGCGAATCGTCGCAACCAGCGACGAAAGCTACGAGGAAGGATGCCATCAGAATCAACGACACTCGTTTCCTCATTTCAACTCTCCTTTCGGCCAGTAGTCGCGCCTTATGACGAGACCCAAAAAAAAGACACACACACCAAGCCGCAGTGTGTACGCCTCATTTAATCACTGAGATAGCGTTTACCTCAGTACTCTGTCCACTCGGATCAAACAAACCATCCCCCGATAACGCCAACCGACGTCTGGTGGGAGAAGAGTCCCTCCTTGTGTATTATGATCGCGAGAGAATATATTCTGCACTGAACGCGTGTCAAGATAATTCTGCGAGTCGCAGGAGGCCGGTGAGCGATCTTTGCGTTACATCTTCCGCAAAGCATCGTCGTCAATGTGGCCTATGCGCATACGGATCATGGAGTTTACTCAGGATAGGTGTGGTAGTATTTGAGACTATCGCTCTTTTGTTATTCAGCCAACCAAGAGCCTGCTGTGCGTCGATTCTTACTCCTTCGCAACCCGACTCACATTTCCCCTTGCCATGGAGACCGCATTTGTGGTTAATTCAGATGTGCATGTTTGCGACACAAGCATGGAGTCGTTGAATTCAATCAACAAGACAGACTGCAAATGCATGAACTCCAGATCGCAGGACGGATTCTTGAGCTTGTCGAACAGGAGATGGTTCGGCAGAAACTGTCGAAACTGACCAGCGTAGATGTTCGAATCGGTGCCTTGAGCGGCATCAATCCGGGGGCGTTGACCTTCAGCTATGAAGCAGCTTGCGCCGGGACCGTTCTCGAAGGAAGTTCTCTGAATGTCGACTGGATTGAAACCACCGGCGAGTGCCGGGACTGCAACCGCACGTTCGAAGTTGTCGATCTGATGTTCGTATGCCCTGATTGTGGATCAAACAAGATAGAAGTAATCGGGGGACAGGAAATTGAGGTCAAGTCATTCAGCGCAGAGTAGAAACCAATAGGTAGAAGGACCATGACCAATCAGAAGCAAGTAAGCATGAACCAGAAAGTGCTGTCCGAAAACGATCGGATAGCGGGGCAGAATCGCGATAAACTGATCCGTCAAGGCGTTCTCACTCTCAATCTTGTAAGTTCCCCGGGATCGGGCAAGACCAGCCTTCTGGAAAACACTCTGAAGACGATTTCGGATTCCCTGCAACTCGGTGTGATTGTCGGCGATGTGCAGACGGAAAACGACGCCCGGAGGCTCGAGGCATCGGGTGGAAAGATCGTTCATCCGATCATTACGGGAGGAGCCTGTCACCTTGACGCCAAAATGGTGTCTGAAGCCATGCAGAAGATCGATATAGATGATCTTGACGTACTCTTTCTGGAAAACGTCGGCAACCTTGTCTGCCCGTCAAGTTATGATCTGGGTGAGGATATGAAGGTAGTTCTGATATCCACTACCGAGGGGGACGACAAGCCGCTGAAATACCCTGCCATGTTCCGCCGCTCTTCGGTTCTGATCATCAACAAGACCGATCTGCTTGGAATGTCCGATTTCAGGCTCGATGCAGCCAGGAAAAACGCTCTCCAGATTAACGGAGAACTGACAATACTCGAGCTATCCTGCCGCACCGGCGAAGGTATGGAACAATGGTATGACTGGCTCAAAGCAGAGGCTGCAGCCAAGCGCTCCGATCCTTCGTCAAATTTCGGTGGTTAGCAGATTCGGGGCAATTGATCACCGCTCAGCATATCAATCACGCGCTCGGTGCCGTATTCGTTGCGCAGAATCACACGCGGATTGCCAACGGCAGAGACGCGCCCGGCGACTACTGGTTTGGAGTCTGCACACGATCTGTCAATGACTTCAAGAGCGAGATTCACCTGCTCGGCCGGGAGGAACAGCACAAAGCGACCCTCATTGGCAACATACAACGGATCAAGACCAAGAATCTCACATGCCGCCGCGACCTGAGGCAGCACTTTTATGCCGGCCTGATTGAGGACAATCTCCGCCCGGCATGATTCGCTGATTTCAACCAGGGCCGAAGCGAGACCGCCCCTCGTCAAATCCCGCAGACAGTGTATGTCAATGCGTGCGTCGATCAACTTGAGAATCGGCTCGGCAAGTGATGCGCAGTCGCTCTCTATCGAAGTCTCCAGAGCAAGTTCCTGCCGACATGCCATGACCGCGAGGCCATGTCGGCCAATGTCTCCACTGAGAACGATGGCATCATCCGGTTGAACATTCTCAACACCTATCACCAGATCGTGGTCGACGAAACCGATACCGGCAGTATTGATAAACAGACCGTGGCCGTGCCCGCGATCCACGACTTTTGTGTCGCCGGTGACAATGCTGATACCCGCATGTTGGGCAGATGCTCGCATTGACTCGGCTATCCTCTTGAGGTCATTGATTGGAAAACCTTCCTCAACGATGAAACCAACACTCATATATGCAGGTCGCGCACCGCGCATGGCCAGATCGTTCACCGTACCGTAGACGGCGAGACAACCAATGTCTCCGCCGGGGAAAAAGAGGGGATCGACTACGTAGGAATCTGTCGTAAAGACGATGCGGGATTGTTGGCCGGGCAGGAGAGCGGCGTCATTGCTGCAGTCCAGACCGCTGGCATCAAAGATGGATGCGAACACTTCGCTTATCAACTGATGCATCATGCGGCCTCCCCCTCCGTGAGCCAACTGGACTACATCAGTGGATTTGTCGTTCACATTTTTCATAACGGGCATACCTAACGAGTTCTCGGAGCGTCTTCAATCACTGTCGAAGCAGTGGCTGCATATCTTTGACTGCGGTAATATGCGGCGCATGTGCCTTCGGACGACACCATCGGAGCCCCCACCGGATGTTCAGGTGTACACTGCCGCCCAAACAGAGGACACTCTGGCGGCGTTGCGAGTCCCGTGAGTACATCCCCACACGGCTCCGAATGAGCGCTGTGGATACTGGCTCGTTCTAAGCTGAATCGATGCTCGGCATCATATTGCTGAAATTCACGGGCAATCACGAGACCACTGCCCGGAATCATGCCCAGACCTCTCCACTCGCGGTCGGCAGGTCGGAATACAGTTTCGGCCAGGCGCTGAGCCTCCGGGTTGCCGGTAGCCGCAACGGCGCGGCGGTATTGAATAGCCATTTCAGCTCTATCTTGCTCAAGCATCTCAACTGATTGAAGCACACCTTGAAGAATGTCGACGGGTTCAAAACCTGTTACTACGATTGGAATCTTGTGCTGGGCACTAAGTAGCTGATAAGCTCGAATGCCGCTGATCGTGCAGACATGACCCGGAGCAAGCAGAGCATCGATTCGCGCCGACGGCATGCGCATTACAGAATCCACAGCCGGAGGTATCAGCACGTGAGCACACAGCACAGAGAAGTTCCGCAACCCGACTTCTCTGGCTCGGAGAATCGCAAGAGCAGTTAGTGGGGCAGTTGTCTCAAACCCAATTCCGAAGAAGACGACTTCGCGGCCTGGTCTTTCCTGAGCAAGTCTAAGTGCGTCAAGCGGCGAATAGAGCATCACCACATCCCCCCCGACACTCTTGATGTCAAGTAGCGTATGCTTTGATCCGGGCACCCTCAGCATATCTCCAAACGAACAGAGAATGACATCAGGGCGGGTCGCAAGCGTTTGAGCCAAGTCAATGGTCTCAGCCGGTGTGACACAGACGGGACATCCGGGTCCGTGCACGAAAGTGATGCACTCTCTAATGGACTGATCCAGGCCATAACGGAGAATCGTGTTTGTCTGTCCACCGCACACTTCCATGATCCGCCAATCACGAGTCGTATTCCGATGGATTAGCTCGATCAGCTTGAGAACAGATCCGGCATCGCGGTATTCACTCAGGAACTTCATTCTTTCCCACCCGGGTTGTCATCGAAAGCTTGCGCCAGTAATGCCAGCGTTCGACGCGCTTCATCCTGGTTGATTCTGCCGATTGCCACTCCTGCATGCACGAGGACAAAGTCGCCGATATCCGCTTCAGGCACACAGGATAGATTGACAGATACCATGACGCCATCAAAACTCACTTTGCCGCTACGGCTGAAGCGGCCTTCATCTTTGACCGATGCAATCTGTCCGGGGACCGCAAGACACATATCTTAGCACCCCTTCCCGAGTCGACGAATTGACTCGGCCATCTGGCCGACGGCCAGTCCGCCATCGTTGATGGGAATTCGATGCGGCCAGTGTACCGCTATGCCTTCGCGTTCTAATCGCTTGGCGCAGATCGAGAGAAGCAGAGCATTCTGAAAGCAACCACCGCTCAGGACTACCGTTCGCAAGCCGCTCTGTACCACCACCGCTGCAATCATCTCAGCCAGCGTGACATGCACACGTTCAGCCGCTGTTGCCACATCTATGCGTTCCGACATGCCGGCGAGGATGCTTTCGACCATCGGTTGCCAGTCTATGGCGGATGGCTGATCGGCCGTAAGTGAGAACTCATACGGCAGCACATTCTTCAGCGAAGCACACGTGTTCTCCAGTGCAGTCGCGGCCTGACCGTCGTAGCTGGCGATATGACAAATGCCCATCAGCGATGCGAGAGCATCAAAGAGCCGACCTGCACTTGTCGTAACCGGACAATTGACATGCCGCGTCAGCATCTGCGTCAGTACTCTTATCTTCTGAGATGAAAACTGATTCTTAACTTCCGGCTGAAGTCTCAAGGCGAAGCTCTGTCCGAACATCTCATAAAGAACACCGATTGATGCGCGGCGAGGCTCTCTGACCGCCTTCTCACCTCCGGGTAGTCTGAACGGGCGCAAGTGAGCCACTCTTCGGTAGCCTGATGGAGTCACCTCTATAAATTCGCCACCCCAGATTGTTGCATCATCGCCCAGACCAGTGCCGTCCCAGGCAACGCCCAGCACCGGACACTCAATCCGCTGTTCCGCAACGCAGGAGAGAATGTGCGCGAGATGATGCTGCACGCGAACTGGGTGTTCATCGCGTGACTCCGCAACTCTCGAACTGGCATAGTCGGGGTGGCCGTCGCAGACTATGACAGCAGGCTTGATATCATAAATGGAAATCAGACTATCTATGTTTTTCGCGAGAGCGTCACGAGACACGGGAGAATCCAGATCACCGATGTGTTGACTCAGAATGATGTTGCTTCCGACCGTGATCGCGAAAGCGCTCTTCTCATGACCCCCCGTCGCCAAAGCCGGTGTGGCTTCATCGTCAAGTGCGATCACTGCCGGCGCCAAACCACGACCCAGGCGGAGAACAACAGGCCGGTCATGAACCAAGCGAATAACAGAATCGTCCACCTGTCGTACGATGGCGCGATCATGAACAAGAAACAGGTCGGCAATTCCACAGAGTTTGCCCATCGCATCGTTATCATCGATGCATATTGGTTCGCCGTTTAGATTGCCGCTCGTCGCAACGACAGGAAATCCCAAATCGCCCAGTATCAACAAATGTAATGGCGTATACGGTAACATTGCACCAAGTGTCTTTTGTCCGGGAGATACAGACTCACAGGGAAGATGTTGCTGTTCGGTCTTCTGCAACCGCTGCAACAGGATGATCGGAGCCACCGCCGATTGAAGCCACTTCTGCTCCAACGGTGACATCGAGCAGTGTTGCTTTACAAGCTCGGTAGATGGATACATGACTGCAAGAGGTTTGTGAGGGCGTCTCTTCAAAGATCGGAGACGTCGGACCGCTGAGTCGTTGCGCGCATCAACAATGAGCTGGTAGCCGCCAAGACCCTTAAGAGCCACTATGAAGCCAGCCGTGATTGCTTGATTCGTTAGCCCCAAAGCCGAATTGCCTTCTGCGAGTTTCATATTCTTGGCGTCCAATAGAGTCAATTGCGGACCGCAGTCCGGGCAGGCATTAGGCTGAGCGTGGAACCGGCGGCTGGACGGATCGTCATGCTCTTCCCGGCATCGATCACACATTGTGAAATGCCGCATGCTTGTTCGATGGCGATCATACGGCAGACCCTCAATAATGCTGTAACGCGGGCCACAATTAGTGCAATTCGTGAATGGATATCTGTAGCGACGGTCACTGGCATCAAGAACCTCCCGTTTGCAGTCGTCGCAAATCGCTGCGTCCGGAGGAACGATTACAGTTGCGCGATCCGAATGTCGGCTGGGTTTGATTCGAAACACTCGAGAGGCATCAGGATCGAGAGAGGCAACCGCCAAGGAATCTATCTCCGCCAACGGTGGGACATCCGTTTCGAGTCTGGATCGAAACTGCTCCAGTTGTGCAGGCGCTCCCTGCACTTCGACATATACCCCCTCAGAACTGTTACAGACCGTTCCGGCAAGTTTCAGTTCGGTCGCCAGTCGATGCACAAACGGCCGAAACCCGACCCCCTGCACACGTCCTGATATTGTCACGCGCCACCGTTCAATCCGGCCTGCCTCATCAGGAGGATTGGTTTTACTGGTCGATACCCTACTCAACAGCCACCTCATTTGTTATTTCTTCGATTTCTTTGATGATGGCAGCAGCGACTCGATCCACGGCATCCCGCACCGCAGGGCTCATCGGTGCGCCATGCGAAAACTGAACTCCCTCGATGCCGTAGATGATTAGTCGATGCGGCAACCTATCCAGAACACGACCAAGCTCCAGCCCTTGAGCTACTGACAGCGTATGAGTTGAGGTGGAATTCAGGAATCGCTCCGGAATGCCGCCCGCAAGCCCATTGATTCGCTGGACAGCTCCCTCGCGTGAACCCGACACAGAGCAATCAACGACAAAGCAAAGATCAGCCCCCTGCCAGCAATCCAGAAGAGATGTCGCATCCGGCATGGAAGTGCAGACGCGCAGGAACGGATGATCTTGCTGAGACAGCATGTTTGCAACCTCAGGACCAACGGCGTCATCACCACGGTGAGGGTTGCCTAAGCCAATGACAACAATGTCCAGAGTGTCGCCCCTCATATCCTCAACCTACTCCTTCTGAAACTGCAGGTCGAGGAAGTGGCAGGAACAGGATATACATGGATCATAATTGCGGACAACCTGCTCACACTGCCAGGTAAGTTCGTCCTTCGGCAAATGCAGATTGCGTTGCACGAAAGAGCGAAGGTCTGCTTCAATTGCCTTCTGATTCTGAGACGTTGGCGGCACAATGCGAGCCGATTTGATTAGCCCCCGATTGTCAATATGATATCTATGGTACAGTAGCCCGCGAGGAGCCTCAGTGCATCCGTGACCCACCGCGTCTCTAGCAGTACACTCAACATATGGCGTGTCCGGTTCCGAATACGAACCGATCAGTCGTAGCGCCTCGGTGCAAGCGAATACCAGCTCGACCGCACGCACAGAGATGCTCTTGAAGGGATTGCGGCACGACTCTCCCAGCCCTGCCTCGACAGCAGCATTTCGAGCAATCTCCGGAAGCTTGTCATAACTATTGTGGTAGCGCGCCAGAGGTCCTGCAAGGTAGTCGGCCCGGTCCCTGACTCGGGCTTGCAGCGATGTTGAGTGTGCGACGTGTTCCTCCTCGAAGACCTTGAGAAAGTCTGCGATCTCTATATCAATGCCCTTGTTAGATACGATTCTTCCTTCACAAATAGGATACTCATCCGGATGCCTCAGAGACACAAACTCATAGTCCCGCTCCAGCTCAGGAAACGTCAATTTGGCCGTCCAGCGCACAGTCTCCAGCGAGGCATCGAGCGCCCACTCCAGAGGCTCAATGAAACTGTCCAGTTCCTTTCTGGTGGGTGTCTTGTAAAACCCGCCGATGCGAGGGTTGATAGGATGGATTTCGCGTCCGCCCAGTTTTATCATGAGATCGTTGCCGATCTTCTTGAGCTTCAGTCCGCGTCCTACAATGTCGGGATAGTCTTTCGCAAGCTGAATAGCATCCTCATATCCGAGGAAGTCGGGAGCGTGCAGCATGTAGATATGCAGCGCGTGGGATTCAATCCACTCGCCACAATAGATCAGACGGCGCAGATCCCTCAGCGGTCCGATGACACTGACGCCGCAGGCCTGTTCCATGGCATATGAAGAGCTCATCTGATATGCCACCGGACAGATGCCACATATCCGAGCCGTAATATCCGGTGCCTCAAGAAAGTGGCGATTGCGCAGGAATGCCTCGAAGAACCGTGGCGGCTCAAAGATATTCAGTTTGGCTTCGGTAACTTCATTACCCTTGATCTTGACCTGGAAGCCACCCTCCCCTTCCACGCGGGCAAGGTAATCGACTTTGATGCTTCTACCTTTCATATGCCTCGCTCTGCTTGCGGAACGATTCGGCGAATGCATTGAATCCTCTGAACGCACGGACGATTTCCTGACGAGTCTGCCCGCTCTTCTCTAGCTTGCTTGCAAGCGACTCAGCATTGGGTGTCTCTTTGGGACCGAAGCAGGCAAAACAGCCCCGCTGATAGGATGGGCACAGCGCACCACATCCAGCTTGCGTTACCGGGCCGAGGCAGGGAACTCCGAGAGCGACCATAACACACACGTTTCCCTTTCGCTTGCACTCGACGCACACGCTGTAGGTCGGAATGCATGGTTTGCGGCCTGCCAGCTTAGCGCTAAGCACTTCCAGCAACTGGTACTTGTTGATAGGACAGCCCCGTAACTCAAAATCCACGTACACGTGGTCTGCGATCGGTGTTGATTTGCCAAGGCTTTCAATGTACTCGGGATGAGCGTAGATAAGCGAAGTGTATTCGCGCACGTCTGCGAAATTCCTCAGCGACTGGATTCCGCCTGCCGTTGCGCAAGCACCGATAACGATCAAATATTTGGAGTTGCGTCTGATCTTGTGTATTCGTTCAGCGTCGTGCGGGGTCGTGATCGACCCTTCCACCAGTGATATATCATAGGGACCTTTGATGACGGCTCTTGTCGCCTCAGCGAAATTCGCAATCTGCACGGCCCCGGCAATATCCAATAGCTGCTCCTCACAATCGAGAATCGACAACTGACAACCGTCGCACGATGCAAACTTCCACACCGCCAGTTTTGCTTTCTTGCTTGATGTCACGCTATACTTCCCTCTGCATAAGCAGGTTGCCCAATTCATCATAGCGGTAAACCGGCCCGTTCTTGCACACAAACGATCCAGCCACCTGACAATGGCCACACAGTCCAATCCCGCACTTCATATTGCGCTCCATGGATACATAGATGTTGTCGAGGTTAACACCGCGCCTCTCCAACTCAAGTATTGTGAAGCGCATCATGATCTCCGGTCCGCACACCATCGCTACACAGTTCTTCGCATCGAACGGAGAACGTGTGATTAGCTGCGTCACAACTCCCACGTTGCCACACCATGACCCTGTCGCACGATCGACCGTAATATGGATCTCAAGATCAAATCGCGAGCGCCACTTCTCCAGCTCTTTCTCGTACAGAATGTCATCGGGCGTTCGAGCGCCGTAGAGCAGAACGATCTTGCCGTAATGATCACGATTCGCCAGGATGTGATATATTACCGGACGTAGCGGTGCAAGGCCAATGCCTCCGGTCACCAGAACCACGTCCTTTCTTTCGGCATTGCTGATCGGCCAACTGCTGCCATAAGGACCCCTGACACCCAGCCAGCCGCCGGCTTTCAGGCGTCGCATGGCTCTTGTGACAGCACCAACCTCGCGCAGAGTATGAGTCAATCTCTCAGGTTTCGCGGGGTCTCCACTAATCGATATAGGTACTTCACCAACGCCCAGCACATACAGCATGTTGAACTGTCCGGGTGA
>Ga0180009_10004681_pt1 | contig 14961 bp, 14 predicted proteins | sample OS_PC_MetaG_FD_123537 | JGI IMG/M metagenome (GOLD analysis project Ga0180009, IMG submission 123537) | Groundwater microbial communities from the Aspo Hard Rock Laboratory (HRL) deep subsurface site, Sweden - OS_PC_MetaG | ecosystem: Environmental > Aquatic > Deep subsurface > Groundwater...
ATTATTTTCTTTTTTTGTAATGGATATAGAAATAATTCCTTTTTTGTTCCGTTTACCTCTTGCTTCAGAATCCATTCCAAGAGAAGGAGTGTATTTAATAGCGTTATCTATTAGATTACTTAATGCTTCCTGAAGATATTGCCTTTGTCCATATATTTTTGGAGATTTTTTAAAAGATTTTTTCAAAAACAAACTAATTCCCCTTTCCTGTGTAATCGGCTGAAAATCTTTAATAATTTTTTCAATCAATTCTTCTGAATTAATCAATTCAGCTTTTTCTTCTTTAATCTTATACTTAGAATTAGACATTTCTGTAGCATTAAGAATATCATCAATAATATTTTCTAATTTACAGCTTTTTTCCCACAAACTTTTAATAAACCTTTCTTTTTTTTCTACTGGGAATTTATCCAAATCACCCTCAATCATCATAGAAGCAACTCCTTTAATTACTGAAACCGGAGTCCTTAATTGATGAGAAGCAATGGAAATAAATTCTGACTTGGCTTTATCTAATTTTTGCAATTCAATATTCGCTCTTTTTAAACTTCGCGCCATTTTAGTAACTTTCTCACGAGACCTAACTTCATTCAAGACCCCGCGTATTAATAAAACACTAAAAATAGCTATTGCAACAAACAATCCAAACTTTAAAAAGAATTCTGTACGTGACTGGGACAATAAAGCGTTTATTAGGGATATTATAACAATTAAAACACTGAAAATTTCCGTAGTAATAACTTTAATATTCATTAAGTGATGTTTGAAAATAGCAAAAGCAATCAAAATACTCATAATAATTATTGCTCCTTCTGAAAGCCAAAAATATCTATAACTATTAAACAAGGGTAAAATTATTCCAAATATAACACCAAATAAAGCTGCAAGGAGAGTGCCATAGATTACATAATTTAATTGCACTCGAATAATTCCTTTAGCTTTTTTTATTTTTTTAAACAGAAGCACAAAAGAAGCACTAAAATACCCTATAATATATAAAGCCCAGATATAAAAATGCAATAAGTTTAACTCATACCCCACTCCGCCATCAATAATAAATACCTCCTTGAAAGTTCCGAAATATAAGATATTTATAAATAGCACCAATAAGGCAGGAACTAATAATACTAATCGTATTGACCATTTTTTTTTCGAAGATAGCTCCTTAGGAAATTCCATGCAAAAATAAAGATAAAACAGGACAATTGGAATGGTTGCCACCCAAAGCAATGTACTCCATAAATAAAGAAGAGCTAAATCATCCTGTGCGACAGTTCTTAACATAATCATACAAAATGTCCAAATAGTAGCACTTAAAACAGTTAAGGAATAAAATCTATTTACTCTTGTCTTGGAGGATTGAAAATAAATTAAAAAAGCCAGTATAAAATTAACAATAGCGACAACAACTAAATAGATATTTATAAAACTTGTAAAAATCATATTATTCTTTTTTTATTTTTCTGCTTTTATAATTAAAGCTTGGTTAACTAAAGATTTTTTATATACAATATTCCGAAAACCAATTTTTTTTAATATTGGATCAATTTCATCTTTAGACAGAGAATGATAAATACCTCTTTTATTTTTCCCTTTGATTTGTAATAAATATTTAAAAAGCCTCAATGTATAATACGCATTCTCTAAAGAATAAAAAAAATCTTTTTTTGAATTCCAAAATAGTTTAATTAAACTAAAATTTTTATTCAACGTTGACCAAACGATTATCCCATTACGTTTTAAAATTCTATGCATTTCTCTCATAACCATCTCTATTGCCATGTTGTCCGCATATTGACCATCAAAAACAATAATATATGGAAAAACAAAATTCGCCACAACCCCGTCAAATTCTTCATTTCTGAAAATTGTTTTTTGAGAAATACTTATATTCAAAAATTCTTCTATATTTCTTTGTATATCTTGTTGAAATTTTTGACGAGCCAAAAATAACACATTCTTATCAGCATCAACGCCTATAATTTTTTTTACTTTATTTTTAGATTTCTTTTTTATTAGATTAATTATTCCACCAATACCACATCCCGCATCAAGCCAGACTTCATTGCTTTTAGGACTAATAAATGACTCAAAATCTCTTAAAAAATCCCGATAAATAACACCTCTTTCATAATTATGATAGAGTTTGTTATACTTATGCCAAAATTTTTTTTCCTTTCTCTTTATTTTTTTATCTTTATATAAATCTATCATATTCCTTGCTTAAGATAATATTTTTGCTAATCTTTTTGACAAAGCAATAATAGTTAGAATTGGTGGCAAACCAGGAGCTTCTGGTAAGACACTGGCATCAGCCACAAAAAGATTTTTTATTTTTGTTTCTTGATTTTTGTCAACAACATCTCCAATAGCAGCTGTTCCACCTGGATGAGCCCCACGAGGATTAGTGATAAGTATTGATTTTGGATCAACCCCTGCTTTTAATAAAATTTCCTTGGCGATTTGATTTCCTTTGTATAGTTTCTTTTTATCATTATCAATAAGTTCTTTACTAATTTTACCATTCTTATCTACTCCACCAAGCATGTCATCTTTAATTTTAACCATTATTCCTAGTAACTTATCTCTCTTAATAGCTAATTTATAATACTTAGGATGGGTAAAGAGTAATGAAAGAGGAGAATCTAGAAATGGAGATAAAATAAAACCATCTTTTTTATAAAAATCAGTACTAACAATAGCCATGGTTGTTTCCTTCGACATTCCAACTTCTTTGCTAATTCCGTAAACAACTGTAAAAGGATCGCAAAATAATTTCTTCCCGGCTGATAATCCTAATTTATGTAGAATTTGAGGAGTCCCTATAGCGCCACAAGCTAAAACTACCTTATCAGCAGTAATTTCAATCAATTCCCTACCTACTTTTCCTTTAACCCCAGTTGCCTTGTTGTTTAAAACATCAATTGAATCTAATTTGAAACTTGTTATTAATTTAGCTCCAAAATCTTGTGCTTTTTCAATATAGTCTAAAGCAGTCCATTTTGCCTTAGAAACACATCCTAAAATACAATTACCGCAAGAAGTACATTTGTCAAAATCAATAAATTTAGGCATTGGAACAAACTTATACCCAAGAGCATTACCAGCTTCCAAAATTGCTTTTGTCCCATCACCTATTAACTTTAAATCAAAAGGTTTTACGCCCAAATCCTTTTCTGTCTCTTTTAGTTCTTTACTAATATCAATTCCTATCTTATTTAATTCTTTTTCTAATGATCTGACGCCGTTTGCACAACTAACAATTGTAGTTCCTCCAGCTATAATAGTCCGGTAAATAATTACTCCTTCCTTGCTTTTTAACTTTCCATACTTGTCATAAAAATTAAGAGCTCTTTCTTCCGTACCGACTCTTGAAGCGATGGAACCTTTTTCAAGAATAATAACTTTCCTGCCCTTTTTAGCCAGCTCGTAAGACAGAGCAGCTCCACCTGCCCCAGATCCAATAATAGCAATTTCAGTTTTTAATTCTTTTTTCATTATTTTTTTCCAGTTTTTTAATAAATTTTTTAGCAAGTTGTTGGATAAAATTTGACTTAAAATGAAATCTGCTAATTATATCCTCTCCTAAAAACATCTTAGTATTTTTCATATCATATGTATTATATTCTACCATATAATATTTATAATAATAAAATGTTTTAGCAATCTTTCTAAGAGATTTTATGAAAAAACTAATAAAATAAATTAAAGTAAAGTACAAACGGACAAGCCATTTTGGACTCCTTAAAACAGGCATATTAATATATAGAGCTTTGAGAGTCTCGCGAATAACATTTTCTATAGAAGGAGGTAAAGGATTAGTAATATGGAAAGTTTTACCTAAAGCTTTTGAATAAGAGCTAATTTTTAACATCCATTCTATAGCTATATCAACAGGCATTAAATTTAAAAATACATTCTTAGGATACAAAAAGGGAAACAATATTTTTTTATTATGTCCAAGTTTTTGTTTTAATCTATATAATGAATAAACTATAGTATAATAACCAGAACGACATATTAACTTCCCCACTCTTTCTACAAATATACTTGGTCTAAAAATAATAAAATGATTACCTTTTTCCTGTCCCCATTTTTTTATCATCGTCTCAGCCTCAAATTTACTTTCTTCGTAAGGATTATTAAAACATTTTGGTCTTATTAAATCTTCTTCAAATATTATTCCAGGCCTCTGACCATGTACATAAGCAGTGCTTGTATAATAAACAGGACTTTTTACATATTTGGCAAAATTTAAAATATTTTTTAATCCTTGCACGTTAACAGTAAAAATTCTCTCTCTATCTTCTTTTTTGAAACTTAAATTAGCCGCTAAATGCCAAATAGCGTCTACTTTGTTTATTAATCCTTCAATATATTCTTCTGCTAAACCAAGTTGTTCCTTGTTCAAATCAATCTCTATTGTTTTTGTTTTATCTAATGAAATGTCTGGCTCAATAGATTTCAAGATTTTTTCTAATCTTTCTTGAAAAGATTCGTTGTTTTTTGATCTGCCAAGAAAAATAACTTCATTTCCTCTTTTAATAAGCTCTATTGAAAGCAATGAACCTAAAAAACCAGTTCCTCCTGTAAGTAAATATGTTTTAGGCATATATTATAGTGTTATTATCATCTTATTTACAAAATCTTCTTACTCTATTATAGTAAGTATAACAATGATAAAATTTTAGAACAAGTTTCTTAATTGATATTTAAAACTTATGCCCTATAAATTTAACAAAAATACAAAAGAACACTATACTAATTTGAGTACCATAAAAAACACTCAAACACAAAAAAGAGAGGTGACTGAAATGAAATACAAGACAGAAGCAGTAACAGGTATTCGACCAACAGGTGATCTAACTATAGCTAATTATCTTGGAGCAGTAGTGCCAATTATTGAGCTTCAGGCACAAGGTATGTCTCCTGTAGTTTTTGTTGCTGATCTCCATGCACTTACAGATACCGAACCAGCTATAGTGAAACAATATGTCCACGAAGTTGTAGCTGACTATATCGCACTCGGAGTAAATCCACAAAAAGCGAAGATTTATCTTCAATCCGATATAGCTGGGGAGGTAACCACGTTTACTACTCTTCTAGCACGGCATATTTCTATCGCAGAGCTTCTAAGAGTGCCGACTCTTAAAGATAAACTTAAAGCAAAAGCCAACCCAGAAACAGCAAATGCTCTCTTACTTCTCTACCCTGTACTTATGGCTGCTGATATTTTACTTAATAAAGCCAGAAAAGTACCAGTAGGTGAAGATCAAGTTGCTCATCTGGAAATAACTCGTCTGCTTGCACGAAGATTTAACAAAAGATATGGAGAAGTACTTCCTGTTCCGGAAGTACTACAGGTTAAATCACTACGCCTTCTTTCTTTAAAAGGAGAAGGTAAGATGAGTAAGACTAATCCCAGTGGTGCAATTTTCTTGACAGATGATTTAAAGACAATTGCTAAAAAAATTAAAGCCGCCGAAACTACTTTTGAAGGAACAATGAATAAAAAATTAGAAAGCCATATTTTAATCGCTAAAAAATTGGCAAAAGTTGAATCGGAACATAAAGAGATTGACGCTATTATCAAAGCACACAAAAGCGGTAAACCAGTAATGGGACAATTCAAACAACTATTGACCAGTATCATTCAAAATTTCCTAATGGAGTTTCAAGAAAAAAGAGCTGAAATTGTAAAAGATCCGTCTTATATTCCATCCGTGCTTGAAGAAGGATTAAAGATAGCTAAAAAAAATGCTATTGAAACCCTTGAGGAGGTTAAAAAAGCATTATACAACATCTAATAAATCGGGATTGCCAAAAAGCCATTTATGAGAAAATTTTAATTTATTCCATAAATAAGGAGCAACAGATTTCATTTTTTGTTCTCCCTTGTCTTCAATATAATTAGCTATAAAATGATAATCGCATAAATCACTTTCTTCTATTTTCTGCCTGGCAATTCTTTTTGCTCTTTTGTAAGGAGGTAAGTTTTTATCTTGTTTCTTTTCCGCAGTTGACCCTATATTGCAAAAAAAATACATTTTTATTACGAAATTTTAAATATCGGACCAGAATAAAAACACTGTTTAAAACATCAATATTTGATTTTAAAATTTCACGGGCCGATTTTGAGCTTTCACCAACAAGATTAATAACTCTTAAAATTGATGAATTAGAAATATCTAACTTATTAAATCCGTGGAGTATTAATTTTTCTTTTGTTTTACTGATGTTATCGTTTCTTGTGGAATGATTATGCGCCAATTATTTCTTGAATATTCTTCTGCTATGGCTCTGCCAACAAATCATGTCCCACCTAAAAGTAATAAGGTTTTAATTTCATTCATATTCTTTGTTTAAATAATGAATCGATTTTGAATTTGTACTTTGGATTTGCGGTACTTTCCCAAATCTTTTTCAAATCCATGAAATAATTAAAATAATCCTTTTTAAATCTAATCCATATTGCCCTCCTTTTTTTAAAAAAAGTACCCTCGGAGAGATTCGAACTCCCAACCTAGTGGATAGAAGCCACTTGCTCTGTCCAATTGAGCTACGAGGGCATAAATCAAAATATTGTCATTTACAAACAGTTTCTTATAAGATACCATAAAACCATCAATAAAAACACATTAATGTTGTCTAAATCAAATATCCAAAAAATCATAAATAGCTTTGAAAAAGATTTGCCGAAGATATTCGCAAACGAAATTGTGTTTGCTTTTTTGTGTGGTAGCTTGGCTAAAAACACAATTTCAGAAAACAGCGATATTGATATGTTTATCTGTTTAAATAAAAAAGATAACGAAAAAATTAAGATTTTTCTATCCTGGTATAAGTCAATTCATAAAAAATACGGACTTAAACCAGATCACAGGTTCCCGGGCGAAGTTATGGATTTAAAAATCCTGGATAAATCATTAAAAAATCTTTCGAAATCATCTCTTCAATTAGATGCTGGAAATATCAAATTTGAAGATGGTTTAATATGGACAGGAATGTTAAGTGGCAAAAATAAAGCGTTTGTTGGCAAAAAATCGCATTTCTTAAAACGAAAAAGGGTGGCGGATAATATTATCAAAAAATGGCGTAAACAATTTTTAAAAGATATTAACCTAAAAGAGCCAGATGTATTTCTAAAACAGCTAACCCAATTTTATAAATCTCACAATGAAACAAGAAGACATTTCCCAAAAAACAAATAAATTCGTTGGTTTTGTAAAGTCTATTAAAAAAGAACTAATCGATATACTATTAGAATACGAAAGCTACGAGACGGCTTGCCATGAAATAGACCGCACCTTGAAATGTCTCAATAATATTAAAACCGAAGAAAAATATTTAATTTATGGAAATGTCAATTCCATAAGTACGTTTTTCCCTCTTAATCTTCCGCTTTACTCTTTAGTACTTTTCGCTATTGTCCCCAGTTTTATGGCAAAGAATGTATTTGTCAGGCCGCCTATTCTTATGCAAGAAATACTCGGCAAAATCTCCAAAAGACTGAATCTGTCGCAACATTTCCCAGGCATTCATATTCTAAGAGCCGAACGACGTCTTTTCGTAGACGGTTACGCTTCTGTCTCGGATGTAATTATCTTTACTGGAAAGTTTAAAAACGCTCTTCATGTTAAAAAACGCTGTCCCTTCTCGCTTTTTATCTATAATGGGGCTGGGATAAATCCTATTATTGTTTCGCAGAATGCGGATATTAATATCGCAGCCCAAAAAACATTAGAAATGAGAGTATTTAATAGCGGGCAAGACTGCGCCGGACCAGACGCTATTCTCGTTGACGAAAAAATTCTTTCAATTTTCTTAGAAAAACTATTCAAATTGCTTGATAAAATAAAGGTAGGAAATTATAAAAACAGAAATGTTAGAATCGGAAAATTTATAGACCAAGAACGGATACCATCAATAGAAAAATTGTTTAATAGATTTAAAAAATCAATTGTTTATGGAGGCAAAATTGACCACAAAAATTTAATCACCTATCCCACAGTTATTTTAAATAATCTTAAAAACAACCAGTTTAAATACATTGAATTTTTTGCTCCTATCTTTAATATTTTCCCGTATAATTCAGACAAACAACTTGATTCATTTTTCCAAGACAAAAAATATCTAAGGAATGCTATGTATGTTTCAATATTTGGCAACTTGGACTACATAGAAAAAATAAAAAAATCAGTTATTATTAAAAACAAAATAGTTAATGACGTAGAAGAAGGCAACAAAGCATATGGAGGATATGGCGAATGTGCTAATTTTATAAACTACGGTAATAAATTTTCCTATCGACCTATCTTAATTTCAAAAGAAATACACGACTATTTGGTCTACCTGAAAACGAAAAAGATAAAAATTCCCTAAATAAAATCTTTAAATCCCAAAAAATAAAGGCAATCCTGCGAAGGATTGCCTTTTTGTTTAAGGTTATTTCTACATACGTTTAGGAGTCTTAATGTTAAGAATCGTAAGCCCGTTCTTCAAAACTGACAAAACCGACTTAATTAACATAATTCTTGAACGTCTCAGCTCTGGATCAGATGTTTTGATCACCGAAGTTTGATTATAGAAAGTAGAAAAGAGTCGAGCCACCTCCTCAAGATACTCGCAAAGAATATGGGGCGAATCCGCATATTGAGCCTGGAAAATCACATCGGGCGCGACCATCAGTTTTTTGGCAACTTCAAATTCAATCTGCTCGCCGAACTGTGCCTTCAAATCAGACAACCCATCCAAGTCATGCGGAAACTCTTCTTTAAGTTTCCTTAAAATGGAGTTTATTCTTACGCAAGTATATTGTAAATAGACAGCACTACTCCCCTCTAAATCCAACATCCTTTCCCAGTCAAAAGAAATGTTCTTTGTCCTTGACTGCCGCAAGTCATTATAAACTATAGCGCCTATCCCTATGATCTCCGCAACTTGGTCAATCTCATCAGCGACCACAGACAATTTTCTTCCAGTCATCATCTCTTTTGACTTGCTAACTGCCTGCGATATTAAATCTTCCAATTCAATCAAAGTTCCGCCTCTGGTTGACATTTTCTTGCCACCAGAAAGTATCATTCCGAATCCTACATGTTTTACCTTCTGTGAGCCGATAATCCCGCTTTCTTTGGCCAACTTAAACAGTTGCTTGAAATGTAGTTCCTGTTCTCCACCAACGACATAAACGATTGTCTCGGGATCAAACGTTCCAATCCTGTATTTAATCGCTGCAAGGTCTCGAGCAAGATATAAAGTTGAACCATCTTGTTTCCTGAGCAGAAAAGAAGGAACGCCCTCTAGTGAATCCACTAAAACCAGTTCGGAAGCAGGGTCTTTTTTAGCTATACCCTTTTTTATACATTCCTCTATTTCTTTTTCTGCCTGTTCTACAAAATAGCTTTCCCCCATATTCGTGTCAAATTCAACCCCCAACCGATCATAAACTTTTTGGAATCCTTCTAAACTAAGGTCGCGAAATCTTTTCCAAAGAGTCATGATTCCGGAGTCTTCCCGCTCAAGTTTTTGAAAAATATCCCTTGCCATTCTACCCAGTTCAGGATCGTCTTTCGCTTTCTGATGAAATTTGACGTACAAATCTTTAAGTTTAACAAGGGGGTCTTTGACAATCTCGGCTTCATCGCCCCATTCTTGATAAGCGTAGATTAGCTCGCCAAATTGAGTACCCCAATCGCCAAGATGATTGGCCCGGACTGTCGCATAACCAGTGGCCTCATAAAGATTAACAAGCGTCTGGCCGATGATTGTTGAACGCAAATGCCCAACTCCGATAGGCTTGGCAATGTTGGGCGCGGAATAATCAAATAAAGCTACTTTTGATTTATTCAGATCACTTTTTCCATATTTCTCCCTCAAGCTTTCGATACTTGCAAGAATTTCGGCATAAAGCTCGCCTGCGTCAACCTTTATATTCACGTACGGACCGACATTCTTAGCGGACTTCAAAAACTTTATCTCATTCTCGTTGATATGATCCGCAATTTCCTTAGCGATCAATCCCGGCTTCTTTTTCAACTTTTCGCTAAGAACAAAAGTCGACAAAGCAAAATCTTCCGCAACGTGAATTGGAGGCTGATCAAGCTTAATCTCTTGAGAACCAAGCTTGATGCTAAATATCTCTTTGATAACCTCAAGAACCACTTTGCGAAACTGTTCAATGGGATAATCGCCAAAAGACACATACTTTCTCGTTTTCTTCTCTTTCTTTATCCGTTCCAAAACCCTTGCCACAGCTTTATCCACCTCTGACTTATATGTCTTGAAAATGTCTGTTCCTTTCATTGTTTTCTCCTTTTGCATAAAGTTAAAGTACTTTTTTATTTCCTCCTTATTTTTTTTCTTATGCTAAACCAAGCATTCTCTGAATTCAACCATTTATCTGTTAGTTCTTTTACTTTTTTCTCATCTATCACTTTATCCTTGTATCGCTCAATAACCACCTGATAATTTTTAACCAATGGGTCAAAAAAACTATATATCGCCTTTGAATTTTCATTATTTACCTTTAGCATCTTATCTTGTATATTTAACATCCTTTCCTTTGTTTTGTCAACTATATCTCTGCCGAACACGGTAAAATCTGCAAACTCCTTATCTGAGGTCATGAAATCCTTATTGTTCTTATTATGCGCTTTCTTCAAATATTTTATCGCATGATAAGCGTAGGCGTGATCACACCTCATCTTGCTATCATCGCTTAAAACCAAATTACTAACAAATTTAGGCCTATCGGAACCAGTCTTAATATGACCGATTGGGAAATCACCATAAGTTCCACCTCGTTTATTATATTCTAAGCTCGACCACATCACATCGTGAGTTCCAAAATTAGGACCTGGAGCAAACTCTTCACCGATAAAATTAGAAACACAACCGCCGGGTAATGCTTCTCTTGGCATAAACCAATTATATTCTTCGGTAAAATTAGCCAAGTTATACTCAAACCTATTCACGCAATTGCCCAATAAACCAAGTAATTCATTAACTTGCGATAAAATATCGTTTATTTTACTCGTCTCTGATATAGTATATATATTTAACAAGTCTTCAATTCGTCTGGGTATATTCTCTAACAATATAGCCTTGGGGGCGCCATAGACATATAACTTCCCTGATATCTTATCCCAATCAAACTTATCTCCCCTAATGTCTTTTTCTTTAATATTATTAGCTATTGTATCTATCGCCTCTACAGCCTCAAATAAATCGATTATCTGACTTGGAGTATCTATCGTGTAATAAGAGGCAAGAATTCTGGCATTTTTTTCTTTGAACGACATCCGCTTGCGACAGAAAAAAGACGGGATCATTTTAATACTATAAATTCCATCGCGTTCATATCTCATATTTATAGGGAACATATCATCGTCTAATCGATGCATAATAATATCATCAAAGTTCTTACTTTTATTCAGATGATAATGAGCCGCTAAAACAGACAAATTCTGTATTCCTCTCTGACTGCCCAGTTTATCAGTGTGAGCATCATAAAATATCGCTTTAATATCTGTATCCGACACGCCCATCTTATTTACTTCTTACATCATCTGCTTTTGGGCTTTCTTGTCTATAAATTTTATTTCAACATCTTTATCAAGATTTTTATCACGTACATAAACATTAACCAGCGATATCAGCTTTTTAAACATTCCCTGCACATATTCGTCCTCGTGATCGCAAACTACTAAAAACAACACTTTGTGCTTATGCCCGCAAAGTTCGTCATAGCCAAATTGGCTGTCAATAAATGATACCAGCTGCGGATATACCATCTCTGGCCGATTATGAGTATGTATTAATACAACGTCGGTAATTTTATTTATATTCAACATATCTTTTGAACGATTATATAATTTAAAAATCCTAAACCCAGCCGACCTAATCCTTTCTCTATATAAACAGGCAGAATATTAGATCCAAGGACGAAATCAAAATGTTTATGCGATATTAATTTATCATTCGGGAAAAGCTCTTTAATATATAAATTTATCATATCCTTAATTGTAATATGTCTTTCCGAACCTTTGCCAAACTTAAACCATATTCTCATTAAGTCAGGAGAAAAAAAATTCGGTACAGCAATGAAAACATAGCCATTAGGTCTAATAACCCTTCTCATCTCAGACAAAATCTTTTTTATCTCACCATCATCAAAATGTTCTATTAATCCCGATGAACAAACCAAATCGTATTTATTATCTTCAACTGGAAGATCTTTAGCGTCGCCTTTTATAATTTTTATCGGTTCTGTTCCAAATATCCATCTCGCATATTCTAAGACTGTGTCATTATTATCTATAAGCGTACATTGTATTGCTGGAGATATTTTTCTAAAATAGAATGCTGTCGCACAAGTTCCCCCAACTTCTAATATATTGTGTGGGCAACCGTCGATAGACGCTTGGATTTCATTAACCAGCCATGCGTAATACTTACGTTCGCCAGTATCCTTTATCTCACGCGGGACAATATTAATATCTCTATCTCTTTTCTTTAAAGACTCCCACGCCCTCCATTCTTCCTCTTTAGTTTTTGCCCGAAAAACATAATCGTATATTTTTTCAATAATTTTCTTTTTTGCAATAACCATTTTATAATTTAGATATACCTCTCTATTTCTTTTTTTACTATAGCCTATTTTTATTATAATATTTTACTTTTAATTATTATAACAATATAAATTGGTATAATAAAGAGGTGAATTAGGCAAGGACATTTGTCGGTTTAGTTAGTTGATATTCTTTTAAAAATAAACAAATATAAAGCAATGCCTGACAAAATATATTTAACATTTTATCTCTAAAATTCAATCTTTTATTAATTGTGGCATTTTTGGATCATCAAATAATATATGATCTTTAACTTTTAGATTTTTTTTCTTGCACAAATCAACATAAACATCATCACAACTTAAAGGATAGCTTTTCTTAAAATCTAAATTAAGTAAATTGCATATATTTTTAATGCTATCTTCATTGCCCTCTACTTCTAAAATATAACCAAATGGGAATTGATCTAATGTTACTTTAATATCTCTTGTTAAATATGTTTCGCGATATCTTTCATAGCTGGTTGTCGGTTGATAACCCATCTTATTTATAATCTTAACAAAAGAATTTATATCTGTATCAAAAGCAGTCTCTACTTCTTCTTCTTCCTTAATGCCACCAACGGCCTTTATTCTTCTCTTGTATGAAAACTCTACTTTTGATTCAGGAGTATCTTTCTCTACACTGACTTGCTTTACTCTCAATCGAGCATCTTCTATATCCATTGATTTAGAATCATTATCATACATTGTTACTTTTTCATAAAATTTTCCCTCATAAGAAATATTTGGAATTTTTAAAATTTTATCTTTGATTGAAGAGATTTTATTAGAGGATACTAAAAATTTAATCTCTAATTCTATGTCTTCGTCATTTTGCTGTTTATTGTTTTTTGTCATAGTTAGAACACTAACGTTCAATAAGTAAGTGCAACACTTCTATAATAAAGTTAATACAATTATTAATATCTTTTTTATATTAATACTTGTTTTCAAATTCTTTGACTATTTTTTAAATAAACAGGTAATTATAATCACAATATTTGGTTTCTTTTAAGAATGAATCCATATTATTATAAATATAATAAATAATTATTTTTATCTATTTTTATTTCTGAAGGAATAAAGTCAGTTTTTTTAAAATTAAAATCTGGATTATTTTTGTATTTATCTAGAATCACCTTAACTAAAGAATAAATTTCTGAGTTATCTTTAGCTTGCTCAATATTAAATAATTTAAAATCTTTTATTTCCTTTTTATCACTTATTTTTAACTTTTCTTTATTTAATAACAAGCAATTAAAAACGAAATAAATAGTTGTTTCTTTTTCTAACTTTTTATAACGAACACATATTAAATCATTTACTTCTATATCCCCGTTTAATTCCTCTTTAACCTCTCTTTTTATAGCTTCAGATGGAGATTCACCTTGATCAATGTATCCTTCTGGAAAAGTCCATTTATCTTTTATTGGTCCGTAATTTTTCTTACTCAACAAAACAGAGTTATTTTCCTTATTTATAATTAACGCACCAACTCCAATTTTAGCTATTAAATGATTACTCATGATCTATATTATTTACCCTAATTTACTAATTTCTTTTACAATAATTTCTGTTGCTTTCCTAAAATCATCATTTGTATAATCGCTCTTTTTTTCAATTCGTTCATTTAATAAAAATGGCTTGCCAACAATAATCTTAATTTGTCTTTTTCTTGAAAATAATTTCTTCAAACTGCCCGGATAAGAATCATTAATTTTAATTGGCAAAATAGGCGTATTATTTGTTAATGCTAAAATTGCTGTTCCAATTTTCCCCTTATTCTTATAAAAATGTTTTATTCTTTTCCCTCTAGGAAATATAAGAAGCGAATTGCCTTGTTTAATTATTTCTTGGGGAATTTTCAAAGAAATATCTAATCCTTCACCATAAAAAGCTGGAAAACAGCCCCAATGTTTCATAATAAAACTAAATCTTTTAATATAATAATCTGCTGTTATAAATCTGATAAAATGAATTCCTGAACGAAAAGGAAAACAGATGCAAATAAGAAATGGATCTAAAAAACTAACATGGTTAGATGCTAAGATTAAAGGTTTTTTAAAAGGAAATATATTTAAAAATTGAACCTTAAATTTAATAAAAAGTTTAGTAAATAACCAAAACAAAATACACGATAAAACATAAATTATTTTTGAAAATATTCCAAAATTATAATATTTGCTAAATTTCTTACTATTTTTATTGCGCATTATAAATACAATTCTTCATTATTTTAACATTTTTCTCTGCCTAAGCCAAATTAAAAATATACCGATACTGTCTATGGCAACATCATGAAAAGCTCCTGCTCTTTTAAAAATAAAGTTTTGATGATATTCATCTGA
>Ga0180009_10004682_pt1 | contig 14958 bp, 12 predicted proteins | sample OS_PC_MetaG_FD_123537 | JGI IMG/M metagenome (GOLD analysis project Ga0180009, IMG submission 123537) | Groundwater microbial communities from the Aspo Hard Rock Laboratory (HRL) deep subsurface site, Sweden - OS_PC_MetaG | ecosystem: Environmental > Aquatic > Deep subsurface > Groundwater...
ATGAGTCCAAGGCTCGATACGGGTGGGTGGCTAGCCCTTACACAGATGCTTCTCAGCATCTATTCCCTACAGGGACTTTCACCCTGCCAGATACACCGAGCTTTCCTCGGCGCGATAACACCAGCATCAGTTGCGGTTCGAGCGCAGCGAGAACCGTCAACTGAATGCGCTTGTTACACCGATTTTTATTTGTGGTTTACCCAGATTAAATCATCAGAACGGAAACCGAGACTTTCAATCTTTTGTACAAACTTTGTTTTCGTGGCTTCGTCAATTTCGGGTGTTCGGGATAAAAACCACAGATATGAAGTATTGGAGCTTGTCACATAGGCATATTGGTAAGTCTCAGAATCAAGCTCAAAAACAATGTAGGAACCGTAGAATGGACCGAAGAAAGAAACTTTAAGATATCCTTTGTCTTGTGCTTCAACAAAAAAAGCTTTCCCTATTGCCTCTTTCCATTCCTTTTTTTCAACTGAGTAACCTGTATTCTTTACACTTATGCCACCATCCTTTCGAATCGAATATTCAGCAGTTACTTTTTCTAAGCCACGTTCGAATGAATGATCTAATCTGGCAATTTCATACCATTTACCTAAATAACTTTGCAGATTAAACCCACTTATTGGCTTTATCCCTTCCGGATATCCTAGACAGCCAGTCATGAATAAAAAAATGACTCCATAAATCAGTTTCTTCATTTTCTACCTGCCGCAGGTGTAACAATTTAGTGAGTATAACTTTCACTATGTTTTTCTGGTTAAGACCCAGCAACTGAGAAAAAATTCTATCTAGTAACGGTTTTTCGATTTTAAAAAATCGCTCCCGGAAAAAATGCTGTAACTCTTTGATACACTTATAGTTATAGGAATTTTTCTTGAAGTACAACCAGAAAAGCAACTTTTTTCATGTTCCTGAATATTTTATGCTTTTCTTGCTTTTCTCAAAACTGCATATTAAGAATTTCTTCTATGTTTTTGGGGTTCAGTGCTTTCTATTAAGAATTTGATCTATGGTTAAGATTCTTATCTGGCATTCGAAAATGAAAAGGAGATGAACAAGAAGCATTTTGTGATCTGTTAGGAGCGGATTTATTGCTGCCATTATTCTCAAAACTGGAAGGGACGAGGGCTGAAAACGAAAACGTAAGGAGCGATCGATCAGGTGTGGTAGTTACGAAAAGCAGTCTCAGAAAAATAGACACTCCCCCCTTTCATTTGAACGGAAACAACACCCTTACTGTCGCTCCTCTCTCTCTGCCTTCACTGGTGAACACCATCTCTCCATCATTTTGTTCCACAAAAACTTTGCAGTAATAGAGCCCGATGCCTGATGATCCCTTCTTCGATTTACCAAATTCGAAGATGGAAGCGATCTGCCCGGAATCGATCCCGATTCCCGTATCAGAGATTTCAAAACCGATTTGTTCCTGCTCCAGGAAGGTACTAATTGAAATGGAATGGGTACTTTCCGTATTGAATTCATCAATGGCCTCATAACCGTTCTTGATGATATTTATGATCACCTGGATCAGGCGGTTTTTATTGATAACCAGTTTTGGCAGATTCGGTGCCAGATGCTTGATAATTCTGATATGCCTTTTTTCCAGAGCACTTGATTGCATATGCAGGGCATCTTCAAGTAGCAGGTTTAAATTGACCTGTTGTCTGGCATCGGTATCATGCACGGCATAAGCCTGTTGGAGGGCCAGTATTTCAGAAATATAGGAGATCGCTTTGTCGATTTTATCAATGTTAACCTGCTGTTTATCTCTACGGTCTTTCAACTTGGAAATCAGCTCTCCCATAAACTTAAAAACCTCTTTTCCCCGTTGATCATTGGTTATGTATTCAGTCAAATTCTCTGCATGTGCAGTGAGCTCTCCATAGCACTTTTCCAGGTAATCGATTACTTTTAAGAGGCTGTCCGACTTCATCTCCTCTATTTTTACTTTGGCGGGGGTTATGGCGTTTCCGATATTATGGAGCACCATGGCGGACAGTTGCGATCGTCCTGCTTCAATGGCCTTATTAATCAACTCCGCATGGGTTATTTCCAGTTTTCGGGTCCGTTCGTAAACCATCTGTTCCAGATTATCCTGGTACTGCTTCACCCCTATTTCGGCCATCTTGCTTTTGTGGATATCGATATGGGTACCAATTAAACGGACCGGAATACCGTCCTTATCACGTTCCACCACTTTTCCCAAGCATAAAACCCAAATCCATTCCCCCGTTTTCTTCCGATAACGTTGCTCCAGTCTGTATTCCGACAGTTTTCCCGCCAGCACATCAGCGAGTGTTTCCTGCATATGGGGTTGATCATCGGGATGGACAAGCTTTACCCGATGAGAAGTATCGTTTTCAATCTCTCCCTCCTCATATCCCAACATGGAGGAGTAGCGGGAATTAAAGTGGATTTTTTTCTGCTGAACATTCCAATCCCATAAACCGGCGTTCATGGTTATCATTGCCAATTCCAGCCGTTGCCGACTCTCTTTCAATTCCTCTTCAGCCAATTTGCGATCCGACACATCTCTGATGATGCCTACGGCATTCCACTGCCCATCAATGATAACAGGTGAGATCGTCACTTCTACCGAAATGATGGTTTCGTCTTTTTTCTTTACTTTGAGTTCGATGGGTTTGTTGATATCCTCTCTCCTCCCCCCCTTCATTAACTCCTCCAATATTTGTTGGTAGACGAACTTGTGCTGCGGTGGAGCTAATATTTCCACTACCTGGCAGCCGATCACATCTTCCGAACGGTAACCAAAGACCGATTTTGCCGAAGGATTCCAGTAAGAAATATCACCATCGCTATCAACCATGATAATGGGATCAAAAGCAGAATCGGTGATCGAGCGGAATTTCAGTTCGCTTTCCATAAGGACATTCTGCGATTGGGTAACCTGATCGTTCTTTCTTTTAATCTCATCCATCATCTGGTTGAATCGGGAAGCAAATTCATCCAATTCATTGTCTTCACCGTGTGGTAAACGGGTTTCAAAATCTCCCTCGGCAATTCTCCTGGTGGCAAAAATGAATCTCCTGAACGGCCTGATGATTAATCGATATAGCAGAATCATCGTTAATAGCGACAAGGCGGTATACATGAAAATACTTTCAATCGTGATCAGCTTGCGGAAAGAGGCCAGGGTTTTCTCTTCAGTCTCCATATTCATGGTAATCAAAAGCACCAGTTTGGATTGTTGATTGTTTGCAGATACACCCCGAATATCATCAATCAGCGTTGCCACTTTAATGCTTTCATCTGCTTCAATGACATTGACGGCTTGTTGCAGCCTGAAAGCGCTTTTTACCAATGATTCGCTTGTTACTTTCCCAACCTCGTCTTCATCGCCGGACGCGATAATGATATTGTCTGCATTGATTAAACGGGCTGATAAAACCTGCGGAAAATCCTCAATCCTTTTTAACAGGTTTTGTACTGATTCTTGATCATTGTGGATAATGACAGGCGCAAGGACAGATTTTGCAAGATTAGAGATATTGGTGGTTTGTCGAACATTCTCCTCATTCTGAACCGACTGTGACAAACGGTCTATCACCAGTAAGGAGATAATAATGATGATGATGGTAGCCACGGTGAGCTGACCAAATACCTTGGTTGCTATTGAATGCCTGCTTTCCACTGCCTAAACCGGGAATGAGTTGAAATACAATCTAACGCCTAATGATTGGAGGTTCAAAGAGTGCCAAATAAATGGAAAAGGCACATTTTAATCCGGAATCCTGACTTTATCATTCTCCGTCAGACCGGATACAATCTCAATATTGATGCTATCTGACAAGCCAACTGTCACCTCTTTTTTTTCGAAAACCTGGGATTGCGTTTCAACTTCGACATAGGTTTTTTCGCCTTCGAACTGAAGCCAGGCTTCTTCTACTGCCAGAACACCGGTTTTCTTATCCAAAACAATGTCCGCATTTGCACTGTATCCTGCTCTCACAAACAAGGAATCTCTGAGTTCCAGCTTAGCGCGAATATCAAATTGAACGGCTCCGCTTACCTTTTTCCCTTTGGGGGCTATATACTCAATGGTTGCATGAAAGGTTCGGTTTTCGATGGCACCGATGGTCAGAATCAGCTCCATTCCTTCCTTTATCTTTCCTATCTCCGATTCATCGATACTGCCTTCGAATATCATATCATTCATATCGGCCACAACGGCCACTGTCGTTCCAACGTTGGAAGTGCTGCTCTCTATCACCAGGTTTCCTTCTTTAACCATAATATCCAGAACCATTCCGTCAGTTGTGGAGCGAATTAGCGTATTGGCATCGTCCACATTTTCATCTGTCACACCTTCCTTGATCAATTGCAGGTTATTCCTGGCAGAGATAAACTCGGCATTTGCCTTATTCAGCGCCAGATTGGTCTTCTGATACTCCTGTTCAATCAGTTCCAGAGTCTCCTCCTTTATCAGTTGATAGTTATCATTCGCCTCTTTAAAATCAGTTTTTGCTTTTTCCAGGGCCAATTCGGTATTCTGGAATTCATCCGGAGTAATTATGGATTTTTGGAGAAGCATTTTCTGTCTTTCATAACCCTTCTCTTCGTCCTCCAATATCAGTCTTGCCTTATCCAGCTTAAACAACGCACTGCTTAGCTTTACCATATGCGGATTGGAATTCTGAATAACCAGATGGCCATCGTTGAATGACTCATCGTAGAACTTCTTCTGCCTCTCATAGGTTGCCATTGCATCTTCCAATGCTATTTTTGCCTGATTAAACCGGGTCTCAGCATTGTTAAGCGTAACCATATTCGGGGTAACCTTGATCTTGGCAATTAGATCTCCCTCCTTTACGATATCTCCGGCATGTGTGTAAATTTCATCAATAATTCCTATTATCTGCGGCTTGATCTCTATCTCCTTCCTGGGAATAACGGCCCCCGTGACGACCGTTTTCTTTACGATATCGGTGATAAAGGGTGTTCCAATCGCAACTTTTTTCGGACTCTTTTTCGATTTCTGATACAGAAAAACAATTGTACCGACAAAAACAGCCACTATTAATAAAAGGATAAAAATCTTGATTACTTTTTTCATAACCTGTATTTCAATTGAATTAATCACTCCTGCCGAATGGCATCCACCGGTTTGATACTGATCGCTCTTCTGGCGGGTATCAATCCTGCCAGAGCTCCGGAAATAATCAACACCAGCAGTGAAACCAAAGCGATATTAATATCCACCTCAGGATGTCTGAACATGCTGGATCGTGTCGCTGTCTTTTCTACAAAAGCGGAGACAGCCTCAAGCAAACCAACTCCCACAACAAGCCCCCAGTAGCCGGAAAAGGAGGTTAACAATACCGATTCGGACATGATCTGGCTGACAATGTGGAAAGGGGTTGCCCCGAGGGCTCTTTTGATTCCGATCTCTTTGGTTCTCTCCTTCACCACAATCAGCATAATGTTACTGACGCCGATAACTCCGGCAATCAGCGTAAAGATCCCCACAAACCAGATCAGAAAATCGATACCGGTAAACAAATTATAAATTTTATTAAACTCTTTTTCAGAATCCCAAAACCCAATGGCCCTGGTATCGTCCGGAGATACCTTGTGTCGCTTGATCAAAAGCTTAACCGCTTTATCCTTAACGACCGAAACCGATATCCCTTTTTTTGATGTCAGAGAAAACCAGCCAATACGACGCCCATAATTAAAAGACTGCTGAAAGGAGGTCAACGGCACATACACGGTCTTCAGATCGTCATGATCCTCTCCCGCAAGACTTTCTATATCAAAAACGCCAACGACCTGAAAAAAGACTCCGCTGATCTCAATATATTCACCTGACGATTTTTCTCCCTGCGGAAACAGCTCCTCATAAACACGCTTACCTATGACTGCAACCTTGCGTTTGTTTTTTATATCCAGCTCATTCAGAAAACGTCCCTGAATCATCTCCATCAACCGGATATGAATAACATCCGGATAATCTCCGTAAACGTTAAAAGTCCCTGTTCTCAGGCCGCGGGTAACATTATTCTTGCCATCAGCATTGGACAATTGGATCCTGGGAGCAATATACTCAATCTCCGGGATATTCTGTTTTAATGCCTCAATATCGTCATTATCAAAACTAAATCTTCTCCCCTTCGGCAACCCTTGGTAGGGAATGGTAGTGGCCCTGGTCCACATATAAACCGCATTACTGGCAAACCTGGAAAAATCGTCAGTCACTCCGTTTTGAAGTCCCTTGCCCGCTCCCAGCATGATCACCAGCATCAGTATCCCCCAGAAAACACCAAAAGCAGTCAATATGGATCTCAGCTTATTGCTTTTCAGGGTAATGAAAATTTCCTGCCAGCTGTCCGTATCAAGTATCATCTTATTCATCCCTGAGCGCTTCCACCGGTTTAATGGCAGCAGCTCTTCTGGCCGGGAAATAACCTGCCAGTGATCCGGCGATGATGAGCAGTACAATGGCGCCAAAAGCAACATTCAGGTCTACCTGCGGATTCGCAAAGTAGTCCACACCCTTGATATTTTCCGCCATAAATTCCAAAACAATAACGCCGAAGACCAACCCGATATAACCAGACAGGGCCGTCAGAAGAATCGACTCTGTCAATATCAGTTCTATGATTGACCAGGGAGTCGCGCCAATGGCCTTTCTGATGCCAATCTCCTTTGTTCTCTCCTTTACCACAATCAACATGATATTGCTCACACCAACAATACCCGCAATGATGGAACCGATTCCGATAATCCAGACAAAAATCCTGACATTACGAAAGAGGGTCATGAATTTCAGGTAACGTTCCAGATTATTACGGATATAAACCGCCCTTTCATCTTTCGGGTCAAAATCATGGCGAGCGGATAGGTCTTTTTTTACTGCTTTGATAATTGATTCGCTTTTTTCTTCGTCGGCATCGGTGACTGAAAAATAGATATTGTGAATCCGATCACTGCCCCCAAACACCTTTTGTGCCGTAGAGATGGGAATGTAGATCTGGCTTTCAGCACGTTCATCCTTGGGATCGCTAAAAATACCAATAACTTTAAAGGCTACTCCGTTGATCTGAAGGTACTTTCCGATTGAGGACTCTCCTCTAAAGATCTCTTTATCCACCACTTTCCCAATATTAACAACCTTTCTGGACTCTTCAATATCCCTGTCATTAATCAGCCTGCCCCTGTCCGGAATGGATCGTTCCAGGTACTTGTGATCCGGATGAATAGCGATGATGGTGTAACTGCCCGACTCTTTTTTGTAGCTGATGGTATTATTACTCCACATATAATATCGGGCAGTCAGATACTCCAACCCTTTGATCGAACGGTTTACCTGGTCATAATCACGATTGGTGAATTGAATCTGTCTTCCCTGATCCAAACCTTTGTAAGGAAGGCTGGTCTGACCCGGATTGATGTTAATCGTATTGGTGGCGTCACGCTCGAACTCCTGCCGAACGCCGTTTTCCAGACCCTGTCCGGTTCCCAGCAGCAGCACCAGCATGAAGATTCCCCAGGAAACACTGAAACAGGTGAGGAAAGTTCGCAGTTTGTTCTCTCTGATGTGTGTAAAAATCTCCTGAAATTTGTCAGTACCGAAAATCATTTTGGGTTATAATTGTTCTGCATGTCGTCAAATTATCTACAAAAGAGTTGGTTTTTAAACCTGTTTGTTTTTCAAGCCTGAGTCCACTTCGAAAAGTATTATAATCGTCAATTTAAAGCTTTTGACTCAATAATCGAAAAACCATGGAAATTCTGAACCGCCGTCATGCCGGATCCCAAGTCAAGCAGAGGACAGGCCCGATCCGGTATCCATAAAATTTAACCAAAAATCTGGATTCCGGCTCGGAGGCCGGAATGACGAGAAGATCGATTTTTCGGAGTGGACTCAACTATCAAACCGGAAATCACGATCCTCAATTTTCCCGTCTTGAATTCTGATGATTCGATCCGTTTTTTCGGCGATATCATGCTCATGGGTAATTATCACGATTGTGATTCCGGCTTTGTTGATCTGCTGGAACAGGGTCATGACATCGTTTGAAGTTTTGCTGTCCAAAGCACCGGTCGGCTCATCAGCCAGGACTATTTTGGGCTGGGTGATCATGGCCCTGGCAATCGCCACCCGTTGTTTTTCTCCGCCCGAAAGCTCACCGGGAAAATGTTCGGCTCTTTCCGCCAGCCCCATTTTGCCCAGGTATTCCAATGCAATCGCATTGCGTTTTTTTCGGCCCACATTCTGGTAATATAGGGGCAAAGCCACATTATCAAGGGCATTTTTAAAAGGAATCAGATTAAACGATTGAAAAACGAAACCCAGGTACTGGTTGCGAAATCTGGCAGCTCTGGTTTCATTCATACTCTTTACCAGTATTCCGTTCAGATAATACTCTCCCGTATCATAGGAATCAAGAATCCCGATAATATTCAATAAAGTGGACTTGCCCGATCCGGACGACCCCATGATGGACACCAATTCGCCCTCCTTGATATGAAGATCGATCCCTTTGAGAACATGCAGATTATTACTGCCGGTTATGTAGGATTTATTTATACTTTTCAGCCGTATCATCTTTAACAAATAAAAAATGGAAAAAATCGATGCTATTTTGTGGTGATTCTATTCAAAATTAATGCAATCTCAACAGAATGGGGTAAATTATCGACCGGTTATCTGCTTTTAACCAGGTTTTGTTGCTAAAACTGACCATTTCGAGGAATCAAATATGGAATAGTCCCTTTAAGCGTTTTCCATTGTCACAACACATTGGATTGCGGGTATCACCCGACTTAGTAGCTTAAAACTATTTTCTGCCAAAAAAACACAGAAAAACACTTTTAAGATACTAATGTTATTAGTTGTCTATCATCCAATTTTAGGTACAACCAGGACTCTTTGACTAGTTGTGATGAAAAGATTAAGTAATGCAGAATAAACTTGTCCTGAGCTTTCCAAATCTCACGGAGGGAAGAGATTTAGAAGTATTCAGCGATTTGTTTAATTTCCGAGCGCAGCCATTTAATGGCCGGATCAAGGTGATTGCGTTCATGCCAGTATTGACACACAAAATACTTATTGACCTTAAAGGGTAAATCCAGAACTTCCAAAGGTAGAAACTCCTTAAAAACCTTAGCCATTCGCCTGGGCATGTTTACGACAATTTCATTGTCCTTTAAAACCAGGGGAAGTACCATCTCATGCTGGACTTCCAGGACAATATTCCGTTCCAGATTATGAGATTTCAGTTCTCGGTCAATCATGTTGATTTCCTCGAACCATTGAAACTGAGCGTGTTTCAAAGTGATATAACGCTCCAGGGTCAGCTCAGCTTTTAAAACCGGACTGTCATTTCTAACGATAAGCACCTCTTCATCTTCAAATAACGCTTGCTGGTAGATATTGGCCCCAAATTGAAGGGAGCATCCCAGGATGATATCCAGATCATCACCTTCCAATACGTTTTTATAATCGTTGGGAGAAAGATGTTTACTTTCCAACCTTATTTTGGGGGCATACTCCTGCAACCTTTTGAACAGTTTTGGCATGACAATCATCTCTGTATAGTCGCTCATAGCCAATCGAAAAGTCCGACTTGAATTGGCAGGGTCAAATTCTCCCCGGTCAAAAAAGGTATTCTTTGCCAGGCTGATAATCTGTTTCACCTGAGGTGCGATGCGAATGGCGCAAGTAGTAGGGATCAGTTCCTTGCCGCTTCTGACAAACAACTGATCCTGAAATGTATCTCTCAGCCGTTTCAGAGCCTGGCTCATGGCGGGTTGACTCATTTTTAACTTCTCCCCGGCCTTGGTCAGGTGACGTTCGGTGAAGATCATATCAAAAATTGCCAGGAGATTGAGGTCGTATTCGTGAAGATTCATAAATCGAATGTCAGTAATTTGAATTGATTATTAGATTCCGGGATTTTTCAGTGTTATGCTGTCAATAAGTACTCGTTAATTAAGGAGGGCACAATGCAACAGAAACTGAAAAATCATAACCTGATCTTAACCAACAATACCGTTGTTGCCAAGATCCCCTTAACAGGATCATTAAATTTATCCAGGTTCAAATTATCCAAAATGTTAAAAACGCTGCATGACTGGATCATTCGTGAACAACACCGGCAGTATCTGTTAGACTTACCGGATTATCTGCTGGATGACATAGGTTTGACCCGAGACCAGGTTGTTGACGAAGCCAGAAAATCATTCTGGCAGAAAGGCATTTTTTAACAGAAAAAGGGGATAGCCCCCCTTTTCTGTTACGCAGCAGATTCAGGCTCGGATGATTTTAAGATACCAAAATCCCCGAGGATTGAATAAAAGGCAGGGATTGCAATAAGGACAAGAAAGGTTGAAGACATCAAACCAAAAGCGATGCTGGCTGCGATAGGCACCAGCATCTGTGCTTGCAGGCTGGTTTCACTGAGCAGGGGTAATAGACCCAGGATTGTGGTGACCGATGTCAGCAAAACAGCCCTGAATCGTTCCCGACTGGCCTGGCAGCTTGATTCGACGATTGATTTTCCTTCCAGTCTTCTTTTTTTAATAAATTCGATCAACAGGATGGAATCGTTTACGACGATGCCTGTCAGGGAAATATAGCCGAGAGCGCTGGGCATGGACATGGGAATTCCAAGGGCAAGGTGTCCCCATATGACCCCAATCAGTGAAAAGGGGATAGCCAGCATTACCACCAGTGGTTCTGCGTAACTCCTGAACTGGAAGCTTAGCAAGATAAAGATCCCCAGCAGTCCGATGACAAGCGCCTTGATCATGGATGCTCCGGTTTCGGCTGTGTTTTTTGACTCTCCGCCCAGGATGATCTCAATATCCGGGTATTCCAACTCAATTTTTGATACAAAATCCTTCTTAAATTTATTCATAATCTCCCGGGTATTTGCCACCTGGGTATTGATGCTTCCATACAGAGTGATGGTTCTCAGACCGTCGACATGGTTGATGGTGGAGTAGCCTCGGTTACCTTCAAGTGAAACGATGCTATCCAGCGGAATTCTCTCACCTTTGATGCCGATGATCTTATAATTATCCAGGTCGGAGAGAGAGTTTTTACTATCCGGGTCAAGACGGACATCAATTTCATATGAATTGCGGCCCACCTGAAGCTCGGTCGCTATGGTGCCCTGGAAAGCGGAACTTAGCTGGTTTGCTATCGCGCCAGCATCCATTCCCAACAGGGATGCTCCCTGTTTTAACTTCATTTGAATCTCCTGTTTTCCCAAGCGCAGATCTGAGTAAAGGTCATAAATCCCATCAAACTGGTAGAAATACTCCTGCATTTGTCGGGAGACAAGATCAAGCAGCTCCAGGTCATCACCTCTCAACTCGACCTCAATGGCGTTACCAGCGGGTCCCATTGAAGGTTTGGTATATTTGAGGCTGATCACGTCACTCACCTTTCCGGTTTGTTCTCGCCAATGATCCAGAATTTCGTCGATCCTACCCACCCTAAGATCATTCGATAACAGGTCGGCATAGATGGTTGCCAGATGAGCGCCGGTTTCGTTAACGTCGGCATTGGTCGAATAGGTTACGCTGATTTTCTCCACCAGTTTTCTGCCGTTAGGTTGTTTTGGAGTGTACACCTCGTCGGTTTTATCCAGACCATTTAACAGCTGTTCAACTACTTTCTCTGTCTGTTTGAGTGGTGTCCCGGGGGGAAGATAGATCCTGGCCTGGATGGAATCATCTTCCATTTCCGGAAATCCTACAAATTTTGACCAGCCGATACTGAACGTCCCAAGAGAAACCAGAAAAATCGCAATAATTAATCCAGCAGTCAAATAACGGTACTTGACCGCCACATCAACCGTTTTTCCCAGGATGATCTCGCGAAACCACTCTATTCCCTGGTTAAAAGATCCTCTTAATCGCCCCGGTTTATCAAGTCTGTGGTTTTTCAGGGAGTGGGAAAGATGATGTGGAAGTATCAAAAATGCCTCAATCAGACTGACGGCTAGCACGGCAAGTAAGACAACCGGAATCACTTTTAATACCCGACCCATTTGTCCGCTAAGGAAGGCCAGAGGAATAAAGACACAGCCGGTGGTGAGAAATGAGGAGATGATACCAACCTGTACTTCTGTTACCCCGTCAATGGTCGCTTTTAAAGCGGATTTCCCCTGCTGAAGATGGGAGGCGATATTCTCCGCAATGACGATTGCATCATCCATCAGCAATCCCAGGGTGATGATCAACGCAACGGTTGTCATCATGTTAAGAGAATAGCCTATCAGCTGCATCACAAAAACAGCGCCGGCAAAGGAAACCGGCAAACCCATGGTCACCCAGAAAGAGAGCCTTAAACTGAAAAACAGCCAGAGGGAGAAAAAAACCAACAGCAATCCCTGCCAGCCGTTTTTGATCAACAGATCCATACGATCCTGGATAATGGAAGCAAGATCGCCCGTCAGTTCCAGTTTTACTCCCGGGAGTGTTCTTAACTGTTCATCCTTCAGGAATTTCTTAACAGCATTCACCACAACCAGTGCATCTTCCGCGTCTGTTTTCTCGATATTGATGGTCCCTGCCCGGCTATTATTAAAAATGGTTTTTATCTCATCCTTTTCAAAACGTTCGGTGATCTTTGCGATATCACCCAGTCTTATTTCAGCACCCTGGCTACCTCCCAGAATGACGATATTTTCGAACTCCTGCGGTTTGCGTCGTTGATCCTTAAAGCGAAGGAGAATCTCCTTTTCCGAGGATTCAATTGTGCCGATGGGACGATTAATGCTCTGTCTGGCGATTTTGTTGGCGATATCATTAACACTCAGTCCATAACTGAGCAGGTTCTCCGAAGCTATCTCTATGCGAATCTGTCGGTCGGAAAACCCGGAGACATTGACAAGTGAGACCTCTGGTAATCGTTGTATCTTCCTTTTCAGTGATTCGGTATAATCCTTAAGATCGGTTGTGGTCATGGGACCGGTTACGGCAACCGACACCACCCGACTGCTTCTGGCCATTTCGGTGACAACAGGTTCTTTGGCTTCTTCCGGGAAATTGGAAATGGCAGCCACTTCAGTGCGGATATCATCCAGGAACTCTTTTATATCACCGGTATCCTCATTCATTTCCAGGACAACAAAACCGACTCCTTCAGTTGCCCGTGAAGTAGTCCGCAGGACATGTTCTATCCCATTTAACGCCTCTTCCAATCGCTGAACTATAGCTTCTTCAACTTCCTGCGCAGTTGCCCCGGGGTAGGAAACGCTGACCTGCACTTTTCTGGGGGTAAAAGGCGGAAAGGTCTCTCGATTCAATTGAGGCAGGGTCGTAATACCGAGTACCAGAAAGATGATCATCAGAAGATTGGCTGCCGTTGGATGTTCGGAGAAAAAGCGTATCATAATTCTTCTCCCTTAGCATCAATGACCAGTTGGCTAAATATCTCAGTGTCCATTGCCGGATCAACTTTCATCCCCTCCACAGCGGGGATAATATCAGATAGGATCAAGTTGTCACCGCTTTTCAAACCGTTTTGGATCACTGAAAAATTGCTGAGACTGTAAAAAACCTCTATTTTCCTCTTTTCCAGCTTTTGTTCACTATTCATCAGGTAGACAATATTCTGAGGATGAAGCGCGCTTCTGGGAATAACGATGCTACCGGGTTGCTCCAATCCTTTTAAAAGCACTTTGCAGTATGCTCCCTTAAGCAGTAACCGACCTCTTTTTTGCGCCGGATTTTCAAAGTCGTTGTTCACAGTCACGATCAGTCCTATGGTTCTGGTTTCCGTATCAAGGGTATCACTGCGACGACTGAACGTACCCTCCCATTGCACGTCATTGCCGACATAGCCCGCCAACCCGACTTTTGCCTGAATTCCCAAGGCATCTCCCATCGAATGGGTGGTCGCTTCCAAATTCACTGCTCTGGACTGGATAGACATAAAAATTGGCAACATGGATTGCATGACAAACTGCGCTTCCACTTCGGATTTAGAGATATCATTTGCCTCCAGGATTGTCTGACCTGTCTGAATAAATTCGGAGATCTTGTTGTTAACCGCTGCAACCTGGATATCGAACGGAGCGGTGATGGTGGTATAGGAAAGTTTGAGCTGGGCAGTCTCCAAATCGCTGTTGGCCTGGGATAGTTGGGTTTGCAAAAGCTCCAGCTTCACCGGAACCAGGTTTAAGGCATTCTGGATATTCTGTACCTGTACTTCCTGGGAAATGAAAGCCCGCAACTGGGACTCATACTCGGTTTTTGAGATGATTTTTTTCTTATACAATTGCTCTTGTCGTTCAGCTTCCTGGCGCTTGATCTCCAGATCCGTTTTCTGGAGATCCAACAGTTTATGATTATTTTTATCCTCCACCTTTAACTGCTGGATCTGCACCAAAAAGTTCTGAATGCTGGATTTGGTTTTGGTAATATTAATCTGGTATTCGGTCGGATCGATCCTCAATAGCTCACTGCCTTGCTTGATGATACTGCCCTTCTGCAATTGAGGATGCGTATATATGATCTTGCCGCTGACCTGGGCGATGGCCTTCCATGTTCTAATTGGCTGCGCAGTGCCATATCCAATAGCTCGGGGAACCACTGTGATCGGTTTTATTTCCATAACCCTTACAGTTGGAGAATTAGCAACAATATTTTTTTGCCCCGGCGGTTTTCGACTGCTGGACATGAACAGGAAAATACCGATTCCAATGCCGATTGGCACGGCCAACATGATAACCTTTTTTAGTTGTTTAGATATCTTTTTCTCTTCGGTCATGGTGTATCCCCTAAGTCACCCGGTTTATATTGAGGTTGAGTAGACAAGTGCGAATCTTTTTTTGTTCGCATACTTCATTATATTCAGGATTGTCCGGTTAGAAATTTGCATCTGCTCGTAGGTTGGGCTACTTGTTGCCCAACATTGCTTTCTATTGATGGGCAACGAGTAGCCCATCCTACTTTTCTAAACAAATAATAGTTAAA
>Ga0180009_10004683_pt1 | contig 14955 bp, 17 predicted proteins | sample OS_PC_MetaG_FD_123537 | JGI IMG/M metagenome (GOLD analysis project Ga0180009, IMG submission 123537) | Groundwater microbial communities from the Aspo Hard Rock Laboratory (HRL) deep subsurface site, Sweden - OS_PC_MetaG | ecosystem: Environmental > Aquatic > Deep subsurface > Groundwater...
TAAGCTCATGCTAGATAGCCGCGACATGCACTACAAGGTGCTGCAAGTCATGAAGGATCACTACTTGCGGCATTACCCGTTCCCTGGCATACTTAGGCCGCTGATGATAATGGACACAGCTGCTACTATTTGCTCGCAGAGAGCTCCCTCTATAGAGGATCTGATCCGTGACAACGCCGCAATCGTTACAGGCAAAAAAGACCCTGGATGCTGAGATCCTAAGGTGCCGTAAATGCCCCGTGTTGGGCATACCTAAGGTAACGCCCTCAGCTCCAGGACATGGCTCGCTCGATGCGAAGGTCATGATCGTGGGGCGTGAGCTGCATCGATATAATCCAGCAACGCCTACGCAGATCCCGTTCGTTGGGCCTGTTGCCTACGACAGCGGGAATATCCTGTTCGAGGGCGTACAGTTAGGGCTAGCGAAAGACAGTGACTTCTGGGACTATGTATTTATCACGAACATGGTTCACTGCAACACACCGCGCAATCGACCATGTACCGCAAAGGAGATCAAGACCTGCGCAGGTTTCCTTCGACGAGAGTTCGAGCTTGTGCAACCCGCACTTGTTATTGGATTGGGTGCGCATGTTAGAAAACACTTGTTTGGCTGGTCCTCGAATAATTGGGAGCCAAGATCAGTCACGCTCTTCGAGTACGAAACCCTGGGTGTGGCCATCTTTCACCCGTCCTATTGGCTCAGAACCGGAGCGAAGAGCCCGCAGGCTATCCAATGGCGCGAAAAACTGGCAACTCTAATAAAGGAGATATATGGTGGCACGCAAAAAGAATCAGCACGCGGCAAGCTTGGACAAGGCCCTCAGACTTGTAGCCGGTGGTAGATGCTTGCTAGTGACGTACTGCACACCAGCTGGGAGTGAGACCAAGCGCGAAATAGCGCTAGACACCGGCTATGATATGGACATACTCAAGGACTATATCATCCATGAATGGTACCAGTTCATGAAGCACTGCACACTAGAGAAGGGTGACAAACTAGAGGAGTTCAGCGCTTACCAGTACGGCATGCGCAACGTGGTGCGTGCATGTATGGCAGCTGACCCCCCGAATTGGGACCCCCTATCCGCTGTATCGCCCAAAGCCATAGTTGATATCGGTGGAGGGTTCGGCCAGATGCTCGATAGTATGAATTTCGGGGGCTCGGTGCGCGAGTTCGTAATCGAGAAGTACGATATAGACCGCATAGGCACAAGTATGGCAGATCTTACCAAAAATACGCGGCGCACATACATAACAACCCTGAACTATGGCCAGCTGCTAAGCTCTATCGAGTATCTCAAGGATCTCGAGCAGCCTGTGTGCTGGCTCTTAGCGAACTTTCTTCACAACCGCAACGATGTCGAGATCCGCAAGTTGATGGGCCAGATCCATCGCAAGGGCGGGTATGTCTGCGTCGTGGAGACTAACCCGAAAAGCGCGCTTGGCTACTTGCTAAAGCCCGCGTTGATGCAAAGGAACAGTCATCCAATAAACCTAGACATAGACTCTCTGATGTGGCCGTTCAAGGGCTTCAAACGTCTGAGGAAGTGGGATGCCAATCGCTATTACAAAGCTGCGCTCTACGTACCTTATAAAAGAGCGAATCAAGCAACTAGCAGATAGTCCAGTACTGGCTTTCGATACTGAGACTACCGGGCTGGATCTCTATACTGGGCGTAACTGGAAGCTCATGCCTGATGGCGTAACCATAAAGGAGGATTGGGGTGCGCAACTCATTGGTGCTAGTTTTTGCGATGCTCAGCTTAGGACTTTGTTTATTGAGCAAGAAGACCCTCTTTTCGATAAAGCTATGGATAGTCTACTTCTACGAACCGGGGGAGTCAAGGTCGCCCAAAACGCTAAGTACGATCTCAAGGTCCTTTCAAGAGTTGAGGTCCATGTTCCGGGACGCATCGATGATACACTCATTATGGCTCGGCTTGTCGATAATCTGCGTGTTAGGTATCGTCTTGAATCACTTGTGCAGGATTTTTTGGGGCTTCCAATTGATTTAAGCAACCAGCTGACAACAGCTAAGAAGGCATGGAACAAGCTTGTTACCAAGTGCAAGCTACCGAAAGCTCTCCTGAAGGATAACTACTCCTTTCTTCCTCGTCCACTATTAGCTGAGTATGCTCAATGGGACGCCTTCTATGTCATGTGCTTGTACCATTACCTGCTCCCGCGCGTAGAAGATCTTAACATGATCGCGTATGAGGAAGAGCTCAACATGCTTCGACCCGTAATAGCTATGGAGGACCGCGGCATCGCCATCTCTCGCTCTCGCGCAGGAAAGATGAAGCGCAAGTACCTGAAGCTGCAAAACCAAAAGGTTTGCTCGCTGCAAAAGCGTGCCATCGAGGTAATACCCGAATTTAATCCCTTCTCACACGTCCAGGTCAAGACATTTCTGACCGAAGTGCTTGGGGTGGAAGAGCTAGAGCTGGTAGATGATAAGAAACCCTCCAAGCTCACGTCCAACAAGGAGAAGCTGTTAGTTCTATCCGAGATATATCAGTACCCTGAGATACAGCAAATAATCGAGGTTCGTGCCCTGCGCAAGATGCAGAACGACTATCTCTCAAAGTTCCTGAACAGCACTACTCGTTCACCGCTCATTCATGGAGGATATAACATTGGAGACTCAAAGACCGGACGGATGCAAGCCAGCGAACCCAACCTCGAAAATATCCCCCGAGGAGATAAAGGAAACCAGGCAATACGCGAGGTCTTTGTACCACGCCCTGGATACTATTTCCTCTTCTTTGACTACTCCCAAATTGAGCTCCGGATCTTCGCAGCGATGTGCGGGGATCCAAGCTATAGAGCGGACTTCGAGGCTGGCAAGGACATTCATCAATCAACTGCTGACCGAACTGGACTTTCGCGGCAGTATGCAAAGCACCTTAACTTTGCTATCCTTTATGGAGGAGGCCCTAAGAATATGTCCGCTAAGTTTGGGATTAGCTATGAGGCGGCTCTCGATGCAGATAGCGCTTGGAAGCGGAGTTTCCCTGTCGCTGCTCGTTGGGTACGGAGCTTCCGTGCTCTGGCTCAAAGACAAGGATACGTTACAGGTCTCTTCGGCAGACGGTACGGTGTTGACAGAGACAAATCTTACGTAGCTGTGAACTATGCAGTTCAGGGTGGAGCAGGCGTTCTCATGAAGCGCGCGTTTGTGTGGACCTACAAATATCTTCGCTCTGCATGGCCGCTAGTTTACCAAGTGTTGTGGGTGCATGATGAGCAAGCACTCGAAGCTCCTCTCTGGTACCCACACGATAGACATGTAGAGCTAGTTGAGGGTGTAACAGATACGATGGAGAGTGCAATATCAGGGTTGGACATTCCGATCAAGGTTGAAGTTAAGTACAGTTTGGACAGCTGGGGAACAAAGGAGGAATGGAGTGAAAGCTCGTTGCCCAAAATGCGGGGTTGAGCCAGTAGCGCTGGCTTTTCCTATGAGAGCGTGCGGGGGAGATTGTATAGTAGGCGATTTCCCGCTAGTGATCTGCCCGGTTTGCCACGCAAAGTGTGACGAATCATTTATCCCTGAAGACAAGCGCCAAAAAACTTGGGAACATGTGCTGCCTTATTGCTGTTATACCTGTGCTCATAGAGAAACCCCAACCATTGAGGACGGTCTCTGCCCTCGTTATGTATCCAAAGCAGGAGAGCACCGGGTAAACTGCTACTTAGCCCCGAATTTGTGTGGACCATGCACAAATGGCTATAACCCACTATTCTGCGACGGAGAATATAGAAAGTGCTGGAGAGCGTTAGATCAACCGGAGGTGCCAAAATGCCTAAGGACGGAAAGATCATAGTACTCGTAGACACAAAGGAGAAGAAGCCATTCATCTTCCCAAAGAACGGCTTCACGATCCAACGTCAGAATTTACCGATCGGGGACTACACAATAAAGGGAATGGAAAGGGTGGTGATCATTGAGCGAAAGAACTCATTCCTGGAGCTGGAGCGCAACATACGGAACGCAGCCAACCGCGAGCGCTTCTTATCAGAGATTGCCTCTCTGACTCAGTTTCCGCGTAGACTTATCCTCGTGGAGGATGATCTCGCATCGCACGTGTATGAAGACTCGCGTTCGTACAAGGAGGTGGATTTCCCATTTCTCATGCGCTGGATTACCGTCATCACTCAGCTCGTGCCTATTTTGCCTATCGGGCGGCGCTCATCCCGTACCAAACATATCCTCGCTCACATCTTCACGAAGCTCGCTCAGGATAGGAGTTTTCTACCAAAAACCCTAATGACTGCGTTCCAGACAAAGCCCAGGGATCAGGATTTTGGCCTTACACATAGGGGCAGACGGAGACACATCAGGTTAATGAAGCGGCCCCATAAGTTATAATTTCGTTTCAACAATTTTGGAGGACGGGTATTATGCAAATCGTCTTGCGAAGTTCATCTATTCGAGCATTCATGCAGTGTCCACGCCTGTATTATTGGCAGTGGGAGCACCTCGGAGCAGGCCTCGAGTCAAAGTCCTTGTATATGCCATTCTTCGTAGGTGATTGGGTTCACCAAGGCATGGCCAAGATCTATAGCGCCAAAACTAAGAAGGATCGCGCGCTAGCTGTTAAGAGCATTCTTTCCGGCATCAATGAGTACCTCGACACGGTATTCATCCCGCTGGGTGAGGAAGCGCCACTTGATAAAGCTATTGCCACAGTTCGGGGAATACTTGAGGGCTATTGCTTATTCTATGATGTTAGCAAAGAACGCACCGAATACAAGAAAGTTCGTATTGAGCAGCCCTTCAACTTTCACCTCAAACAAGCGTTCGTAGATCAGGCAGGGGGGGCCAACATGAGCGTTCTTGTCCATGGCACGATCGATAAAACCGTGCTTGATAGTAAGGGTGCATGGCTATGGGAGAACAAAACCGCAGGGCAAATCGGCAAGGATCACTTTTCCCGTTTGCCTATGGATGCGCAGTTGCTCACGTACATGGTCGCTATGAAGTATTTCAAGGAATCGTTAGCGTTCGGTGAACCTGTTAGAGGTGTCGTCTATAACGTATGCAAAAAGACCCAACTACGAGGCAAAGACGGTGAGTCGCGCGGAGCACTCATCCAGCGCGTTGTAGATGACTATCTAACCCGCCCCGAATTTTACTTCCAGCGTCAGAAGATACAAATAAGCGCTTCGCACACAAGAGCACACGAGCAAGACATAGCTCAGATCGCTGTAGCCATCAAACAAATGCGTGAGCGCCAGGCCAGCTATCAAAAGCCCTGGCGAGCATGGACCAAGCATACAACGCAGTGCCAGAATCGCTATGGCCAATGCAACATGTATAAGCCCTGTCTGTACGATGGTCGCGCGGATACTGTTGAGAATCTATACCAACTTAGGGGTACAAACGTGCAGTCGTAGAAGAAAGGGGCAGTAATAGTGAAAACGAAATACCCTGATATAATAGTACAGCTTGTCGGGGAAGACGGTAATGCGTTTGCTATTCTGGCGGCAGTAACAAAAGCGATGCGTCGCGCTGGTGTCTCCAAAGAAGAGCGAGATGCATTCCAGGAAGAAGCCACGTCTGGAAATTATGATAAACTTCTACAGACCTGTATGAAATGGGTTGATTGCCGTTAGGAGGTATAGATGACACCCGAAGAAGCAGGAGAGTATGAGCTAACACGTGGTCCGTACAAAGGTCAAACTATAGCTGACCTGTTCGAAGAGGATATTGATTATTTTATCTATCTTCGAGATTCAGACTTGACCAAAGTCAAAGACGAAGAACCGGTATCGGCAGCTCAAGCGTATGCTCTGCTGCCTGAAGTTCAGCTTAAGCTCATGCAGTATGAGGGTTAGGAGATACCCATGGCTAAGATGCTAAAGAAGAAGAAGAAGACCAGCTCTAACATCGGCGAGGAGAAGCTAGGTCGCTCAAAGCTCGTTCTGTACGGGCCTTCAGGTGTGGGCAAGTCCACGCTTGCGAACCAGTTTCCAGGAGCTCACTTCCTAGACACCGAAGGCGGTCTCTCGTTCCTGAAACCGGCAAGCTGTACCGCCATCGATGGCTGGGATGGAGAGCTCAGCCGAGACAAGAAGCGTGGCTTCGTCGGAGCTATCAAGAGCTTGCTCAAGCTCTCACCAGCGAACAAGTCCAAGATCAAGACAGTGATTGTAGACTCAGTCGATAGAGCGCATAAGTTCTGTCAGGATGCACTATGCGAGGCCCAGGATATTGAGCATCCCTCTGATCTGGAATGGAGCAAGGGTTGGCAGCTCCTTGGCGACACCTTCATGCGTTACATCTATCTTCTCAGCTCCGGACCATGGGGTGTAGTCTGCATCTCCCATGATGACATCCGCGATGTTCAGACACGCAGCTTCAAGATCTCCAAGACAACCTTCGGGGTCGGGACGAAGGCTGCTCATGGAGGATTATTAGCATGGGCTGATTTTGTACTGTATTGTGGATTTGAACTCAGAAAGAAGGCAAAGAAAGGAGGAGGGTACACCAGCCAGGAACTACGCACTATCTATACTCGTCCGACAGAGGCGCTCGAGGTGAAGAGCCGTGGGCGCGAGGGTTATTTGTTGCCCCCGACCATAGACATGGGTGGGTCATCGGGAGATACCTACCAGGAATTGGCGCGGGCGTTCGCTATTCTGTAAGGAGGATACTAGTCATGGCCAAGAAAGTGGCAAAAGGCAAGAAGAAGAAGAGTACCATCAAGAAGAGCGCTGGTGGAGGCTCGATAGCTGATGAGCTAGTAGCATTGCAGGAAGAGTACGAGAGCTCCGAGGAACAGGAACCGTTCGTCCCTCTTCCGGACAGCGACTACCAGGGCGTGATCGCCAAGGCTGAGATCAACAAGTCCCGCAGCAGTGGACGTCTGCAGGTAAGCTGGCACGTCACAGTTGAGGCGCCGGAAGAATACGCTGGCCGCACAGCGCGCAAGCACGACGGCATAGAGACTGCCGAAAACCTGGGCTGGCTCAAAGCCATGCTCACTACGCTTGGTCTCGAGCATCCGGAGTCGCTCTCGGATTTGCCGACCACTCTTGAGAATGCGCTTGGTCTCAAGGTGAACTTCACTCTCCAGACCAAAGATGAATTCCAGAACCTCTACATCAACGAGGTAATACTCGAAGAAGAAGAGGGAGAGGAAAACGAGAAAGAGGAAGAGTCTGAGGAAGAGGAGACTGAAGAGGAAGAGGGCGACGAGATCGAGCTTGAAAAGGGCATGAACGTTACCTTCGAGGATGCTGACGGCAAAAGCGTCACGGGTACCATCAAGAAGGTCAAGGATGATAGCTGCGAGGTAGAGCAGGACAACAAAGCAAAGGATCTGTGGGATCTGACCATGGATGAGTTCGAGCTCGCATAATCGCTATTGCATGGAGCGAGAGGCTGGATGTTGCTTAAGGACCCGTCCTCCGAGCAGTTGAAGGCCTCTCGCCCATACCTAATGACTGAAAAGGTGGCACCGTGGTGCGAAGGATACCGAGCTTCCAGGGCAACAGGAAGGTGTTCGAGAACATGCGTGCTAAAGTTCAGAAATACCTACTCTACAGAGGTGAGGATGACCGCGCCATAGATGCTGTAGCTGCGACCATGATTAGCAATGTATGGAGAGATACTCCACCATCTTGGCTCTTGTACCTGGCGCCTCCTGGCTCAGGTAAGACAGCGCTAGTAACCCTCTTTCAGGATCCTCGCGTAGTAGCTCTCTCAAGTCTTACCCCAAATTCACTCATAAGTGGTTGGCGTGACAGCGAGGGTACTGATCACAGCTTACTCAAGAAGCTCAACAACCGCATCTTGGTGTTGAAGGACTTTACCGCAATTCTAACCATGTCAAAGGAGGCACGCGACGCTATAGTCGGTGCTTTGAGGGATGCATACGATGGCGAAGCCAGCAAAAGCTTTGGGAATATTGGGCTTATGTCTTACAAATCCCGTTTTACTGTTATTGGATGCGTTACACCAGCCTACGAGCACTACTACTCCATCACTCAGCAACTTGGAGAGCGCTTTCTACTCATACGCTTACGGTCTATCGACCCCAGAGAAGTTGGAGCTCGAGCTGTTAAGCATCTCACTGGGACAAACCCGAACTTCGCGCCGGCGAGGCAAGCGTGCTCGCACTTCCTAGCACGGATGGTAGTGCCTAGATTGGAGGAATTCCATGCAACCGAAGAGTTTGAGAGTCGTATTGTTGATCTCGCCGATTTATGCGCTGCGCTTCGGAGCCATATCTACAGAGATGGCCGAACCCGAGTCATTACATCGGCGCCCTCTAGGGAAACCCCCGGCCGCTTGGTTAAGCAGCTTTGGGTACAGGCTGCTGCCTACGCTTGCTGTATTAGCTCTCTCGAAGTCGGTGAGCGCTGTTATAGCCATGCGCGAAGACTAGCACTCGACACGCTGCCCGAAGTTTCGCACGCTATAATGAAAGCTGCCTACGAGCTTTCGTATCTAACCGCTTCAGGTATATTCAACCGCAAGCAACTACGTATACGCACCAAGCTCGGCAGCAGCACCGTGAACACCAAGGTTGAAGACTTCATAGCGCTTGGCCTGTTCATACCTACAGGAAAGAGCACATCAGGCCCTGTCAAGATAGATCCTACAGTCCGTGACCAGATAAGGAGCTGTGAATTATGGAAGAGACCAATGAAGAGAAAACCGGAAACAAAGCACTAGACAAGGCGCGCGCTGCGTTGGAAGAGCTCACAGCAGAGTTAGAAACACGCATGAACACACGCCTCAGCATCGTCAAGCATATCGTAGCACTGAAAGCTCAACACGGGTTGCCACTGTACGACCCGATCCGCGAACAGGAGCTGCTCAACCGGGTCTCCGATCCCGGGGTTCGCGCTATCATGAAGCAGATTATCCAGTTGGGACGCAAACGTGCAGAGGCAGATCAGCGGGGCCAAAAGTTGGGGTATACAGGTGAGTGGTTCGGAGATAGGCCATGGATCATCTTCGGTCCATGTGCTATTGAGAGCAAACGCCAACTAGAAGACGCTGCACAGATAGCCTGGAGTATCCGTGGATGCATCTATCATCATGAGACATTCCAGATGGTCTTTCGCATGCATGTGTTCAAGCCCAGGACTCACCCAAGCGATTTTCAGGGACCAGAACTGACAACTGAGTTTATCACAGCTTACAAGCGCTGGGCTAAGGAGCTCAAGAGCGTCGGCTTTCGTGTCGTAGCTGAGGCTATGAGCGCGCATAACAACGAAGACCTGCTAGATTTCGGTATCAACACCGTCCAGATAGGGGCCCGAAATTGTCAAAACTACCGATTGCTCCAGTATTTAGCAAAAGAGCAAACCGAAGACAGCAAAGATATAGTAATCCTGAAGCGTGGCGCTTCGTGCACCTTAGAAGAATACTCTGGAGCTATCGCTTATCTACTTCGGGGTCACCAACGTGTCGTACTTTGCGAGAGAGGTATCAAGTCCTTCGACAGTTCCACGCGCAATACATTAGATCTATCCGCTGTTCCCCTCCTAAAGCAACGCTTCGGTTTGCCTGTTATCGTAGACTTGAGTCACTCGTTAGGACGGAAGGACATCGTCGAGTCTATGGCGCGTGCAGCCCTTTCATGCGGTGCAGATGGCTTGCTCGTCGAAGTGCATCCCTATCCCGAACAAGCTCTCAGTGACCCAGAGCAGCAGCTAACAGAAGCGGAGTTCAGGCAGCTGATGAGTAAGCTGATGCACTTTTGGGAGCTGATCAATCGAGATACTGGAGGTGTGTGATTGTCGTAACAGCATACTCGAAGGACAGGTTCAGAAACGGTTACCGGAAGGAGAGCACGAATGGATGAATGGCCGACGTGGGAAGAGTTTTTTATGAGCGGAGATATTATTCCGTTCCTAATGATAGCTGCGGTTTTTTTGATGTACCTGAGAATCGTTAGTATAATCAGGAAAAGAAAATGATTACCAGATTTGAATTTGGAGAGAAAGATGGAAAATGACGACGCGAGATTCCTCAAGTTTCAGCGTTTGATAGAGCAGGTGAAGGACATCAACGCGACGCTTGAGATGCAGGCGAAGCGGGACCAGGCTGAGATTGCGATGCTCAAGACCAGGTTGCGCAGTCTCGCAGGAAAGAAGCGCAAGCGCAAGTGCGAGACTTGCGAACATCAACTGGTGGATAAGTACGGGAAGTTTCGAGACCAATATCAATCAGACAGTGGCAAATTCTGTGGCGCTTGCGACCCGACGCATTCTAAATGGGAACCGAAGCGCGAGAGGCGGTTGACGAGCAGGGTGGGGCGATAGGCCATTCTCTCTTTAAGCAAGAAAGGGGTGTAGTGTGGGTGTGCGACCACCAAAGCCAAATTGCAAAGAATGCAAACATTATCGCGGTGGAGAGACGTGCGAACATGCATGGATTGACTTCCGTGGTAGTTGCGCAGGATTTGTAAGCAAGGACGTGCCATTCAGGGAAAAAGAACACGAGCAGGGCGGGGGATGGCGCGGTTGCAAGTGGAGGGCGAAGTGAAACATTATGTAGTGGGATTCGCGTTCAATCAAAAGGACGAGGTTTTGCTGGTCAAAAAGATAAAACCTTCATGGCAATTCGACCAATGGAACGGTCTTGGCGGCAAGATTGAAGATGGCGAGACGCCGCATCAAACTATGTGCCGCGAGTTTACAGAGGAAACGGGACAGGCGCATTTAAACGATTATCTTGATTGGGAGCACAAAGCCACATTATTCGGTTTCTTCGGAACGCTATTTGTTTTCTATGCTCGCGGGTTTTCACACATCTTCGAGGCGTTGCCCAAGAGAAATGACGTAGATGAAGAAATGAAGTGGTTTGCTAAAACCATGCTGCCGGGCAACATGGTTTACAATCTACCATGGCTGATTCGGTTCTGCGACGAGCAGCGAATTAAAGCCCCGATTATGATACAGGAGCCGGATAGCGATAATAATTAGGATTGCAAACGGAGGGCGAAGTGAGAACGACCTACATAAAATTAGCGGAGGCGTTTCTCATATTCTCGACATACGAGGAGAAGCACACGGTGTTTGAGGAGCTTTTCATGTTCTTCAACAACCCAACCTACAAGGAAGCGTACACGGGAGGCGACACAAGCGTGACGTTCGCGAAGGAGGAGAAATAATGCCATACCAGATAATAGGGGATTATGAAAAGAATTATCGGGACTCACACACTCCTTCAGAATTGTGGGACGAAGCCACTGAAACATGGTCCCCAAACGCACGCTATCATAGTGGATGTGAGTGTTGGATATACAAAAAGGGGGCGGTTATTCCGTCGTATATGCAAGTAGAAATTGAGCGAGGGCGTATTGTGCAAATAGGCGAGGCGTTCGTGAAGGAGGGGAAATGAGTGAGAAGTACTGCGGGAGATGCCCTGATTGTAAAGGGCGAATGTTTGTGAAGTCTGTTTTGGTTTGCGAAAACTGCGGCTCGTGTACTTGCATTTGTGGCAGAGACCCCATTGCCCTTGAAGCCGAGCTTAAGCGGTTGCGACATTCCGTGGAGTTAGACAAGCGCAGTTTGGATGCACAAACGGCGATACTGGAAGAATACTCAATGCGTATTCCAAAGCTGAAAGCCGAACTTGCCGCGAAGGACGCCCGCATCGCGGAGCTTGAAGCCGAGATTGTAGAAGCTCTTGGCGAAGACAGAGCGAGTGCCGTAAGGAAGGATTATATAGAGACGGTGAAAATCCTTGCTAAACATGGGTATCATTCAGACCCCTCTCTATGGCAGCGCGTCACACACGTTCTTAATAGAATAGCCGCCCTCGAAGCCGAGAACAAGCGGCTAAGGGACGCGCTGAAGAAGATAGCGCAGTGTAACCCGCAAGACAGATTATGTGAGTATATCGTGCAGATAGCCCGCGCTGCCTTACCGGTTAAGAGCCAGCCCCTGGATTCATGCGAGAACATGCAAGACTCACCGTCACCAGGGGCTGAACCCAGGGCTTAGTCCTCTACCAGTTTCGGAGGCTTACCATCTTCTTTGGTTGAGACATAGTGCTGCACGGTCAAGCGCTCGTCCTCAGTTCGCTTATCAAAGGGCTTATCCAGCAGCTTCTGTATCTGCACCGGTACTCCGTCCTTCGTGGTATCTACTTTTGGTTTATCCAGCGGATCTCTGTACAGCGTACCCTTGAACTGCACGTATCGAACATGCCTAAGCATGATCAAGTGCTTGTGCCGAAGCATGACCACTAAGTAGTCATCACCCACCTCTAGAATTTTGTCCACTGTCACATCGAAGGCTTTGTTCTGTCCCTTGAGAGCGATACCGCCAAAGAAGATCTTGGTGCGTTTTCCAGGCTCATCTTTGCCCGCGGCCCAATCCTCCTGGTACTGTGCACAAGCAGCTATTACGTCTGCCCGCGCACGTTCCAGTCCTGAGCCCTTAACTACCGTAACGCTCCGAACGGACTTCTCCTTGCCCTTCCCACCTGCCATGGTTTCTCTCCTTGCGCTTTCAGCGCGTTAGACTGCTGCTGGCGATTCTTGTTATAGTATTCCAGAAGCATCTTCAAGTCCGGCGGCACTTCACCGCGTGTATAGAACTTAACCAGCTTGTGGATCTCGCCTCTCTCAGCAGCTCCTGAAAAATAGTTCTTCAACATACCTGATACAGCCTGTTCAGTATCTATATCATAGGTTTTGATCGATGTTACAGCGTTGAGCACACGCTGCCACGCAGATTTTTCAGTATCAAACAAGCGTGTGACCGAGTCCGTTATCCTGCGATAGGGCTGCAAACGATAGAGGTAAGCTACACGAGGATCCACGCGCCTGTATACCTTCCCGGACTTCGAGGTAAGTTCCTGATACTTGATTTTCTTCTTGATAGCTTCAGGTAGATTAGCTACGAGGTTTCCTGCATAACCCATCTCTGATATGTCCTGGCCAGTGAGCAGATCCTTTCCGGTGCTCCATTCAACCATAGCTTTGAGAATGGGATGCGCCCTGGAGAGAATGTTGCCGAACGACTCTTTGAGAGAGCCTTCCCCAAGCAGGTTCAGCTCCTCATACATGAGGCCGAATCCACTGAGGTACTTCTGCCTGCCCTCCTTCGCGTTAAGAGCGAACGTGGGCTGCTGCTGCAAGAAAGCGTATGCTTCCGGTTTCACCTTCTCCGGTCTGAACACCTTACCCATTGCAGAGAGAATCGTCGGGCGTTTCGCAGTCTGCTCGAGCATGTACGGTACCATGCCCATCGGGAATTTCGCGAAGGGCACCAGTTCTCTGAGGGAACGCTCCACGTCTGACACATAGCCATAATGCACAAACGCACGAGCAGTACGCTCAGCTGCATCCATTGGCTCCATGCCGTTTGACAGAAGAGCGAAGAAGCCATTAGCCCGCATCCGGTTTTCGATAGCGTGAGCCAGGTGCGAGGGTACCTCAACTATCTTTTGGAACAAACGCTTATCATCTGCTCGTTGCAAAATTGCAAGTAATTGCTCACTCGATACATAATCATGAAGCAGGACAGCGTGCTCATGCAGTAGCTTAGTAGCTTCATCGATAGAATATCTACCAACCATTGTTCCGGGCTTGAACTTACCAGTAAGCGCTTGCTGGACCTTGCCTCCGACATAGTCATCTCCTATGATTTTCCCTAGTACTCCGTCCATGTGCGCTCTAAGAGAGCCAAAGCTCTTGAGCGCTATGTCAGGCTCAAGAAGTCCCTGAACAACACCAGTGATTAAATTTCGGGTATGGAATGCGGGGTTCGGTATGCCGAAAGCACCCACAGTAACAGCTGGTTTGAAGAACCACCTATTGTAGTGGTGGAGGAGTTTGAAGAATCCTTTCGGCCGCTCGACCTTCCCCATCTTGAGCATGTATCGAGCGAAGAATCTCTCGGCTTCTCCACTAAGCGCTGCAGCCTCTGTTGCTCTACCCGCTGTCGAGTAGGCCCCCACAGGCTCGAATACATATCTCGAAGATAGTGGCTTGGTAGCTCTCTGAATCTCTGCACGTGTCAGTCCTTTCCAGCTCATCTCATGCGCTGCAGCTTCCAGACCAGCAGCTGCTCTATCTTTAACATCAGTGATGGCCTCAATAGCTGCTTTTGATTCTTCTGGTATGAGCTTACCCAGGGCGTGCTTCTTCCAGAACTGCTGTGTCTTGAGCTTTGAGGCTAACTTTTTGCTGGGCCAGACTACCGCTTCGGGAGCAAGCTTTCCAGCGACGATAGGTAACTCGGGGAATGTCTTGATACCTAAACCCTCTACGAACTCACCTACGAGTTCTTTAGTCGGCCGTGACATATCGATCGGGTCAATAGCATCTGCCATGAATTTTGCGTAGATCCACTTCTCTACTTTATCCGGATCTAGCTTTATACCAAACCCTGCTTTTGTCCCGAAACCCTCTAACATGTCAGGCAGCTCTGCTATCGAGATTCTCGCATTTTTCAAATCGTCAATAGTCTCAGCAACTAGTTCCCAACCGCGTGTGCCAGGGACAACCGGTTTCACCTCCGTTGCTACGCGGTAAAATTTGGGGAGCTGCTTAGCCTTGGTAGCTGGGAGCAGGTACTCCTCAGTCTGAGTGCCTGAATGAACCAATTTGATGCCTAGTTTCCTAAGCGACTCACTAACGCCTATAGGCGCTTTATAGCCAAAGCCGGTAGCGTCTAACACCCAGCTACCCTCAGTGGTTTGCTTTATAGTATAGACTTTCCTTAATCCGGTCTTTATAGCTTTCAGCAGTTCTTCCTTCGGCACGAGGTCCGGCATCGGTACATCGATACCGCCACGCACCACCGGCCCAGACTCTTCATGGACCTTCAGTATTTGATTAGCTATGTCGTCCCAAGTAGGCTTAGTCGCAAAGCCCTTTTGCGGCATCGCGTTTTCGGCATTTTTTATAGCGCCGTCGACGAACTCCCACAGCTCACGATGCGCAGGTATGGCCTTGTCCAGAGTTCCTGCTTTGAGCA
>Ga0180009_10004684_pt1 | contig 14955 bp, 14 predicted proteins | sample OS_PC_MetaG_FD_123537 | JGI IMG/M metagenome (GOLD analysis project Ga0180009, IMG submission 123537) | Groundwater microbial communities from the Aspo Hard Rock Laboratory (HRL) deep subsurface site, Sweden - OS_PC_MetaG | ecosystem: Environmental > Aquatic > Deep subsurface > Groundwater...
AAATCGAACCGAAAAAGGAATCCGACGAAATCGAGAAGACCATCGAGGACTGGTTGAAAGCATGGTCTTCAAAGGACATTCAACGATACGGGACCTATTATGCCCAGGGATTTCACTCCCAGGGAATGGATCGGAAATCATGGTTACAGTATAAAGATCAACTCAACAGAAAGTACAAATATATTAGCGTATTCAAGAAGGATCTAACGATTCAAGATGGGGCGAAGGAAAGTATCGCCAGTTTCATCCAGACTTATAAATCTCCCAAGTTTAAAGCTGTTGGCCGAAAACGGTTAGTGCTCATAAAGGAAAATGGGCAATGGAAGATATTGAGAGAGACATACAAAAAGCTTTAAAGGATACGGCCTTTACCAAACCGAAAAAACGATCCAAACACTGGACCTTACTGTTTGTCGGTGATCAAGGGAAAGTCATCAGAATCAGGAGTTTTAAATTTCTGGTTGTTGCTTGGATATCCGCCATATTTACAACGACGGCTGCTGCCGCAACTTTTTTCTATCTCTATCAAGAAAAAACCAAAGAGATGGTTTCACTAAATCAGGTTTTGACCGGTTCCCAAAAAAGAGCCAAATCTCTACGGGATGAGAAAGACATTTTGATGGCACGGATTGTGGTGGCGGAATCGAAGATAAAATCCGGTCAATCAAAACTCGAGCAAAAGAAAGTCGATGAAACCCCGAAACCGAAACCGGAGCCGATAAAGGAGACATCTCCGTTGCCGGCGCCCGAACCGGCCCGATCGAATAAAACCGTTGAAATCCCGCCACCACGGGACAGCATCGAAACCGATGATGACGAAGAACAGGCTCAGGAGACAATCGCCCAAGAATCTGATAAAGAAGGATCGCTTGAGGTTGTCGCGATAGATGATTTCTTTGCACTGATTGAAGAAGACAGCAATACGTTGCGGGTAAAATATAAGATAAGAAACGCAAGTCAAAGCTCTAGACCGGTTTCCGGCCGCACATTCATGATATTAAAAGGGAAGGAAGAAGATCAAAAGAACTGGCTGGTCTTCCCGGAGGCTTCGATGGCTTCTGGCAAACCTTCCCAGATTAATAACGGGAGGTCATTTTCGATAACTCGATTTAAAACAATACGATTCAAAGCCCCCTATCAGAACGGAGACAAACCATTTTCTTCGGCTACCATTCTGGTGTATTCGACTGCCGGTGAACTATTACTCGAAAAGAGCTTTCCCATAAAAAAAGGGGGAGAAAATTCTATTCCCACAAATTAGAATTTCATATCATTCATGTCTGATTTAAAAAGTAGAAAATCGTTTTACGTTGATTGCCGGTTGTTATCAGCAGCCTTGCTGCTGCTCATCATTATTCTTCCAGGATCGGCATTTTCCCAAAAAAGGAGTCATTCGGTCTTCTTTGAAGGAACCGATTACGAACTCCATGTATACCGAATCAGTGGGGAGTTGCCCGGAAAGACATTGCTGCTCATCGGCGGCATCCAAGGGGATGAGCCGGGTGGGTTTCTAGCTGTTGATCAATATGCCGATATCAGCTTGGCCAAAGGAAACCTGATTGTAGTTCCGAGAGCCAATTTCCAGTCCATCGTTTTAAAACGCCGAAAGATAAATGAAGACATGAATCGCAAATTTGCTGAAGATCGAATGAAAAACTATGAAACCAAGATTGTTTCCATTTTGAAAAGGCTCGTACAGGAAAGCGACTGCCTCCTCAATCTTCACGATGGATCCGGGTTTTTTTCAAATAGTTGGGAAGGCCCGAATCGAAATCCCATGCGATTCGGACAATCGATCATTGTCGATGCCAATACCTTTCAGAACCCGAAGACGGGTGAAGTGTTCCAGATAGGCGAAATTGCCCGTTCGGTGGTGGATCAGATGAATAAACATATAAAAAATCCTCAATACCACTTCCATTTCAACAATCATCGAACTCATGAAGCGGCATCTCAGCATAAAGAACAGCGAAAATCGGCCACCTATTATGCCCTCTACACCTGTGGTATTCCGGCCTTCGGAATCGAAACCAGTAAATCCCTCTCTTTGGAGCTGAAGGTCCGCCATCATAATTTGGCAATAAAGGAATTCATGAAACGGTTTGAGATCATTCCCGAAACCCCCGGGATTAATCTGGATCCGCCAAAACTCGACTATCTCGTTATTGCGGTGAATAATGCGCTGCCGGTGGTGGTGCGAAATCAGCAAACGCTATTCGTAGAGCCGGGGGATATGGTTAGGATTTCCCACATCGAAGCTAATTACGAGCGCGGTTTGACTGCCGATCTTGAGAAATACGGAACCATCAGCGACATGCGGAAACAGTTTCCCATTACCAGACCCACCCGTGTCGTTGTTCGGAAAGATTACCACTCTTTCGGCAGTGTTTTTATCGCCCTCAACGGAGGAGAGAAGAAACAGGCAGTACCGGCCATGGCCGCTTCCGTTTCCAAACATCCGGAAGTTCTTCCGAAATTAAAAGATTTTAAAATCCGTATTAACGGAAAGGAGAGAAGCTACGCCAGCTATGATCGGGCAACGATAAGAAAAGGAGATCTTCTTGAGATTCTGGATGTAACGGCGCATCATGGAGATCCTTCCGATTGGGTCGTCAACTTCAAGGGGTTTGTGGGTGATCGGCGAAACAATACCGGAGAAGATAGAGGGTATGTGATCCGTACGGATAAGGATCTGTGGCAGCGGTATTCGCTCCATCAGAAAGGGAGATCCTATCAGATCGTCGTAACTCATGAAGACAGAACGTTGGGTAAACTGTATCTAGACATAGAAGACGCCATGCCCGAGAAGATTCAGTGAATTCACCAAACCGATACTTGATTTTTTGGATTCTCAATTAGGCAAACCCGTTTAGGAGATGCATTGCGATGAAAACAGCGAAAGAATTTTCCATCATCGATAAAGACCTCACGGTGGAAGGAATCTTGTCGTCCAAAGGAAAACTGGTTGTCAAAGGTACCGTTCGGGGCAGGCTGGATGGAGAAACGGTGATCATAGCCGAAGAGGGGGCCGTATATGCCGAGACCAAGGTCGCCAGTATGACGGTCGCCGGTATTTTCGAGGGAGATGTGACGGCTTCTGAAGAACTGGTTATTCTCTCGACCGGGAAATGTTCCGGAAGGGTTGTATGCAAGGATCTGGTGATTGAAGCCAAAGGAGTTTTGAATGCCCAGGTGAGCTGTATCTCACAGGATGCTTCGGAAACCGAAGAAGCTTTGTCCGCCTTCATTGACACATAAACGTCCGAACGCTACCTAAATTCCTCTTTCCCGCCGATTCTATATAGATGAGAATAATCCTTTAGATCGATTTTCGTATTCTTGAAATTGTCAAACGTCACATCTTTAAAATTAAGCCCGGATTTCTGTTTGATGATTTCAAATTGGGCCAGATAGTTTAAAAGAATCCGTTGTTCCCATTGTAGGCCTAACTTTTCGGAAACGGGTTTGATGATCTCTCCGGTTCCTTCGATTTCAATAAAACTTCCAAAGGGAAGGCTGTCGATACAAATAACGGTTTTATTCAGCATAAAGGTTTCCCGCCACTTTTCATACACTTGCTCCCGGTGAAAACCGATGGATTCAAGAATTTGTTCCATCACGCAAAAATCGTTGACTTCCACTTCCAGTTCTTTGAATATTTTGAATTGGTTCGCGCCGTCGGATCGCTCTGATTTGAAGGTGAGCGTTGTTTTTTTATCTTTTCGAAGCCTTAACAGGGCGCGTTGACGGATGAGGCTGTTTTTGTCATCCTCAAACCGGATATTTGTTTCAAAACAGCGGCCTTGAGATTGAGCGCCCAAGTCTATGATCCGTTTGCGGATCCGATCGGTATTGTCGATATGGAATTTTACTTCGATTTCTAGAGGCCCCATTTTTATATATAGTTCCCTTTTAAAAAGATGTGTTGAAAAGATACTAAGTGTTGATACTGATGAAAGTCAAGGGATTGGTCAGGCCGGATTTCCGTTTGACACCCCCTTATACTTTCTATATTTTGGTCTGGATTTAAGGTTTAAGCGCCTAAACCGGATAAACCCGCCAGAGGGAGGCAGGCAAGCCGTAAATTCCAAATCACAAATATCAAATAAAACCCAATGACCGAAATTCAAAATTTGAAACATGTCCATGATCTAAAGAACAACCATTCAAAACGGGTTTGGTTCATTACAAGAATATTCTTTAAGACGCTACGTTTTTCCGTATGAAAGTTTCTCAACGGATAACAATTTTCAAAATGGAATGACACCCGGAGGTGTGATATGACCCGGAATTCAAGCGACGCCTGGTATCTCGGAATCGATTTGGGTACAGGTAGTTGCAAATCCGTTATTGTCGATACAGACGGCAAAGTACTGGGATTCGGTGTCGGTCAATATGAGAGCAGCGACGTGCAGGCAAAATGGAGAGAGCAGAATCCCGAGGCCATGGTTTCCGGTCTGGTGCAATCAGCCAAGGCGGCCATGGAGGATGCTGCTGTTTCTTCCGATTGTTGTGCCGGCTTAAGCTTGGGGGCTGCACTACACGGCATTCTGGCCATGGACAAGAAGGGCAAGCCGTTAACCGGTGTGATGACCTGGGCGGATGACCGAGCCTCCCACCAGGCAAAGAAGATAAAAGGGGAAATCGATCCGGCGGTGCTGTATCAAGAAACCGGATGCCCGGTGCACTGGATGTATCCCTTATATAAAATTCTCTGGATTCGCGAAGAAGAGCCCGATATTTTTCGGACCTCAGACCGGTTTATATCCGCTAAAGAGTATATGACCAAACGTTTTACCGGCCACTACATGGTCGACTATGCCCTGGCGTCCGGAACCGGACTGTTAAATGTTCATAGCCTTAAATGGAATGCCACGGCTCTGGAGCTGGCGGGTATCCGTGCAGAGCAGCTTTCACCCCTGTGCAGTCCAAAAGAAACGATCCCGGAGATCGATCCGGAACTCGCCCGTCAAATCGGAATTCCTCAAACCACCCCGTTTGTATTGGGTTCCTCGGATGCAGCCAATTCCAATTTCGGTGCGGGTGCCGTTCATGCCTGGCAAGGGACCTGTATGATCGGAACCAGCGGTGCATTCCGGATTATTTCACCGAAACCGATACTGGATCCCCTTGCACGCGGCTGGTGTTATGTGTTTGACGATGATCACTGGTTGGTTGGCGGCGCCATAAACAATGGCGGGGTGGCGCTTTCCTGGCTTCAAGATATCTTTAATTCGGCTTTGAAGGAAACCAAAGGGGTCGAGCCGCTTTCTTTTGATGATCTGATCCGGTTGGCCGAACAGGCCGGTTGCGGGGCACAAGGGGTTCTATGCCTTCCATTTTTTGCCGGAGAACGCAGTCCCAATTGGAACCTGAATTCAAGGGCAATGTTTTTCGGCCTGACCCTTAAGCATGATGCCCGGCATATGGCCCGGGCACTGCTTGAAGGCGTTTGCTTTCGCATGCGAACCCTTGGCGAAATTCTGGAAGAAATATCGGGCGATATTCGACAAATCCGTGCTTCAGGCGGGTTTACACGTTCTTCGTTCTGGTTGCAGACCCTTTCGGATACCATGAACCGGGAATTGGTGGTTCCGGCATGGGGAGAAACATCGGGCCGCGGTGCTGCATTCTGGGCGATGCTGGGAACCGGTTTGTTGTCCGACATTACCGAGGCTATCGACAAAGTGGAACTCTCTGAAACCTATCTTCCAAACGAAGAACATGCACGGGTTTATGATAATTTATTCGAAATTTACAAAGCCTTATACGGAGCGGTGAGCCCATATTTTGAAAAAATTGCAAACATACAGGAAAAGTTAACGGGGAAGTCTCATTTATGAATCAAGATTTGAAAAGCAAACGAGTTATGGTGACCACCACATCATTCGGCAAGACGGATCCCACTCTCCGGCCGAACCTTGAAGAAACTGTCGGTAAGGTTATCTATAATCCCAAAGGGCGACCCCTTTCGGCGGAAGAACTGATTCCGCTTATTGGTGAGATTGATGGCCTCATAGCCGGTTTAGATCATATCAACGCATCTGTTATCCATGCGGCAAAAAAACTGAAAGTGATCTCTCGGTACGGGATAGGAGTGGATCGCGTGGATCTAAAAGCAGCTGCTGAAAAAGGGATTGTGGTTACCAATACCCCCGGAGCCAATTCATCGGCCGTGGCGGAACTTACCATCGGTTTCATACTCGGTCTGGCACGAAATCTTTGTGTAGCCGATGCTGCTGCCCATCGCGGAGAATGGCCCCGGTTTTCAGGTGTTGGATTGCGCGGAAAGACCGTCGGGCTTATGGGGTTGGGTTCTATCGGGCGAGCGGTGGCTTCCAGGCTTGAACCCTTCGGTTGTCGCATCCTGGCCTGCGATCCGGTGATGTCAACAGATGAAACAGAAGATCTGGGGGTTCGACCTGTTTCCAAGGAGGAGTTGCTTTCCCAAGCCGATTTTATATCGCTTCATGTCCCTGCTACGCCTGAAACCATAGGAATGATCGATAAAAATGCATTTAACCGGATGAAGGAAGGTGTGTATTTAATCAACACGGCCAGGGGGGAACTCATCGATGAGGCCGCGTTAAAAGAAGCTCTGGATAACGGGCGTTTGAAGGGTGCCGCCCTGGATGTATTCAAAGCGGAGCCCCTGGAAAAGAACCATTTTCTGCTTCGATATCCCCAGGTAATCCTAACACCCCATATGGCAGCTCACACCGATGAAGCCATGAACCAGATGGGATGGTCCGCCATGAAGAATTGCCTGGCCGTGCTTAGGGGTGAGCGTCCTGAACATGTTGTCAATCCCGAGGTGTATATTTGAGATGGGATTGATAATTTTTCTTGATTTCTACTAAAATATCATTTATATCTCCCAGATTCTAATTTCGTTGAGGAGAGCTATCGTGAAAAAGTATACATATAGTGCAAAAGACTCGGATAATCCCGGAAAATGGCGGGTGGTTAATGCCGAGGGTGTTGTTCTAGGAAGACTGGCTACGCAAGTCGCCAGCTATCTGAGAGGTAAACATAATCCCATGTTCACTCCGCATGCGGATACAGGGGACTGGGTTATCGTCATTAATGCCGACAAAATCGTCTTAACAGGTAAAAAGTGGGACCAAAAGGTCTATTACCGGCACAGCGGTTATATCGGCGGCCTAAAATCGATCACCGCCAAGAAGCTCCATGATAAAAGACCCGAGGATATTGTCCGGTTTGCTGTAAAGGGGATGCTTCCCAAGAATAAGCTTGGAAGAAGGCTTTATCGGAAACTTAAAGTATATACCGGAGATCAACATCCGCACGAAGCCCAAAAACCGGAAATAATGTAAATTTAGCCCAATGTTCGGAATCCATAAAACAGATTAAAACGAGGAGTAAATGGAAGCAGAAAATTTTTATGCCACAGGAAGAAGAAAATCTTCCATTGCCAAAACCTGGATGAAATCCGGAAACGGAGAGGTTGTCATTAACGGCAAACCCATGGATGATTATTTCACACTGGAAACAGCCAAAACCGTGGCGTTGCAGCCGCTGGTTCTCACCAATACCAGAGATTCATATGACATCATGGTTCGGGTGTTGGGAGGCGGCACATCCGGACAGGCCGGTGCCATTCGACACGGCATTACCCGAGCCCTGATTCAGGCAAACCCGGATTTGCGCGCACAGTTGAAAAAGGCCGGTTTTGTGAGGAGAGACCCTAGAACCAAAGAGCGGAAAAAATACGGACAACGGGGAGCCCGAGCTCGGTTTCAATTTTCAAAACGTTGATCTAATTTCAGGCTTTTGTTTCACTTCAAACGGGGAATCGAGACCGATCCGATTCCCCGTTTCATATAATAACCACCTCATCCGGAAATCGATTCAGCTGCTTCAGACCTTGTGCCGTAACCACATGGGTATTCTCAATACCCACCACGCCTTTTCCGGGAAAGATCAATTTCGGCTCCAGAGCGATTATCATTCCTTCCTCAAGGATCAGATCTTGTCCTTTGGCAAGAAACGGGTATTCGTCCACTTCAAGTCCGATGCCGTGCCCCACAAATGAAACCCGTTTGGGATCGGCCCCCATGAAATAATCTGAATAGCCCCTATTATCGACGTGCTCCAGGGCTAGGGCATAAAGATCTCCAGCCTTGCTGCCCGGTGTTGCCTCCTTTTTCAGCTTTTCTTGAACTTCGATCATAGCCTCATGAGCAGACATCAACGGATCCGGAAGAGATTCGATGGCAAAAATCCGGGTCTGATCGGAAAGGTATCCGTTGTGGGTAAAAATAAAATCCACCAATATCGGTTCTCGAGCTTTGATTTTTCTGAAACCCGGCCCCTGTGCCACTGCAGGCGAGATTCCTTCTCCCCCGGTGGGGGATGCCATGTAACTTGAAACCGCAGCAGTGGAACCGGCCATCAAATGCCCATAAAACATCTCCCCGCCCCACATTCGCATCCGGACGATTCCCTGATGCCCCAGTTTTCGCATAAAAGCTTCAACTCTTCCGGAAAACTCGATTTCGGAGATACCCACACATAGAAAATCCTTTACCTTTTCTAAGACCATATCGGCTGATCTTGCAGCGGTTTGGATACATTCAATCTCCGCAGAAGATTTTGCTGCCCGGATCAATCGGATGTCATGGGAGATATCTATCAATTCAGTGCCGGAAAAGAGCATCTTGTAGTAAAAATACAGGTTGGCCGGCAGCACATCGCCTTCAAACCCAAGGGTGTGCGGTATTTTATATCCCTTCCGCTCCAGCAGGGTCGGGATTTCTTTTGGGCCATCAATCGGTTCAATGAGGCGGATGGCCGACTCTGATTTCGCCCGATCAAAATCCTTACGAACCATCAACAACGGTTCGCCTTCCGACGGAATATATAAGTAGGATTGTTGAATGGTTCCGGCAAAATAGTAGAGGTCGGTGTTTTGTAGAATCAACGCTCCATCGATGGATTGCTCCCGCAGGCGTTCATCCAATCGATGGATCCGGTTTAGAAAATCCTTTTCCTGAAACGGATCTGTGTCCTTGAGCGCATTAATCATCATATTACCATTTCGTGAAAGTGCAAGTGATTGTAAATTCAATGAGTTGTTCAATAATACATTCTCGCGGGTCAATTCAAGTTCAAAACAATATCTGTTTTCTGGTTATCCACTTCGGTCCAGTGAAAAAGTGTGACCATTACTGTTTGGCTTTGACCGCGATCCTGGTAGCTGGGGTGTCAGGTTTCGGGTGTCAGGAGTGCCTTTTCTGAAACCGCTGTTCTGAACACTGAAACCTGAAACCCTATTCCCCTAATCTATGTAAATTTTCAATCCCAAAAGGATTGTTTCCGAACACGGAATCCAAATGCGGTTGCCCTGGGTAGTTCTTTCAGGCCGCTTGAAAAAATATTAGTGTTAATATATAGTTTTTCCGGGTTGTTAAATGATCTCCAGACCCACAGGCATAAGATTTCGTTTTCTTTTAACAACGAGCTCAGAAAATATTCTGAATACGCTATATTGATGACAGCATACTTCATCCGCCGGCTCCTTCTGATCATACCCACCTTCATTGGCATCACCATTATGGTATTCATCGTCACCCGGTTTGTTCCCGGGGGGCCAATCGAACGGATTATCGCTCAGGCCCAGCAGATGCCGAGCATTCAAGGCGGAGCCGGAGCGGGTGCGGCCCCCGAACAGAATCAGCCCCTTTCCGAAGAGCAGATCAACGAACTGAAAAAATATTATGGTTTTGATAAGCCGGTTCTGGCCAGCTACTTCCAATGGTTGGGAAAGGTGCTGACCGGAGATTTAGGAACGTCCACCCGGTATTATGATCCGGTGTGGGACATGATAAAAGGTCGGATTCCCATATCACTCTTTTTCGGCATCCTCACCCTGGTTCTTGTCTATAGTATCTGTATCCCCCTTGGAATTACAAAGGCGATTCGACATAAGAGCAATTTCGACAACCTCTCTTCTTTTGTTGTGTTTGCCGGATATGCCATTCCGGGATGGGTGGTGGGTGTTTTCATGCTGGTCATATTTGCATCCCACTGGGAGATTTTTCCACTCGGTGATCTTGTGAGCGATGATTTTGAAGACTTTTCGTTTTTCGGTAAACATATCGATGTCATCTGGCACGCCTTTCTGCCGCTTCTGGCTTATGTGATCGGCTCTTTCACGGTCATGACCTTTTTGATGAAAAACACACTCATGGACAACCTGGCTTCGGATTATGTTCGGACGGCAATAGCCAAGGGATTGCCGTTCCGTCAAGCCGTATTCAAGCATGCCCTTAGAAACAGCCTGATACCGATAGCAACCAGTTTTGGGAACAACATATCCATTATTTTAACCGGATCCTTTCTTATAGAGAAAGTTTTTAATATCAACGGCATGGGACTGCTCGGGTATGAAGCCGTCGTCGACAGGGATTATCCGGTGGTGATGGGAATCCTGGTGATTTCTTCACTGCTTTTTATGATCGGAAATATATTATCGGATATTTGTGTCGCGTTGGTTGATCCTAGGGTGAAATTCGAATAACGGACTTGGTTATGCGCTATTCTCAAGGTATGGGTTCCACTCGGCCGACGGGTATCGGCCCTTATGCCGGACAAAACTCGCCGCTAAGGCCACGTAGGGCTCGCCGTTGCCCGTTGCTTAAGCATCAAGCCAGAGTACTTCACGACGTTTGGGCATATACCCGTGATGTGCTAACGGCGAACCCAACGCGGCCTAAGGGGCTCAGACAGTTGCCCGGCAACCGGTCCGACACCCGCCGGCCGAGCGAACCTCTGAACTCTGAACGCTGAACCTATGTATTATATACATCAATGGCCTTGAATCCTTTAACCATAAGAAAACTGAAACGGTTTCAATCCATTAAACGAGGGTTTTATTCGTTTATAGCCGTTATTGTTTTGATATCTGTTTCCCTTTTTGCTGAGCTTCTTATCAATAATCGGGCGCTCGTTGTTTATCATAATGGAACATATTATTTTCCCATCTATGGAGAAATGATACCCGGAACCGTTTTCGGTTTGGAGTATGATTACGAAACGAATTATCGTGAACTCGCGCAACAGTTCAAGAAAGAGGGAGCAGGTAATTGGGTGTTGATGCCGGCTGTGCCTTTTGATCCCTATGAAAACGATTTGAAGGAAAATGAATTTCCGCCGCTGCCGCCATCTTTTGAAGAAAAACATTACTTAGGCACCGATACGGCAGGAAGGGATGTCCTTGCCCGGTTGATTTACGGATTCCGAACAGCCATTTCCTTTTCCCTTCTACTCTTGTTCACAAATTATGTCATCGGAATTAGTATCGGCTGTGCCATGGGATTTTTGGGGGGCAAATTCGATCTCTTCTTTCAACGAATCATAGAGATCTGGTCTAATGTTCCTTTTCTTTACGTGATTATTATTATTTCTTCCGTCGTGATTCCCAATTTTTTTATGCTGATTGTGATTATGGCCATTTTCGGCTGGATCGGTATCACCTGGACCATGCGAACCATCACCTATAAGGAGAAGGCCAGAGATTACGTCCTTGCTGCCAGAGCACTGGGAGCTTCCAACCGGAGAATCATTTTCAAACATATTATACCGAATACCATCTCCATTATTGTCACCTACGCACCGTTTTCAGTGTCAAGTGGTATCGTTGCCCTTACGTCTCTTGACTTTCTCGGGTTCGGCCTTCGGCCTCCCACCCCAAGCTGGGGGGAGCTTATTCAGCAGGGTTTGGCGAATCTGGATGCCTGGTGGATCGGCGGCTCGGTAATCTCTGCGATGTTCATTACCTTATTAACCGTTACGTTTGTCGGAGAAGCGGTACGAGAGGCGTTTGATCCCAAGCTCCATACCACATATGAATAAATATATAGCGGGGCACAGGGCACGTATATGATAAATGTTTATATAAGGGGTGGGGAGAACAGAATATAAAGATGACCGTGCCGGATAAAAAAATACTCGCAGCAGCCCTCGGATTGGCGGCGTTAATGGTTTTGCCGGTTTCTTTACTTGTTAATTATCTTGATAAAGGCACCGGGGCAGCTCTGTCGATTAGTGGAAGCATGGATGAAACCGAAATTTTTAAAGCAGAAATATCGAAAGTACCGCTGCCCGATGATGTAAAATGGCTCACCAATCATGATGATCCGACCTACGCTTCCCCTGAGGCGTCCAAGGGGGGCACGCTAAAAATCGCGATAGCCAGTTTTCCGCTCACCTTTCGTACCGTCGGGCCCGATGCGAATACATCATTTCGAAGTGCCATCATGGGCAACCAGCTCAGTCTTATCGGGATCCATCCCAACACGGACAATGTCGTACCTGAACTGGCCACTCACTGGGCCTTCGGGAAAGATAAAAAAACCATGTATTTCAAACTAAACCGGAAATCCCGGTGGTCCGACGGGGTACCGGTGACCGCCCATGATTTTGCATACACGCTTGAGTTCATGCGATCCAAACATATTATCGCACCCTGGTACAATAACTATTACACCAAGGAAATCGACCGGGTGATCGTTTTTGACGACCACACGCTGGCCGTTGCCGGCACCAAAGCCGAACCCGATCTTCACCTGAAACTAGGCATCTCACCCACACCCAGACATTTTTACAGGAAACTGGGGGAAGACTTTGTCAGGAAGTACAACTGGAAAATCGTTCCGAATACCGGCCCCTATCAGATGGCGGATTTTAGAAAAGGAAAGTTCGTTAAGTTTAAACGTAAGAAAGAGTGGTGGGCGAAAGACCTCCATTACTATAAGAACCGGTTCAATGTGAATACGGTGATGTATTCTGTGATTCGAGACGAAAACCTGGAATGGGAGTATTTTAAGAAAGGAAAGGTCGACATTTTTGCCATGAGCCTTCCCAAGTATTGGCATGTCAGGAGCAAAACGCCGGTCATAGAAAACGGATATGTTTACCGGATATGGTTTTATAACAATACCCGGCGGTCGCCATACGGATTTTGGCTGAATATCGATAAGGAGATATTTAAAGATCGATACGTGCGCTATGCATTTGCCCATGCCCTGAACATCAAAAAGGTCATCGAAAAAGTTTTTCGAAACGATTTTTTCCGGCTGGAGCATGGATACGTGGGTTATGGCCGTTATTCAAACGACAGTATAAAAGCCAGGCGCTTTGATATTGAGAAAGTAAATGACTATATGAAGAAAGCCGGCTGGGAAAAAGGGTCCGACGGCATCTGGGTTAAGAACAACCGGAGATTCTCCGTTGAGGTTACCTATGGTGCCGAGCAGCATACGCGGTGGCTGGTTGTATTGAAAGAGGAAGCTAAAAAAGCGGGTGTTGAATTGAACCTTCTGGTTCTGGACCCCAGCACCTGGTTTAAAAAAATCAGCGAAAGCAAACATGAAGCCGTAGTTTTGGGATTCAGCACCGGTATGCGCCCGGAGTATTGGCAAAGTTGGCACTCCGATAATGCACATAAACCCAGAACAAACAACATCACCAATACGGATATTCCGGAGCTCGACAAGCTGATCGACCGATATCGCAATTCCTTGGAGGAAGAAGAAAGAATCCGGCTCTCCCATCAAATCCAGGAGGTGATTCACGAAATCGGCGCTTTTGTTCCGACCACCATGCGTCCGTATGTCCGAGAGGCCTATTGGGCCTGGTGGCAATTGCCGAAAGTACCGGGAACAAAAGAATCGGGCAGCCTGTTCAGTGCATTTGACAGTTCAGCGGGAGGGCTGTTCTGGTTTGATGAAGCGATTTACGAAAAAACCAGAGCTGCAATGAAGAAAAGAGAGAAGTTACCGCCGGTCACCATTGTGGATGAAACGTACAAAACAGATGGGTAGCGTTCGTATAACGACAGAAGGGCAGAGATATTGAGTGAAGAAGTGATTCTGACAGTCAGCGATCTAGTGACCGCATTTGACACGGAAGCCGGTTTGATCCATGCCGTGGAAGGGGTCTCCTTTGACGTCAAAAAGGGCCATACACTGGGCCTGGTGGGGGAATCCGGCTGCGGCAAGAGTGTCACTGCGCTTTCCATCATGCGGTTGTTGCCCCAGCCCGTCGGAAAAATTCTTGGGGGCCAGGTCTTATTTCAAGCGGAAGATATTATTAAACTGCCGGCCGAGCGGATGCACCATATCCGAGGATTCGGAATATCCATGATCTTCCAGGAACCCATGACCGCCTTGAATCCGGTGCACAGAATCGGCGATCAAATCCGGGAGGTTTTTCAACTCCACTATCCGGAAATGACCGATAAGGATATTGGAGCACAATCTATTGAAATGCTGAAAAAAGTCGGCATCCCCGAACCGGTTCAGCGGATGGAGGAATATCCCCACCAGATTTCCGGAGGCACGCGCCAACGGGTCATGATTGCCATGGCCTTGGCGGGCAAACCGGATATTCTCATTGCAGACGAGCCCACCACGGCTTTGGATGTCACCATCCAGGCTCAGATTCTCGACCTGATGAAGGCGTTGCAGCAGGAAACCGGGATGGCCATCATATTCATCACCCACGCCCTGGGGGTTATCGCAGAGATCTGTGATGATGTGCTGGTCATGTATGCGGGGACCGTGGCTGAGCGCGCATCGGCGGTTGAGCTGTTTAAAAATCCAAGACATCCGTACACCATGGGCTTGCTGTCATCCATACCCCGATTGGAAGGAATTCGAAAAACCCATCTCAATACGATTCGGGGAATGGTGCCGAGCCTTTATGATCTACCCGATGGATGTCGCTTTCAGAATAGATGCCCGTATGTAATGCCGGGCTGTCAAATAGAACCCCCTGCACTCAGGGTTGTGGGAGATGAAGATCATGTGGCCAGTTGTTATCTGTACCTAAACTGATCGGTTCCAGGTTCGGGGTTCAAAGTTCAGCGCTGCCTCTGGCTGTCGAGATGTCCGGTTTGATCGAATGAAGAAACTGATGAACGTCGAACAT
>Ga0180009_10004685_pt1 | contig 14954 bp, 8 predicted proteins | sample OS_PC_MetaG_FD_123537 | JGI IMG/M metagenome (GOLD analysis project Ga0180009, IMG submission 123537) | Groundwater microbial communities from the Aspo Hard Rock Laboratory (HRL) deep subsurface site, Sweden - OS_PC_MetaG | ecosystem: Environmental > Aquatic > Deep subsurface > Groundwater...
AGCTGTGGATAAACCCATGTACTAGGTCTTTCTGAGCTCGCCATGGCCCTATCCCCTTGAAAACCCCCACTGCAGGGCTCCAAAACGCCCCAAAATGTACGAGCAACTGTCAAAGTCGGGTCACAGCTGCGACCGAGATGGCCCTTAGTCCATCGATTTCAGGGCGGTATTTCATGGACATCATCGTGATCTGAGGAAGGCCATCGTTCTCTGGATGGCCTGTTCCAGACCGATTGTCTGCTCGAGGCGCAATCCGGTGCGTGCCCGCCTTGTCGACGGGACATACCGGTCGATTGCTGCGCTGGGGTCAACGGAGCTCGTGGAAACAGCGCATTCGATCCCGGGGCCCGCCAGCCGAGCAACCACTCTGGCCAGCTCGGCGATGGCTAGCCCCGCTTCGGAACCGACGTTGTAGGGGAGGCACGAGCTGCCGTGTGTCAGTATCTTCCACAACCAGATGACCATGTCGGCGGCATAGAGGTAGGATCGCCAAGGGCACCCGTCTCCCCGGACGAGGACCGGTCCACCGTTGATCGCATCGCGTATGAAGTTGCCGATGGCGTAGTGGATGTCGAGCTCAAGATAGGGCCCCACGAAAGAAAAACAGCGCGCGATCTTCGTCTCGACGCCGAATGCCGCCGAGTAGTAGGCGCAGAGGAACTCCGCTGCTCTCTTCGCTTCTCCCCAGGCAGACCGGACCGAGCTCGGATCCGGAGCGCCGCAGTATTCTTCAGGAATGTGTGTGAGGTCGGAGGGGGGCCGTCCGTAGACCGCCCCCGAGCTGGTGAAGAGCAGCTTCTTTGCTCGACACTTGACGGCAAAATCCAGCGTCCGTCGCGTCCCCTGCACGACAGTATCGAACTTCACCAGCGGATTTTCCTGATTGAACGTGGCACGCGCGGACGTGGCAGCGGCGTGGATGACGTGAGTGAACTCCCCTGGGGGAAAAGAGAAGTCCCTGACGTCTCCGGTGTGGAATCCTATCGCTGGGTGGTCGGCGAGATGTGGTGCCTTGTTCCGAAATGCGTCGCGGTCTCTCGTCAGCACGAGCGCTGAAGCACTCAGGCCCAGATGCTCGTTTGCCCAGGCGAGACTCTCCAGCAGCCAGGAGCCAACGAAGCCGGTGCCCCCCGTGATGAACAGGCGGCTTTCGCGCAGGTCGTCCCACACTCCCACAGTGTTGCTCAATACGTGGTCCAGGTCCTCGGCCAGAGGCGGGGGGCAGCACATGTGTCGCTCAGCTCCCAGCGCAGCCTACTCATTGTTCCTGTCGGGTCGTCGACAGAGACATCGCTCGCTGCGTTTGATGAGGTCGCTTTCTGAAAACACCTCGCGCCATGGCACGGGCAGGGTCCGACCGGATATCCTCTGCTCCACGTAGCCATGGATGAAATCTCTGTCCTCGGCTATGAGGCAGGTATCGACGTACTGGCCGAAGAACCCAATGCTCAGCCCCCGTTCGATGATGGTGCAGAGCGGCTCCTCGAAGAAGTTGCCCAAAGAACAGTGTATGTACGGGCAGGGCATCACATCGCCGTACTTGGTTATCGAGACCATCCTCTTGACGGCGATGCATCCCAGGTCCAGGCCGTACGCGGGGGTCAGATGCGTGAAGACCCTGTGGGTGGCTCCGATCCGCGCGACGTAGTCCATGTCGGCCCTGTCCACCAGCACGTCGGACCTGCCTTCCCACGCACCGACGGGCTTGGCATAGGTGACGAACACACCGACGTCCTTGCCGTTCAAGAACTCCACAAAATCCAGGAACTCCCGACTCCTCACCCTTTCCTTCGTGACCACTGTCTGCACGATGATGTGCAGTCCTGCGTCCTGTGCTGCGTCGATTGCGCGCAGGGCCCTGTGGTGCAAGCCGCGCTTGTTCCTGAAGCTGTCGTGGTCGGCCTCGACCAGGCTGTCAAGGCTCAACTGGATCTTGTCCACGCCGATCTCCTTGAGATGCCTGGCGCGCTCAGCATCCAGCAGCCACCCATTGGTGTCGGAGGTGATGTAGAAGCGATCCGGACCGATCGCCTCGACGATGTCGTCGAAATCGGGGAAGACTAGCGGCTCTCCTCCCGTGATCACGATGTGGGCCAGTCCCATCTCGTCCGCCTGACGCGCCAGCTCCGCGACATCGGCGGGTGTGAAGTGTCTCCCCTGTCTCTTGTTCTGAAAGCCTCTGATCGAGCAGTGCTCGCAGGCCATGTTGCAGGTGTAGTCGTACTGGAACTGCAGGATCGCGATGCTCTCGCCCCGCTCGATCTTCTCGTCGAACCGCAGGACCTTGTCGTGGACGCGAGGCTTCGCCTGCCTCAGGGCGTTGCGGGTGCTCTTCTCCTGCTGCTTCATCTTCATCCCTGGCCGACGCTGCCATCGTCGGGTTCTGCCCGGATCGCAGGAATGATGTCAGGTGGACATTCGCGGTGCAACGTCCCTTTCGCTGCGGTCATGCGGACTCGAGCCCGAAGTCCCTGAGTATTGCGACCTGCAGGGTCGCGCCGTGTCTGTCGCGAATGATCTGTGCAACTTCGTCAGAGTAGCTGGCAGCCATGACGATGATTGCATCGACAGGATCGGCGGCCAGCGACTCGGGTGAAACGATGGGCAGGTGTGTGGCTGGAGTGTATCTGCCCTGCTTGAAGGTAGCCGAGTCGACGACGTATCGGATCCTGTGCGACAGGTCTGCCATGGCGATGATCGCGAGGGCTTGATGGCCAGCTCCCCATATCGCCACCTTCTTGGGTGGAAACTGATCCACGTAACAATTGATCTCTTCCACCAGTTTCGATTGAGACCCGCGGAAGCGAGACAAATCGGTGGCGGGCCTTCTCCTGACCGTGGCAGATATTATGTAGTCAAACCAGACCGTGTCACTTTCAAGGACGTCGAATCCACTCAACCTGAGAGTGGTGCACAGTGTTTGGCGGGTGAAATACAGTAGATGATCGCGGGTGAACTCGGAGAAGAGGTTTCTCTGCAGAACCATGTCGAAATTCGGCACCTCGACGAGACCCACAGCGTTGTGTCCGATGTTGTGGCATACGCCTTTCAGCGTGCCTACTGGATTGGGAATGTGCTCGAGAAAACTCAGCAGGAAGAAGGCGTCAAAAGGGCTCCCCGGCACATCGTATGCGGGCCCGTCAACGAATCCTGTTGTCACCTGTAGGCCGTGCTCGAGACACTGAGCCGCGGACCGGGGCGCGTTTTCCACTCCGTGGGCCTGGACTTCCAACTGCTGCAGGATGGCCAGGTACTCGCCACCGCCACAGCCGACCTCGAGTATCTTCTTTCGTTGCAGGGAATGGCGCTCGATGAACTCTCTGAATTGCTCGAGCCGGAAGGCCTGCATTCCCTCCGAGAATGCCGCAGCCCGTATGACGTCTCTGTGGTAAGGAACAGGATCGTTGTCCAGTTGAATCAATCCGCATGCAGGGCACTGGAACACGCGGAGCTCGATTCCGGTGTCGCTCTCCAGGGAACGAGCGTCGGGCAGGTGCTGCGCAGCACCTGGCATGTTCTCGTATCGGAGCAGTGGTTCCGGGTCCAGCTCCTCGCGACAGACCCGGCAGTTCCTGGCCCGCGCACGTGCATCGTGTGTTTCGGCGGTGGTCATGGGGAATGGGGCTGCTCCGACCCCTGAGTGTACGCAGTGGTCACCGCTTCGGGCGGGCCCATCTGCTTGATCTCGTGATTCTCGATCCAGATCACACGATCGCAGATCTGTCCCACCTGTTTCATGGCATGGGATACGAAGAGCATGGTTACGGCCGAGCTCTTGAACTCGAGCATCCTGGCGACGCATTTCTTCTGAAAGTCCATGTCGCCCACGGCCAGTATCTCGTCGATGAGCAGGATCTCCGGGTCGAGAGACGAGACAACCGAGAACCCGAGCCGCGTGAGCATGCCGCTGGAGTAGGTCCTGATCGGCTGATCGATGAAGTCGCCCAGCTCGGAGAACTCGATGATCTCGTCCAGCCTCTGCGCCACCTCGGCGCGGGTCAAACCCATCAGGACGCCCTTGAGGAAGATGTTCTCGCGGCCGGTGAGCTCGCGGTGGAAGCCGGCACCGAGCTCGAGCATCGGCGAGACCCGCCCCTTGACGAACACGCGTCCCGATGTGGGCTTCAGAACGCCGGCCACGAGCCCGAGCGTGGTGCTCTTGCCTGCCCCGTTCTTGCCGATGATGCCCAGCACTTCGCCTTTCTGGACGTCGAAGGTGATGTCTTTCAGGGCGGTGTATTTTGCCTGGCGCAGGGACCTGATAGCCGTCGGCAGGTGGAACAGGAAGCTCTTGATGCCCGCGGTGACGTGATTGTACTGCGAGAAGCTCTTGCAGACACGGTCGAAGGAAATCACCGGCTGGCTCATAGTACCTCGGCGAATTTCCAGGAGAGACGCTTGTACGTCTTGTGCCCGACGAGGACGGCCAGGGCGCTGTAGCCGACGCTCGCCAGGAGGTAGGTCACGTTGACGTTTCCGGTGAAGAGCACATTGCGCCAGCTGATGATCAGCGGCGCCATCGGGTTGAGCACGATGAAGGGCCTGTAGTGGCTGGGAACGAGGTGTTCCGGGTAGAAGACCGGTGTCATGTAGAACAGCAGCGTCATCAGGATCACTGTCAGTCGTTCGAGATCTCTGAAGAACAGATTGGCCGAGGCCAACATCAAGGCGATCCCGAACGCGAGACCGAACTGGACGATGAGCAGCAATGGCAGGCCGTAGAGCCAGGAGATGTGAAACGGGTGTCCGTAGACGAACTTGAACAGAACGATCACAGGCACGGCGAACGCAAAGTGGATCATGTCCTGAAGGACGAGCGCGAAGACGAGGACGCTGCGAGGGAAGTTGACCTTCTTGATCAGCGAGGAGTTGGACAGGAAGACGCCGGTAGAGTAGGTCACGGAGTTGGAGAGCCACTGCCAGGGAAAGAGCCCGGTGATGAGAAACAGCGCGTAGGCCTCGAGCTTGATCTTCATGATCATCTTGAACGCAAAATAGAAGACCAGCGCCAGAGACAGGGGATGGGCAATCGACCAGAGGTAGCCGAGGAAACTGCTCTTGTACCTGACCTTGAGATCCTTCTCGGTGGCAACGTAGATCAGGTCCAAGAAATGCTGCACCCGGCGATCCAGAACAGGTCTCCACGGCACTTTTTGCATGGCCATATTCTATTACAATTACGAGATCTTTGTCCAATGCATGGCCCTCGTGACAGGGGCCGATCGTCCAGCCGTGGTTGGGCAGATGCCAGCCGGTCGGGTTCTTGGGAAGTGTGTGCTCGCTGCCTGTTGACCCTCCTTCTGTCTGGCCTGTCACGGCTACCCAGATGATGCCCCTCGCTCGGATGTGTGCAATGATCGCGTCGAGGCTCAGGATGGTCCCCTTGCAGGATCAGGACGAGCGGTTGGCGGAGATCCCCGATGGGGATGCATCTAACGATGCATCTCTGAACCGCGTGGGACGACCCGTCGCCATCCTGTGGCGAAACAGGGGACTGCTGCTGGCGGTAGTGGACGTAGTGGTGATCTGCTTCACCTTCCTGGCGACGTACTATTTGCGTTTCCACGTCGAATTCCTCGCCATCAAGCAGGTACCGGTGGCTGACATCGTCCTCTACTGGCGGGGGGCGGCGGTGCTCTCGAGTCTGTGGATCTTCTTCATCTGGCGCGACGGGGGGTATGTGAGCGACCTGCGGGGTGTGGACTCGCTCATGGTGCGCTATCGTTCGCTGCTGCACAGCGGCATCTTCGCCATGGCTGCGTTGATGAGCATCTCCTTCCTCTACAGGGAGTTCTTGCTGTCGCGGCAGGTCTACATCATGACTGCCGTCCTTTCGTGCGTGTTGATGGCGCTGGTCCGCCTCGGCTTCCGGGGGTTGGACCGCTTGCTCGCCGCCCGGGGGTTGGCAGCGCACCGTATCGTGCTCGTTGGCGCGCACCCACAGGTGACGGAGATCTCCAACCGGCTGCGGACCCACGGGACCACGGTCAAGGTCACAGGTGTCATCGAATGGGAGCCGTCGAGCGCCAGCGGCGACAGAGATGGCCAGCGCCTGCTGGGTGATTTGAGTCAACTGGAGAGCATCCACGCTCGCTCCCCCTTCGAGACGATCATCGTTTGCTCCGTGGGTGGCGAGGAGAAGGACGTGACCCGGGACGGCGCCATCCTGACCATGATCAACTTCTGCGAGAAGAACGGCATCTCGGCCTATCTCTCCCCCGGCTCGTTCGACATCGCCGTGACGCGTCAGGAGGTCGGCAGCCTCTCGGGGGCTCCGCTGATCCGCATCCAGGATGCCGCGCTCCACCCTCTCAACGCCGTGATGAAGCGTGCTTTCGATGTCGTCTTTTCGACCATCACGCTCCTCGTCACACTGCCGCTGTGGCCGGTCATCGCCCTCGCGATCAAGGTCTTTGGCAAGGGACCGGTGTTCTTCAGACAGGTGCGGGCGGGCCTCCACGGCGAGCCGTTCACCATGTACAAGTTTCGCTCGATGGTGGTCGACGCGGAGGCGCAGCTGTCCAAAGTGGTGGACCTCTCGGTGCTCCCCGAGCCGGTGTTCAAGCTGGCACGCGACCCGCGCGTGACTCCCGTCGGACGGTTTCTGCGGCGACTCGGTCTCGACGAGCTGCCGCAGCTCCTCAATGTGCTCAGGGGCAACATGAGTCTCGTGGGCCCGCGACCCGAGGAGCTGGCCATCGTGGCCCGCTACGACCCGTGGCAGCGACGCAGGCTCAAGGCCAAGCCGGGCATCACGGGCTACCAGCAGATCATGAACCGGGGCGAGCCCGCGCTCGCCGAGCGGGTGAAGTACGACCTGATCTACCTCAAGCACCAGAGCCTGCTCTTCGACCTGTACATAGTGGTGCGCACCATCGACGTGGTGCTGCGGGGCCGAGGCATCACCCACTGAGGAGGAAATCAGCGTCCTCGCAACGCGGAAGCGCGGTCCGATCGGTTGGCCACGATCTCCGCCAGCCGTAGCGGAGGCTGTCCCAACACCGGCACCAGGCGGGTGGTGACCTGGCGGCAACCGGCCATCTGTTGCAGCAGGGATGGGGTGACGTTGGTGGTCAGCACGACCACCTTGCGGCCCTCGCGCAGCAGCGCCGGCACGAGCTGCGGAGCGGCTTTGCCGTCGTCGTACAACAGGTCCAGGATGACCAGGTCGTGGTCGAGTTGCAGGGGACCGTAGGGGTCCTTCATGCCCCACACGGCGAACAGGGCGGTGCGCCCTGTCAGGTGTGGAGCCATGGCGACCATGCGCCGGTAGTGATCCCGTCGCAGGCGTCTCGCGGCGGGCATGTCGTCCAGCAGGTGGACCGACAGCCCCCACGCCAGGCAGCCGCCGACGAGCAGGGCCATGGCCCGGCCGCGCCAGCGGGGGATGGCCCACAGCAGGACCAGCGCGCCCCCCAGCACCAGCGGGAGCTTGACCAGCACCAGCGCACGCATTTGAGGGTCATCGATCAGGGTCAGGCAGGCGGCCGCCAGTCCGGTCCCCACGCTGGCGCCGACCCAGACCATCGGGGGTGACGAGATCTTGTCCACGAGCAGGGCAAAGGCCAGCGCCGCGAGCGGAACGAGCTCGATGAAGTAGCGCTGGTTGAAGCAGAGCCCGTCGAAGCGCTCCAGGCCAGCGACGGCGAAGGTGCCCAGCGTCGGGAAGACGACCAGGGCGGCGGAAAGAAGCTCGCGCAGCTTGGGGTCGCTCCGGGCCTGCCGCACCCTGCTCCAGGCGACGAGCAGCCCGACCAGCACCAGCAGCAGCCACGGTGACGACTGGGCCCATGCCTTCTTCAGCGTGCCCATCGCGAGAAAGGCGCCTGTCTCGGGATCCTTGTAGGCATAGGGGTGCCACTTGGCCCACGCGCCCTGAAGGGCCGGATGGGCCGACATGTCGACCGTCCTGGCCCAGAAGGCCCGCAGCGGCCCCTCGAACGTGCGACCACCCAGCCCCGAGCCACCTTTCCCCGAGTTTGGAGGAGGCATCGTCAGGTAATGCGATCCCTTGGTGATCGGGTTGAACGTACCAAGTCGGACGGCGTTGATCGCCGCCGATGCCACCAGCGGCCCCGCAAGTCCAACGACGAACAGCAGTGTCACCAGCCAGCGCCTGGGGGCGAGGCTCAGCAACGTCAGGCCGATGCAGCCGGCAAAGACGATGTTCTGGTAGCGGACTCCCGCGGCCAGCCCGACGGAGACACCAGCGGCCAGGGCCAACCAGCGGTTGGCGCCGCCCCGCACGCGGGCGCTGAGGTAGAAGGACAGCGTGCTCAGACAGGCCGACAGCCAGTGGGGCCACACCCCCTGCGCATACTCGATCGAGAAGCCCCCGAGGCCCAGTGCGGTGGCCGCGATCCAGGGCGTCCACCTGCTGGTCGAGCAGCGTCGAGCGAGCAGGAAGACGAGCAGCACCGAGGTCAGGAAGGCGAGGACGTTCAGTGCGGTCAGGCCGTACCACCCCAGAAGTGCGAAGGGCAGGGCGATGAAGCCGTACAAGGGTAGTGCTGAGGGGTAGACAGGTGTGCGGTCGACCCTGCGATGATGGCCGCCGGGGTCGAAGTAGAGCAACTCGCGGCTCGGTGGAAGGTCTTCGGTGCCCGGTACACTCAGCCGCCCGTGCAGCGTCGCGTTGGCCACGACCAGCGCATGGTCCTCGTCAACGGTGAAGACGCCGGGGATGGCGGTGACAACCAGGGCGACCCCGGCCAGGGTGAGCAGGAGAACGAGTCGTCGCACCATCACTCCACGGATGGCCAGTGTATCCCCCCCCGCTCGCTTCGAGTCAACTGATTGGGGCCGAACCCGAACGCCTGTGGTACTCTGACCCGCAGTGGGCGAGCAGGACTCCCAGAGCGCGCGAGGCGGGGAGCATCCCCTGGACTGCAGGCCAAGCGCGCGCCACCCGCTCTGCTGGTCTGCGCGACGCGTGCACTACATCACGGGGTGCGGAGTCACCCTGTTGTACTTCGCTCTCTACCTGCTCACTCTGTGCCCCACCGTTTTCTGGTACGACAGCGCCGAGTACGCGGCGGCCGCGGTCACTCTCGGAATACCGCACCCCCCTGGCTATCCGCTCTACACCCTGATCGGCCACCTGTTCACCTGGCTTCCGACCAGCGAGCCGGCCTACGCGCTGAACCTGATGAGCGCGGTGTTCGGCGCTGCAACGGTGGGCCTGTGCTACCTGGTCTGCCACCGGCTGGGTGCGCGGCCCCTCGCCGCGCTGTGCGCCGCCGGCACCCTGGGCGGCGGGCACGTGTTCTGGAACCAGTGCGTCGTCACCGAGGTCTACACCCCGGCCCTGTTCGTTCTGCTGGGGGTGCTGTTGTTGGTGCTCCGCGGGCTTCGGCGCGACAGCGCGCCGACGCTGGTGGCAGCGGCCGGTCTGGCCGGTCTGGGCCTGGGCATTCACCTGTTCATCGCCACCTGTGGCCTCGGCCTCGGCGCGATGGTGCTGGGGCTTGGCCTCGAGGGACGGATCCGGACTGCGCGTGACCTTCGCCTGGCAGTCCACCGTGAGGGGCTTTCGCGACGCCTGAGGACGGCGGCGTTGTGCGTGGCAGCGCTGCTGGCAGGAAGCTGCATCTATCTCTACGTCCCACTCAGGTCCTCGATGAACCCGGCGTTGAACTTCGAGCACCCGACCACCTGGTATCGTTTCAGCTGGTTCATCACCGGAGGCAACTACAAGAACTGGTTCATGTCGGGCTACCCCGTCGGGCACCAGCTGGCGCTGGTTGGGGGCATCTTCTACCACCAGCTGTTGGTCGTGGGGGTGGGCCTGATGATGGCCGGGCTGATGCACCTGCGCGGGCGGCCCCTGCTGCTCATCGGGTTGACGTTGATGGTAGCCGGCAACATCTTCTTCTTCTTCAACTACGGCGTGCACGACCTGGAGGTCTTCTTCCTGCCGGCCGTGACGGTGGTCTGCGTCCTGGTGGGCCTCGGAGTGCAAGCGGTCTGTGGCTGGGTGGATGGCCACGCCCAGCGCAGGTTTCCGCGGATGCTGGCCAGGGTGGCCCTGGTCCTCTTCCCGGTCTCCCTTACCGCGATCAACTACAGCGCTGTGGACCTCAGCGAATACACCGCGGCGAGGGACTACGGCGAGCGGCTGTGCGCGCAGCTGCCCCGCAAGGCAGTGTTGTTGAACTTCACCACACCGCCGGAGTGGAAGGACAACGCGGTGTTCTCCAACTACTTCCAGCTGGTGCTGGGCAGGCGGCGCGACGTGGAGGTCGTGGTTCCACACGCCCCCGTGGAGGTGCTGAGGCTGCTGATGCAGAGCAGAGCCGTCTACGCCTACTATCCAGTGCCGAGGCTCGTGGCCACCTTCGTGCTGCGCAAGGAGGGCCTGCTGCATCGGGTGGTAAAACCACGGCTGGATACTGGGAGCATGCCGCCCCAATAGCGGCCCGCCATTTGCCAGTGAGAGCATAACACGCGGTTATTACATGACAAACAAGCACGTGTCCGTGCTTGACATGCTGGGTGCGCCTCACTAGACTGACGCGTCAGTCTAGCTGCTGGCCCCTGACATCACACTCGCAGGAGAGACCATGTCCAGGCGATACGTCGGCATCGACGTGGGAGCAGAGACAGTCAAGGTGGTGGAGCTGACCCGCGAAGGGGAGACGCTGCGCTGGACCCGTCGCCAGATCTGCGAGCACCACAAGGATCCCGGCGCGATCCTGCTCGAGACCCTGCGGCAGTGGGAGTGGGATACGGTGGAGGCGGCGGCGGTCAGCGGCAGACTGAGCCGGCAGGTGCGGCTGTACCGGGTGCCGACCAAGCAGGCGCAGGCCACCGGCTACCGCTTCCTGCACAGCGACGACTCCGCCACCATCGTCTCGATCGGCAGCCATGGCTTCAGCGTGCTGGAGCTCAGGGCGGGCTCCGGCATGGAGGTCTTCCGCGAGAACTCCCGCTGCTCCCAGGGCACCGGCAACTTCCTGCGGCAGCTGGTCGAGCGCTTCGACATCGGCATCGAGGAGGCGAGCGAGCTGTGCGCCGACGTCGAGCAGGCAGCGCCGCTGTCCGGGCGCTGCCCGGTGATCCTGAAGACCGACATGACCCACCTGGCCAACAAGGGCGAGAGCCGGCCCCGCATCCTCGCCGGGCTCTTCGACGCCGTCTGCGAGAATGTGCAGGTGCTGATCAAGCCGCGGGTGAGCCCGCCCAAGGTGGTGTTGATCGGCGGCGTGGCGCGGGCCCGGCGCATCCGCGACCACTTCCGCGCCTTCCTCGCCCGGTACCAGATGGCCCTTGACCCGACCGACGACGACGATGGTCTGTTCTACGAGGCGCTGGGGTCGGCGTCGATCGCGGCTGAACGTACGCGCGATGCCCTGGACAGGCCCGCTCTCGACGAGCTGCTGGCCTCCCCCGAGCAGACCCACCTGGAACAGCTGCCGCCGCTGACCGACTACATGAGCAGCGTCAAGCGCATGCAGGCGCCGGCGCTGGCGAGCATCAACGGGACCGGGCGTCAGCTGGTGCTGGGGTTCGACATCGGCTCGACCGGCTCCAAGGTCGTGGCCCTCGACTCGCGCACCAGGGAGATGGTCTTGCAGGGCTACGTCAACACCAACGGCAACCCCGTGGCGGCGGCGCAGTCGCTGATGCGGCAGTTCGTTCAGAGCCCGGCCAGCCGCTACCCGGTGCTGGCCCTGGGCGCCACCGGCAGCGGCCGGGAGATCGTTGGGTCGCTGCTTGCCTCGTGCTACGGGTCGCCCTCGGTCTATGTGCAGGGCGAGATCGCGGCGCACGCCGAGGGAGCCCTGAGCTACGACCGTCGCGTGGACACCATCTTCGAGATCGGCGGCCAGGACGCCAAGTACATCCGGCTGGCGGAGGGGCGGGTGGTGGACGCGGCGATGAACGAGGCTTGCAGCGCCGGGACAGGTTCGTTCATCGAGGAGCAGGGACGCAAGTTCAGCGGCATCCAGGACGTGGTGCACCTGGGACAGGAGGCGCTGCAGGCGTCGGGAGGCGTCTCGCTGGGACAGCACTGCTCGGTGTTCATGGCGGAGATCATCGACGAGGCGGTGGCCACCGGCGTGGAGCAGCGAACCATCATCGCCGGCATCTATGACTCGATCATCCAGAACTACCTCAACCGCGTGAAGGGCAGCCGCTCGGTGGGCCAGGTGATCTTCTGCCAGGGGATGCCCTTCTCCTCGGACGCGCTCGCAGCAGCCGTGGCGCGCCAGACCGGCAGCGAGGTGGTGGTACCCCCCAACCCGGGGACGGTGGGCGCGCTCGGCATCTGCCTGCTGACACACAAGGAGCTCGATCTCGCGGCCAGCGAGCCGGTCGACCCGCAGCGCTTCCTCGGTGCGTGCGTGGTGAAGAAGGACACGTTCGTCTGCCAGTCGACCCAGGGCTGCGGCGGCGCGGGGAACAAGTGCAGGATCGATCGCATCCGAACCGTGGTGGAGGGCAAGAAGCAGGTCTTCATCTGGGGCGGCGGCTGCTCGCTGTACGACAGCGGCACCGGCAAGAAGAAGCTGCCCGACCGCTCCCCCGACCCGTTCCGTGAGCGGGAGGAGCTGGTGCAGCAGGTGATCGCCCGCTGCAGTGGGGACACGTGGCCAGGGGCGCCAAGGGTGGCGATGACCGACGAGTTCCTGCTCAAGGGCCTGTTTCCCTTCTTCGCCACCTTCCTGCACGAGCTGGGCTTCAACGTCGAGCTCTTCACTGGCGCCGACCAGGGGGCGCTGAAGCGCGGCATCGAGCAGGCCAATGTCCCGTTCTGCGCGCCGATGCAGCAGTACCACGGCCTGGTCGGGATGATGAACGAGTCGGGCGCCGACTACCTCTTCCTGCCCATGCTGCGCTCGATCAAGCGGGCCGGCGACGAGGAGTTCTCGCGTGTCTGCCCCATCGTGCAGGGCAGCACGGACATGATTCGCCTGGATCTGGGAGGCGACCTGAGGAGCAAGATCGTCTCGCCGGTGATCGATGTGGGACCGGGCAACCTGGAGTCACGAGAGTTCGTCGAGAGCTGCCGCCGTCTGGCGGTCGAGCTGGGGGTGAAGGACCACACACGCTGGCTCGAGGCCTTCAACTGGGCGCTCGGCGTCCAGACCCGCTTCGACGTGCGCTGCTTCGAGCTCGGCCAGCGGGCGCTGGACCACTGTCGCGAGCAGAACCTCGTGCCCGTGGTGGTGCTGGGCCGCAGCTACACCATCTACAACACGGTGCTCAACTCCAACGTGCCGGCGATCCTGCGCGAGCAGGGGGTGATCGGCATCCCGGTCGACTGCTATCCCGTCGAGGATCGTGTGCCGGTGTTCAAGGACATCTTCTGGGGCTACGGGCAGCGCAACCTGCGCGCGGCGCACCAGATCCGGCGCACCGAGGGCCTCTACAGCCTGTTCTGCAGCAACTACTCCTGCGGACCGGACAGCTTCAATCTGCACTTCTACAGCTACGTCATGGAGGGCAAGCCCTTCGCCATCATCGAGACCGATGGCCACTCGGGCGACGCCGGGACCAAGACCCGGGTGGAGGCGTTCCTCTACTGCGTCCACGAGGATCGCCGGGGGCGTCGTACCAGGTCTCACGCCCACGACCTCAAGCTGATCGAGCTGGACAAGGAGGGGCTGGCCGACATCCGCCGTCGAGACGAGAGAGTGCTGATCCCGCGCATGGGTCCGGGGGCCGGGGCGCTGGCGGCCTGCCTGCGCGGTGCGGGGGTCAACGCCGAGAGTCTGCCGATCCCCGACCGCGAGACGGTGCGCATCGGCAGGCGCTACACCTCGGGCAAGGAGTGCGTCCCGATGTGCATCACCCTTGGCAGCCTGCTCCAGCGGCTGGAGCGCGACAGGGACAGCGACGAGCGCTTTGCCTTCTTCATGCCCACCGCCAACGGGCCGTGCCGCTTCGGCGTGTACAACGTGCTGCACAAGATCGTGCTCGAGCGGCTGGGGTGGAAGGACAGGGTGCGGATCTGGGCGCCGGAGGACACCGACTACTTCGAGGGCATCCCTGCTGGTTTCTCCGCCCTGGTCTTCTCCGGTTTCATGGTCTGCGACCTGCTGCTGGAGCTGCAGTACCACACGCGCCCGGTCGAGCGCCGTGCGGGCGCGGCCGTGCAGATCTACGAGCGCTACATGGTCGAGCTGATGGCGCTCCTCGAGCAGGAGGGCGGCGGCGACCTCTCCGTGCCCACCGTGCTGCTGCAGGTGGCCTCGAGCCGCCTGTTCGGTTGCACCGACCTGCTGCGGCGGGCGGCCATCGAATTGCGCAGCCTCATCCCAGAGCGCCCCGCAGGGGCGCGAGGAACGCAATTCGCCCGGGTGAGGGGTGAGAAGCAGATCCCCGAGGTGCTGGTGGTGGGTGAGATCTACGTGCGCTGCGACCCCTTCTCCAACGACTTCATCGTCGACAAGCTGGAGCAGCGCGGAATCCGTGCGCGGTTTGCGCCGTTCAACGAGTGGCTGGAGTACACCGACCACCTCAAGTTGAAGGATGGGCGGAGGCTGGCCTTCGGCGACAAGCTCAGCGCCATGGTCCAGCTGCGGATGCAGAACCTGGCCTATGGCACCGTGGCCGAGATGATGGGTTGGCCCCCGCGCACGACGGTCAAGGACTCGCTGGCGGCGGCCTCCGGCTACCTGCGCGACGACCTGCGCGGCGAGGCCGTGTTGACCGTGGGTGGTTCGGTGCACGAGTGGCGCGAGGGGCTGATCGACGGCGTGGTGAGCGTCGGACCGCTGGAGTGCATGCCGAACAAGATCTCCGAGGCCCAGTTCTTCCACGTCTCGGAGCGGGAGGGCCTGCCATCGCTCACCCTGGCGCTCAACGGGGACCCGGTGGACCCGGAGGTGGTCGACAACTTCGCCTTCGAGGTCCACGAGCGCTTTCGCAGCGGTCGGCGACCCGCTGCGCATGCCGTGACGCGCCGCGGGCTGACCTGGCGGGACTTGCCGCGCCAGGCCCTGGCC